>ENA-ORTG01001691-ORTG01001691.1-human-gut-metagenome-genome-assembly--contig:-NODE-1691-length-19328-cov-12.244695_pt1 | contig 19328 bp, 17 predicted proteins | sample MGYA00241906_ERZ509176 | MGnify/ENA primary metagenome ERZ509176 (study PRJEB26280, sample SAMEA2338811) | human gut metagenome | biome: human gut; feature: human-associated habitat; material: faeces...
CCTCGGCGGCGGAAGCTGCGGCAGGTTGTTGGATGTGTTCAAAGATGCTCCTCCTTTTCTTTTCCCGATGCAAAAAGCAGACGCCCAGTACAGGCGTCTGCTCGCAACAAGATTCAGTTTTATATGCTTTTGAGCATCTTCAGTATAGCATATATGGATTTGCGCCAAAAGAGCAAAAGTGTGCCAATGTTGTGACATTTGTTAATCTTTTTGATATCGGTCAACATCATCCTAAAATTCTGAATTAGATATTGTACAAATGTGTTGCAGACTAATCAAGAAATGTAGCGCAGAATATGCCATGTTAAACAAAAAATATTTGAAAAGAATAGTTTATCGAAATTATTGCACAAAAAATACAGTATGATATAATTAATATTATAATCAAGGTAAAAAATCCAAAATATGAGAATAACGCCAGATGCATGCAGATGCCTAACGTACTATGACCGGAAGAAAGAGATGAGAAAAACGGAACTAATTAAGAAAATTTCTGATGTTAATGATGTGTATTCTTTTATTGTTGAGGTGTTTTTGGTGCTGGATAGCGAATGTATAACAGCGCTTGAGGGGGAGTATGCTACATTTTGCAGAGATTACTTTACTTTGCTGCATGAATTGCGAGATATTACAGATATTTTATTATTAGCCTTAGAAGCTGACTTTTCAGCATGGCAACGGGAGTGGTCTAAATTTGTTGCGAATAATACTGAGTACGATAAAATACTTTGCTACCAAACACTTAAAAATATAGATGAACTGTTTCCAGAATTAACAAAACCAAGAGTCGCCACGTTAGATGACTGCGGTCCGCTTAATAACTATAGTAATCAGGCTGCGGCATTATATATCTCACCACCGGATGCTTTTATTGGAAGCAAGCTGATCAATGGTCACGTGCGATACGGTCGGCAAACTATTATGTACGATGTAACTGGATTAAATCGTCATTTCAAAAATTATTTGGTTGTAAAAAAAGCATGTCTAAATGATTACACTCTAACAGTCAAGAGATATAATACTAAGAGGTTTTGCCAAGATGAGATTAAAATAGGGTGTACTCCATTTGCGTGCAAACCGTGGTTCGAGGAGCAGTACAATGTAAATTGTACATTTGATGTTGTATATAATGCGGATGAAGAACAAAAACACAATGAAGCGATTATTGCGTTAATAGAGCAGTTTGATTCGCTGAAAGTCGATATTGTTACATTTCCTGAACTGGCTTTAAGTACATCAAGTTTAGACTTTGTTAAAGAGTTTTTAAAAAACAAGAAGCTTTCTTTTGTTAAACTTATTTGTGTTGGAAGTTGCTGGAATAACCGAATTAACGAATCCTATATTCTAAGTAGAGAAGGAACAACCTTATTAACACACAGAAAGAAAAAGGCATATGAAAGATACAGCAAAGAAATGGATATGTATATTGCGGAAAATATCGTTCCTGATAAACAAATCACACTTTTGGACGTTCAGGGATTGGGAAGAATATCATATAATATTTGCCGTGATTACAATGATGATGGAATTGTGACTTTGTGTACGTCTGTTATGAAAAGTAGTCTTGTGTTTGTTGCGGCATATTCGGAAGATACATGTTTAATGAAAACAAGGGCAAGAAGAGATGCGGAACTTCTTGCAGTAACTACTGTAATAACCAATGCTTGTGCTGGTGCAAGAATTGGTGAGCTAGGAAGTTATGTTGTATATCCAGAAGTAAAAGATAAGCATCTAATAGCCAAAGAAAGTATATGTTTTCAGAAAAACGAAACAGGTGATATCTGTATGAATTGCACTCATGTAGGTATTATTTCAAAAAAAGACTTGAAAAAACAAGGCTGAAATGATAAAACAATAATAAAGTTCATGTGATGTTCACGCGAAAAGGAATGAGGTATTATGATAGATAAACTTATGTTGCAATATAGCTTGTTGGAGCGTGACGCTGAGAACATTAAGCAGATTGAAACGTTTAGTAATACATTATACGATACGATTAAAGAGGCTATAAATAATAAGATATCATACGCACTTTTAAGTGATTTGGAAAAGATTGAAGATGCTTATGAGAGGGTGGCAAAGGCACTTGAAATCGAGAATACTATAAACAAACAGCGTTTCTATTTTGGCTATATTTCTGCATTGACATCTTTAGCATTAGATATTGGCCAGGCAGAAAATGAGAAGAATAAATATCGTGATTTAATTCGTAGCTATAAACTATTACTTCCTGTATTAGCGACCATTGCGAAATATGATACTGTATCGGGCATAAGGTTGAAGCAAGAAACAGGACAGAAGAACAGCGGACTTTCTAATTTCGTTCGAAGAATTGAACCATATGGATTAATCGAAGTAGATAAACTCGGAACAGTTAATTATTATTCTTTGACGAGAAAAGGGAAAAAGCTTCTAGAGCAGTCAAGAAAAGACTGTGCCGAAACAACGGAAAATGAAAACGAACTAGAAAATTCGCTATTGTATGCTCTTGAAGAATTAAAGAACCAAATGGAGAAAGAGAAGCCTAGTGCAATTCCAGTTTTGCGGCAACTAAGCAGTAGTTGTAGCAATAAGCGTATGCTCAAACTAAGGATTGAGTCCGTTTTTTTAAGTCGCGATTATTTTGTGCGCAAAAAAATGATGACGATGGCGAAACTGTTATATGATAAACGAGGGGAACTGGAAGAAAGCAATGCAGCATGGAATGGAAATTATTCAGACAAAGAATATGAAACGGTAGTGCTAGAGGATGTATCGTATGTTTGATGTACTTTGGAGGTAATTATGTTTGAGAAAATAATGGAAGAAATTGTAGATAAAATGTCAGAAGATGATATTAGGCAGTTGATTTTTTCAGAACGGCAGGAGTACCGGGAGGGACTTTCTAAACTCGCAGAAGAAGTGAAATCCGGAAAAAGTACAGAGAACGTAATTGCTGCTTTTAGAACCAGCGGAGAATATCCAGAAACTTTTCTAAGAATTTTAAATGATGATTTAAAAGATAATACATCTGCATATATCGAATCAACTTTTTTACGCGAAATGGACTTTGAACAATTTAAAAGTATTATTGAATATGCTGTAGAGAACATAATCATCAGGAAAGAAAATAATAAGAAAATAATCGAAGATATAGGCATCGATAACAGTAGATTGGAGTATTTGATTAAATTTATAAATACAGCGAATGACTATACAATTATAAGAAGGTTTACACAAGACAATTTTTTGGTTGCAATGAACAACTTATTTAGACTGAATAATGAGAAAGTGATTTTCATTTGGGATGTGTTCGAGAAGAATGAATCAAAGCTAGTGATAGCAGCATTTTTAGGTGCTGCTGGAATGATACGAAGAATGAGTAATAGTATTGATCGTCTTAACGAACTGATTGAATTTTTGATAACAAGTGAAGAACCTGCTTAATACGATCGTCCAATGCGTATTTAAGCAATAACCAGAGGCTTGAAAAAGCTCTAAAAGGACTTTTTTTGTCGGCTGGCATCTAAAGATGCTCTGAATTCTCATTCACCTGCGTCAGATGCTCCATTGCCCGCAAACGAGCAGCAATCATTTTTATCAAGTGCATACGAATTTGCTGGGGTGCTATTCTCAACTCGCTTCACTCGATGCTTGAGACTAAAACTTTTCTATAGGATACCGCCAACGACATAGTCGGTGGTTTCCAAGTAAGCGTCACCCCCCGCGCATGGACAGGCATGAGACAATAGTAACGGGACGTTGCGAAACGTTCCGTTACTGTCATATTGGAGGTAAGGGAATGACGATAATGTACAATAAGTTGCGCAAATTGAAAAAAGCATAAAAGAAGACATAGCTTGCAGGCTTTGGTAGAATGAAGTCACGACACACCATTCTGAAAGGAGACAGCAAACTATGTCCGAGAAAATTGTACAGCTGAATGAGGAAATTATCAAGGGGCAGCTCAAAGAATTAGTTCGAGGAAGTGTAGAAGAGACGCTGAACGAGCTGCTGGAAAAGGAGGCGGAGTCGCTGACGCAGGCGGCCCGCTATGAGCGCAACGAGGCCCGTCAGGGCTACCGCAGCGGTCACTACGACAGGAACCTTACCACGACCTCCGGTGACGTTACGCTCCACGTCCCCCGGCTCAAGGGCGTATCCTTCGAAACCGCCATCATTGAGCGGTATCGCCGCCGGGAGAGCAGCGTGGAGGAAGCCCTCATCGAGATGTATCTGGCGGGTGTTTCCGTGCGCCGTGTGGAGGACATCACGGAGGCACTGTGGGGCAGTAAGGTTTCGCCCGCTACCATCAGCGAGCTGAACAAGAAAGCCTACGTTCACATCGAGGACTGGCGCAACCGCCCCTTGCAGGGCGGGCGCTATCCATACGTCTACGTGGACGGCATCTACCTGCGCCGCAACTGGGGCGGAGAGTACGAAAATGTAGCTGTTTTGGTGGCGATCGCCGTGAACGAGGATGGTTTCCGTGAGGTTTTAGGCGCTGCCGAGGGCATGAAAGAGGACAAGGCCAGCTGGGTCGGTTTCTTCCAATGGCTTCGTGGGCGCGGCCTGAACGGCGTGAAGCTCATCGTGGGCGACAAGTGCATGGGGATGCTGGAGGCTGTGGGTGAGGTGTTCCTGGACGCCAAATACCAGCGCTGCACGGTGCATTTCTACCGCAATGTTTTCTCTGTTGTGCCTAAATCAAAGGTCAAGATCGTGGCAAAAATGCTCAAGGCGGTCCACGCCCAGGAGAGCAAAAAAGCCTCCCGTGAAAAGGCAAAAGCTGTGGTCGCCGAGTTAAAAGCCATGAAACTGAAGGAGGCTGCCAAGAAGGTCGAGGACGGCATTGAGGAGACGCTGACCTACTGCGATTTTCCCAGCGAGCACTGGACCCGCATCCGCACCAACAACGTGATCGAGCGGCTGAACCGGGAAATCCGCCGCAGGACCCGCGTGGTGGGGACATTCCCCGATGGCAACTCCGCCCTGATGCTGGTCTGCGCCCGGCTCCGCCATGTGGCAGGTACCCAGTGGAGCTGCAAGAAGTACATGAACATGAAGCACTTGGAGGCGGTCATGGACGACGCCTCTGTTGCCGGCTGATTTCACTCAGCCGGAGCCTGCAAATCTTTTTGCGCATAAATCTTGACGGAACCGGAATGACAAGCGCAGAGTTGAAACACCGTGTAAAGCTGCAGGAGTGGGCGTTACTGTCATATTGGAGGATAATGTACAATAACGATAATGTACAATAACGGACCTGTTGACAAAAGCAAAAATTCTGCTGAAACCCACAGTGGTTCCAGCAGAACAGTAAATTTGGAAATAGCGAAAGATGGCATTTACCATCCTCTTGAGGTTTAGGGCCATGGCAGCAAGGAGGCATTCTTCCGTAGCTGCAAGAATGCCCCTTTTTCGAATCCTTGAAATACAGTGTTCCCGTTTCAAGACGGAGAAGCTGCCCTCGGCCCAGATTTTACGAAGCCGCATCATGGCCAGGTATTCTGGAGTTCCCACGCGCTGATGCCCTCTGAAAAATGCCGGATAGCAACTGCTGGCCAGCACTCTGCGCCGAATTCCAGCCTTGTCAAAACAGCTCGGCCGTTTTGGACAGTGCATACAGACATCGCCCTCAACTTGGTAGCAACGCAGATATTTGCCCGTCGATTTGCTGCAATTTAGCCTGTGGTATGTAAGAGGAACTCCTTCCGGACAGATGAATGCGTCGAGCTGTGGATCGTAGGAGAATCCATATTTCTCAGGTGGATTGGAGAACTGAATTGCGGGGATATATCCGGTAATGCCCAGAAGCTCCAGCCATCGGTGAACAGCGCCTGTCTCATATCCGCGATCCAGAGCAAGCCGGCTCATTGGGATACCAAGATTGATTTGCCGTTCCAAATGCCGCAAGACCAGAAGGCTTTCCTTCTCATTGGCAGGATATACATCAACGCCTGTTAAAATGCCGTGTTTGCAGTCCACAGTTGCTTCCATCAGATACCCGATGCCGCGCTTGCTGCCGTGATTGATATAACCGCTGTCTGGATCTGTTTGGCTGGTGGTACGGCACTTCCTTACAATTTTTGTTGGCGGCTTTTTGAAGCCCGGCTGATTGGAAAGCTCTTCATCCAAAGAATCGAGATAGCTTTGCATACTCTGTTCAACTTCTATTCCTACATTGATCCAGCTTTCTCTTGATACGTTGGCCGGAATGTAGCTTCCATCCGCAGCCATAGCTTCTCCGTCGATCAGCCCGCTGTCTATGCATTGCTTGACTATTTCATAGAAGGCTTTCTGAAAAAGGCTGCTCTGCTGCCATTTTCGTGTTCTGGTCTTGCTGGATGTGGAGTGATTTGGGATCGTGTCATCCAGTTCAAATCCGCAAAACCACCGGTAGGCGATGTTGAGCTGAACTTCCTCCACCAACCGCCGCTCTGATTTGATGCCATACAGGTATCCGATCAAGAGCATTTTGAACATACAGACAGGGTCGACAGATGGACGGCTTGTTGCCGGATAATATGGCACCAGAAGATCATAGATGAAATCAAAGGATACCATCCGCTCGATCTTCCGCAGCAGGTGGGTTTCTGGAATCAGTGACTCTATATCTACGAAAGTCATTGCCAGTTGTCTGCTTTGGCGTCCCATCATGCTACATCCCTCCTTATGGTTATTCTACCATAGAACGGACGTATTTGCTACCTTTGTCAACAGGTCCAAATCTTGACGGCACCTAATGTACGACGCCTCTATTGCCGGCTGACTTCACCCAGCCGGAGCCTGCAAAAAAATTTGCGCATAAATCTTGACGGGACCGTTCTCCTTGAGATGGCGGCCTTTTATACGCGGGGAGGTTTGACACTTACGTTTCCAAAGCCAAAAGGGTGACAAAAACGGAATCGTCCGATTTTGCCCCTTTGCGCGTGTATTTCGCTTTTATGAATTAGGTGCTATGTTGGGGAAAAACAAGAATGTTATCATCTTCTACATGACGCTTTGATAATGTTCCGGGATCAAGGTTTAATAAATCCTCTACTAATTCAGGCGAAATGGAAAATTTATTACTGGAGAATATATTCATGATTTCTCCACTGCTCATATTTCCAGTGGTAAGTAAAAGGGTAATCGCTTGCTTAAACGCAACAGGATGCTTATACTCAACGGTGTCATCAAGTGGCTCTTTCTGCCGATAGCCATTCATACTCATCTGACGCATTAAATATGAATACTGGTTTGGAGAGAGATACCCCAATGAGTGTGCCCGCATAATCATAGCCATAATAGAGACATTCCATTTTTTCTTTAGCTGAATGTAATGGCTTAGCTTATTTGGATACACTGAAACATCCCGGCCAAACGCTCTCGCTGGAAGAAGGAACGCAGCAGCAAACGCATTTGCTTCATCTTCACGCCGTCGATATTCGTCGCGGTCAACCTCATTCAAATCGTCATATCGTTCGTGAAGAATAATATGACCTAATTCATGTGCACAGTTGAATTGACGACGATAAAAGCTATGTTTATCAGTGCCAAGGATTACACAGTACGACGGCTGATTGTTTTCTTCTGAGTATTGATAAAAAGCATCGATTTCTCGACTATCAGTGGCAAACTCACCGACAATGATACCATTTCGTTCAAGAAGAGATACCATATTGGCAATAGGCTGATCACCAAGCTCCCAATGTTGCCGAACGCGCATAGCACATTCCTCGAGTGATATTTGCGGCTCAGTGGGGATGCAGGGGAGATTAGGCTCGATAAAGCGAACTTTTGTTGCCAGAATCGAATGGATTCTGGCAAGGTACTTTGCTTTGACTTGCTGTGAAACAAGATCTTTCTTCTTGCTGGAATACAATGCGCGGAAATATGTGTTCCCAGTGATCGCTGCAGGATCATTTTCAAAGAAGAAGGTATAGGGAAAGTGCAAAACATCAGCAATCCGCTTTAATGTCATTGGATCGGGGGATGCTTTCCTGTTCTCAAATTGAGAAATGGCCTGCTTGTTAATTCCAATGGCAACAGCTAAGTCTTCCAGAGTCATTTTTTGAAAAAGACGTGCCTCTTTTAATCGCTCTGGATTTATTTTGTTTCCATATATCATTGTACATTAGCTCTCTTGTAAAAAACTCTGAAGAATTACTTCAGGGAGACGAGCAATTCATTCTCGTCGATGTCATTAGACTGAGGAGTGACAACTTGCTCAGTGTCATAAGGGGGTCGAATAAGAGCCGACCAGTCCTCTTGTTCGGTAGAAATTTCAAGAGTAGGGGTAAGGCGGACAGCGCGTACACTCAATAAACGGTCAGAGTGCGTATCAAATAAAATAAGTACATGTCCAGCTATATCCCCGACGTCCTTGCGAACGGCCTGCGTAAGTTGCTCTTGGGATGTGGCAATCCACTTTTCATCAGTAGGGAGGATACCAGGAAGTTGCAGTTCAAACTGCTCATACTGTGCTTTTGCGTTGTGGTTGAAAGCGGCAGCACCGCATAGATAATGCTTTTCCTTGTCACGGCGCTTTCGAACTTGAGCAAAAGTGCCCTCCGTCATGAAAGTAATCAAGATACGTGCTTTTCCGTAGAAAAGTACAGGGACTTTCCAAGAACCTCTCTGACAAAGACCGTTATCAACAATCCAGCCCAAATGGGAACATGTATCCTTAAGCTGCGCGATAATGAAATTCCAGCGGTATTGACCGAGACCGAGCCGTTCGGTAAGGCCGCAGTCCTGCATCATATCTGGAATTTTGTCTTCCAGCGGACTGCGCAGCGATTCGACAATAGCGTGACTAATCTCGGATAAGCCGAGACAAGTAGGTTCGGATGTAAGGTTCATGTGGACACCTCCAGTAACGTTTGATTCTATTTTTACATAAAGAATCGAAAAAGTCAAGCGAAAATACAAAGAAATTAAAATAAATCAAATGCACTACTAGACGATATGCGAGAAGTCTCAAAAGATTCTGGTACACCTAAATCCTTAAATGAGACTATATGTTCAGGGTGACTAAATAGTCAATCGCCTCATATACCGTTGAAAACGTCAAGCACTTTTGGCAGAGCCAGCGGTTACGTTCATCTGTGTCCTCTATTCCGGGAAGTCCGTCCTGCAGCAAGTTTGATACAGTTCTTTTGGCGTTCGTGACTGCCGTGGGATAGGCACGGGCGATTTTAGCGGTTATAGCAGAGTCGCCCTTTTTATAAAGCGGTTCCTTGGAGAGCAGCCGATTTATAACACGAGTTTTGTCGGCAACAGTCTGAATGGGCGATGCATACATCTCATAATGCAGCATAAGCCAGTATTCGATACAGCCAGTTGTCATCAGCAAGCGGACTTTAATGCCTGGGTTCTTGCGCAAAGATCGTAAGCGTTTGATAATTTTCAGTCTGGATTCCCATGCACCAATGTCCTTGGTTTCTACATCAAAGAAAAACCAGACTTCGTCTGTGACCTCCACGTAGTCCCGATATTTTGCGTCTTTCTTGTATTTGCTGTCTGCAACATCAAAAAGGCCGGTGGCTTTTGGGCGGTGGATCGATGCAACATCCTTGAATTCTTTTCTGAGAAAGTCGGTGTAAGCCTGTTCACTTTCGCCCTCACAAAAAACGACAATATACGGCTTTGCGGGCTTTGTTGAGCGGGACATCACTCCACCTCCTCGATTTCAATGTCTGGCGTAGCGCCATATTTTCCGACCAGATAACCTTTACGAATATTTTCGGTCGTCCGTGTGGAAAATTCGCTGATGCTATATAATTCGGAGGCACCATCTTTATCACGCTTATCTGCAAAGTAAAGCTGATCTTTGCGGAGCAGTTCCAAATTCATCAACTCTGTATTGTGCGTGGTAAAGACAATCTGAGCGCCATGGGGGTTTGATGTGCTGCTCTGGAATTTCGCGATGATATAATTCATCAGCATAGGATGCAACTCGCGCTCCAGCTCATCTACAAGCAGAGTACCACCAGTTTGCAAAGCAGACTCAATGGCTGGAGCCAAGGCCATCAGTTTCCTGGTTCCATCGGATTCGTCCGAGAGCTCCAGCAGATAGGAGGCGGTTTTCCCGTCACGGTTTTCACCCTGATGGCTTGCCTTTGCGCTAACAGCACCCATTTTCAGCCGCGCCTCTCCCGCAGCGGAGTTTTCCGACAAGGCGTGCATAAACTGCACCAACGCTGCTTTTATCCCTACTGGCAGATTTGAGGGGAGTGCTGTATCGTCTTTGAGTTCTTTACTGTCAAATTCAAATTGCATATCTTGGATTCCAAGATCAGCTGCCTTAGCATAATCAGAAATTGCCTTCAGCATATTTTTGTCCTCAGAGTACTCCAAGAGTTGCTTCGGAATGTCTGAATAGTCACGGGAAAAGAATATCTGATCGCGGAACCAACGCATAGCCGCAATGCAAGGAGCATCATTCATCGTACAAGCTACCGAGAAGAACAGCTGATTTTCAGCAACCATTTCCCCAATCATTTTACGTTTGGATTGATCCTCTGTAAACGAAAACTCTTGTCCAGTTCTGTTGAAAATCAGTGCGCGTTGCTTCTTCGGAGCATGATAGAGATATTCGGCAATGATTTTCTCTCGCGTAGCCGAAAAACCATACCAATATTTAATGCCATTGATGGTATATTCAAAATCAAACGAAGTGGGTTCATCCTTTGAGTAGTCGTTCAACGCAAAGGGGTTCACAGGAATCGTGGAGCTTTCATGTTGCGTCCGCTGAGCATTGCGGATAAATTGTACGGCCAACCAAAAAGCCCGGATTACATTGCTTTTGCCACCGCCATTTTTCCCGTAAATCGCAATAGCTGGGAGCAGCTTGGTCGTAGAAGACCACGGAATCAGACTCTTCTTGAAAGAACCCAGGCCGGTTGCCGCCATAGACAATACCGCTTCATCGCGGAAAGAACGATAATTCTTAAAACGAAACTCTATCAGCATAAAATCACCTCTAGTAATAACTGATTGTAGTATACCACGCAGGGGAATGATATACAACGAAAAAAATCAAAATAATTGATTTTTTTATACTAATTCAAGCACAATGGCGGCGACTCTCCAAATGCCTTTACAGCTTGGAGTGCCCCCTGTCAAATCATAGCGAATTTTACGGTGATTTTCTTGATAATTCATCTTGCTGGTGATAAAGTGGTAATGTGGAGGTGAACAGTATGACCAATATTGTAGAAGAATATATGGACTTGCCTGATGAGGTGAACGATGCTAAACTGCTGGATCTAGCAGTTGAACGCATGGCGAAGGCGGATCCTGCAATGTTTGTACTGGCGGAACATCTCTACGCAGAACTCGGTATCACTCAAGATGATTTGGATGCGGTTGGTGAGGCAGACATCGAATGAATTGGAAGCTGGTCTACCTACCGGAAGCCGCAAAAGATCTGAAGAATCTTGCTGGCAATCAGCAAAGTCCTTCAAAATCCGCTGCCCGTTACAGAGGGCGGCTATGGAAAGCCGTTGGGAAATAAACAGGGCAATGATTTGGCTGGGTTTCTGAAAATCAAACTCCGGGATGCTGGCATCCGTGTCGTGTATAAGCTGATACGGACGGAAACAGAAATGCTGGTCGTCGTCATCGGTGCAAGAGCCGATGATGAGGTTTACGAAACAGCGCAGCACCGGGCAAAAAAACATTTATGAAAAGCAGCATCACCCACGTCTCTATGTGGGTAATGCTGTTTCTTTATAGAAGACGCAGAAGCACAGTCTCAATAAACATATCGAGCGTTGCACACAGGCAGATGATTGTGGTAAAATATATAAAAAAGCGAGAGGTGCGGGATGCCTTCAAATACAATAGCTGGATTCGGTCGCGATTTTGCGAGTGGAAAAAATACAGAAAGAATCAATGAGTTATGTAAACACAAACCGACAGCATTGGGAATATAGAATTATCGCGTATACAGAGGTATGAAAAGATGGATAAAAAGGCAATAGAAACACTGTCTGTTAATGCTGTGCGAGATAGCATTGTACAATGCGCGTTACTTGACCAATTCATTCCAGACAATGACAGGGAACCATCTTGGGATGGACATATCTATGCATACAAGAATAGTAGCAAAAGGAAAGAAGCATTTTTGGGAAGAATCCCAGTGCAGGTGAAAGGAACAGAAAAAGGTGACCTTTCAAAGAGTGAGATTTCTTTTCCGGTTAGCATTATTGATTTGCACAACTATTTAAATGATGGTGGTGTATTGTTTTTTGTCGTATATATAAGGAGTACAGAAGCGAGAAGACAAATATATTACACAGATTTAACACCGATAAAGATACGGATGATTCTCAAAAAGAAAAAAGGAGAAAAAACGAAAAATATCCATCTCAAATGTTTTCCGCAGGATGAAGATGAACGGACGTCCATAGTACTTAATTGTATTGAACAGTGCAAAAAACAGACGAGTTTTAAAACTGCACCATTGCCGACGCTGGATGAACTATGCAAAACTGGAGCAATTGAAAGATTTGAAATCCCAATAGCAACAACTGGGAAAACAGACCCCGAACGGTTTCTTTTTTCAAACGACGTATATGTGTACGTTAAACTGAAAAATAGCGCAATATCCCAACCACTTGAGTTTATCCCAAAGAATATTGTAGCGACTGAAATTCAAACTGCATGTATTACAGTAGGTGAAAAACTTTTTTATGATAAAATCAAAATCCAACAGGATGGGAGATTTGTAAAAACGACGTTTGGACAAAGCTTCTTGTTAATTGCTGATAAGGAAGAACGGACAATCAGAGTTGAATATAAAAATTCAGATAGCTTAAGAAATCTTGTGGTCGATCTTGATTTTATGTTGTCATATATTTCGGAAGGCTGCTTTTCGTACAACGGAACGCCGTTTCCTTTCGATAATAAAGGAGCAAATTTATCTAACTTTGCTATAGAAGATGAGAAGCAGCGGCTTCTGTATGCGAAAAAGTTTGTTTCACTGTTGGATGGACTAGGGTGTAAAAAGGATGTCAGCATTTCGAAAATGTCTGATGCTGATTGGTATAAAGCTAATTTGTTAATAAAAGCTTTGGTTGACAAGGAAACAATTACCGAAATACCAGAGAATTTACCGGCTGTGTTTTTTGCCAGCATCGAAAACTTACGGTTTATGCTCTATTATAAGATTGCCAGTGAGAAGCCAAGAACATATGCACTATTTGATTTTTTTCGGAATGAGGTTGAGGTGGAATGCCTGAATCGAAATGGGGAGAGAGTACCAATATCGCAGTATGCAAATTTGGATGCAGAGACCCTGTTGCACACAGATAATCTGTACCTTGATGCAATATTGCCGTCTTTTCAAAAGCTGACACGACATGACGAAACTATTGCAAGAGCAAACTTCGTTTTGCTTGAACTGTTAGGAGCTTATGACGGAAGTGGCAATCCTGAATTTCTTAATACAGCAGAAGAATTTTCAGCTTGGATTATGACGGCTTCGGAGCAGGAACTTCAATACGATACTCGACTGCTCAACGATTTACAGATAAAAAAGCGTAGAAGAGATTTGACCGCTGAGGAGGAAACAGAACTTGTCCAAATTACTGAGGATCGAGATGTACTGGAGCAAATAAAGGTTGGCGCATATCTATTGCTGAATCAGCAGACGGCAGCGCGAATCCATTTTGAACGCCTAAAACCGAACGAGCAGGAGGAGTTCAGAAAGTACCCTATTTGTAGATTCTGTGAAAATTTCTAAGATCGACGATTTGCGGATGTATCGCGTATATGAAGCTAGATGGGAGGGGAAAAGTTTGAAACAAGAAAAGTCGAAATTTGAATTGCTGCGCAGCAAGAGCATTATAGCAATTCTGGATGGAGACAAAGATTTTGGCCCGCTTATAATAAATGGTGTTGATAGCGGTATAAAGATATCTATGCCATACCTTAGCGGCCCTATGCTTTGCACTATTTCAAACAATTGGGGCTTGCCTGCTACATATGACCGCAATGGCGGTGCAAAAAGTCGCTGGGAATATCTCGATGATCTACTGGCTCATTGTATCCGGAACAATCGGGGATCAGATTTGCTTGCGTTCCTGTTTTCAAAGCAACAATTTGAGGACAAGCTAAAAGATAGAACGGCCAAGGAGATCGAATCTGCTTATAAGCAAATCGTAACTACAATCATCGATCAGATCAATGGCGAACTATGCTTCGGCAGCAATGAGCTTATAAAGACAGGCGCTGTGTTTATGATTCGCAAGAGAGGGACAAGTGCTATTCTTGCAACACCGACTATTAAAATGGTCGATCGGGACTATATTGCAGATATATCAGGACGCGCTATGAAAGATATAACGGATGGAAATTATGATAGTGCCATTACCAAATCACGGACGCTACTTGAAGAAGTGTTTTGCTTTGTTATTGAAAAGAAAGGAGAGAAGCCAACCGAGAGCGGGGATATTGGCAAACTTTATAATCAGGTAAAGCTGCTGTATCATATGCACCAAAGCGCAGAGTTGGATAAACGGATCAATGGGTTACTTTCTGGACTTGAAAAAATTCTTTCAGCGATAGCAGAAATGCGAAATAAAGGAAGCGATGCGCATGGTGTTGGAGGGAAAAGAATTAACATCAATGATTATCACGCGCGTTTATTTGTGAATTCTGCAATGACAATGGCGGATTTCATATTGGCTGTTAGTGAGCACGCAACGTAAGATTAGAAGCATAATAATTTGCGGGCAAGGCACTTTCAAGAGCGCTTTGCCCGCAAAATTCAATTTACTGCAAAAACTCCCTCATGATCCCCGCGCTATCCGGCGCGGTATATCCCCACAGCACCGAACTGAGCACCGCGACGGCTTCTTTGCGTTTCCGGTAATACGTCCGCGTGCTGATGTCGCGGATATGCAGGCGGAGCTGGTCGATGATCTTCTCAACGTTCTGCAACTCCTGCGGAGCGAGGTAAATCACGCCCAGACAGGCGTATATTTCATATATCTTGAACCAATTATTGCGTTTTTTCGAGACTATCAACATCTAACAGAAAATCGTAGATATTCATTGTCAGGATGCCGTTTTCATCGTAAAACGCGGGCACAATGTCCTTCGTTACAATGATTTTCTTGAACGAATCGTCAATTTTTCGGAACGGTCTGACCTCCTGCGCTCGTTTGGCTTCGTCAGGCAGCGAATATGCAGACTGGATATAGTAGCGCAGTGAGCCCATGTTGCATACGAAATCGACTTCAAGCTGTTTTCTGACAATCTTACCGTTCGCGGCCCTTTCAGCAACCGGAACCACGCCCACATCGACATTGTATCCCCGCATCCGAAGCTCGTTATAAATCACGTTCTCCATCGAATGTGTCTGCTCAAATTGCCGGAAATTGATACGCGCATTGCGCAGTCCCAAATCGGAAAAGTAGTATTTTCGCGGCGTTTCAATATAATTGCGCCCCTTGATGTCATATCGCTGCGTAGATTCAATTAAGAACGAATCCTCCAAATAACCAAGGTATTTGCGAATGGTTGTCGCCGTGATTTTAGACTTTTTAACCGTCTTGAATGTGTTGCTGAGTTTTTCCGGGTTGGTCAGTGAGCCTATGGACGAGGATAGAATGTTCAGCAGGTCTTCCAGCTCACCGGTGTTGCGGATTTTATTTCGCTTTTCAATGTCACGGATGTAGATTTCATCGAAAAGGCTCTGCAGCGCCGCGCTTTTCTCATTTGCTCCGTTGCGCAGTACAACCAGCGGGATACCACCATACAGCATATATTCCGACAAGCCAGCATATTTGTCCCCAGAATAGGCTGTCATAAATTCCGCGAAACTCAAGGGGTACATATGGATTTCGTCTCCGCGGCCAGCAAATTCCGTAATAATGTCTTTGGATAGAAATTTAGCGTTGCTGCCGGTCACATAGACATCCATGTTTTCCTTGCGCAAGTACCCGTTTAAGACAGCTTCAAAGCAGTCCAGCAGTTGAACTTCGTCCAGCAGAAGATAATGCATCTGGTTGTCCACTACTTTTGAACGGATATATGCCATGAATTTTTCTGGGTCAACGCGCTTTTTGCTTTTTTCCAGCTTGATTAGATTCTCTCCAATCATCAGCAGGTCATCCGCCGAGTCGAATGCAAACTTGACGATGCGGTCATCCGGCACGCCAGATGCTTTGAGGTGGCTGTAAAAGAGTGTATTGAGCAAATAGGACTTGCCACACCGCCGAATACCAGTAACCACTTTTATTAGACCATTGTGTTTTCGTGCGATGAGCTTGTCGAGATACAAGTCACGTTTAATTTCCATGATGCCCTCCAATATAGAAGCGATTTTTGCAATTATACACATTTTTCACTTCTATTATAGCGATTCGCCGTGTCGAATGCAAGCACTATCGCAAATATAGAAGTGATTTTCGCAACAACGCACGTTTTTCACTTCTAAATATGACGCTGTACTCGACTTGGTTAGCGTTATCCACAGTACTTTCCGTTTGTCGATTGGGAATGAGCATCAGCAAAAGTCTCTCAATAAATGATTTACGGGCAAGGCACATTTTCGGGTGCACTGCCCGTAAATGTTCGACTTACTGCAGAAACTCCCTCACAATCCCCGTACTATCCTGCGCGGTATATCCCCACAGCACCGAACTGAGCACCTCGACGGCTTCTTTGCGCTTCCGATAATACGTCCGCGTGCTGATGTCGCGGATATGCGGGCGGAGTTGGTCGATGATCTCCTCAACGTTCTGCAACTCCTGCGGGGAGAGATAGGCGTAGTAGAGCAGCCAGTAAAACTCCTCGCCGTTCTTATGCTTGGCGCGCATGAGATCCACGGCGCTGTCCACAAGGCAGAGCATTTTATGGCTCTGCTCGATGCACTTTGCCTGATGCTCCAGCTCCGTGCCGGAGAGATCCGCGCCGGCCAGATAGACGGATTCCAGAAAATCTTCAATCGTCTTGCCGTAGTCGATCCGGAATCGGTTCCGAACCTGACGCACGGAGACCTCCAGACTCCAGACAACGTCGCGGTATTTCCGCAGCAGCGTCCATGTATCATGATAGCGTGGATCTTCGGTCACGTCTGCCGCAGGCAGATTATTCTTCGCCATTGTCGTTCGCTCCTTTCTGACGGATTGTGAGGTCAAAATACCGTGTTTGCGTACCGCCGCAGGAGAGCATAAGCCCCAAGCGAAGTTCTTCTGTTTCGTGCTCCCATAAGACTCCGATGCAATCGGATAAGGGATATAACCTATACTGGAACCGGGGGCAGGCCGTGCAGCAAATGCCCTGTGTTTTCAAGAGCTTCAGGACTTCGGCAATCAGAATCTCCGTGTGCGATTTTGAAACGCTGATCGAGCAATCTGATGCGCAGTCCGGCTGCGCCATATCCTGTGCGCAATCCTGCACACGGATGCAGAGATTCAGCGCCATTGCGACTTCTTCTTTGTCCACCATGACATCGGAAATCTGGAACATGGTGGACAGATAGTTCTGCAAATAGATCGCCGTTCCGCTGCGGCCGGGGAATGAAAACGTCTTTATGTATTCCAGCCGAGCAAATTTGCCGAGGATACGTCCAGCGGTCGCCTTGGACACGCCCCAGCGCTTGCCAAGCTCTGCATAGGAAACGAGCGGGCTGCCGGTGCCGTTTCGCAGATAGACGACAGGACCAGCCTCAGAACCAGCGACCTGATGGTCGTTATAGATCGCATTCAGCCAGAGATCGAGCAGCGCATCCATTTCGGAGCATCTTCCCAAACTGAGCAGCCGCGACGCCGCGCTCATGGGCAGGAAAAAGAATCCGGAATCTTTCTGGCACGGGCAGCTGTAATCCAGTGCGGTGTTATAGCGCGGCCAGTCGAGGATGCGGTACTGCACAAGCTGCCCGCGACCAATCAGGGCGTATTCGATGAAATGGTGCCGCTGGAGAGAATCGAGCTGCCGAAGAAGCTGACGGTTTGTGCGCACACGGAACCACGTCCGCAGCTCACGCAGCGGGCAGATCCACTGACCGGGATGCACGATGTAGCTGATACCGTCGTACCGCTGATAGGACGTGCGGAAGTTTGCGTAGCAGCAAAGCACCACATAATGAAAAAGACCGGAACACCCGTTTGTACGGATGCTCCGGTCTGTGATCAGACTCTGTATGAATTGCCGGTAGATGCGGCATTTGGGGTAGTCTACGATTTGCTTGATTTCAAGTTTATATTCAGCCATGGTGTTTATCCTTTCTTGTCGTGGCGCTTTCCGCAGCAACGTGAAAGCGTGTACAGTTACAGTGTCCGTATGGGTTGGAATGGCGCAGCTGATAGCTGCTGATATGGACGATCCTGCCGCAGTTTCGGCAAAGGCATCGCCAGTATACTTCGTTTGATTTTTGATTGCCCTTGGACGCGCGGTCAATCACTTTGAGATAGCCAAATTCTCGACCAGCCAGATCGTATTTCAAGACTTGGCATTTGCAGCCGCAGGATGTCGTTTTGAAGTGGCGCAGACTTTCGGAGAGAACAGAAACAACGTTCCCGCAGCCGCATTGGCATACCCAACGAGCTTTGCCGCTTTGTGCAGAACAATCCTGATAAAGAACCCGAAGATCTCCAAAGGTCATATCGGTCAGATCAATCAGTTCGGGTGATTTTTGATGCCGCAGACAACCGCAGGACTTGACACCGTTCTGCTTCGTAAGACTGGTGGAGGATTTCACGACACTTTTCCCGCAGCGGCATTCGCACAGCCACATCGGGCGACCGGGTTTCACATCCTCTACGCGCCTTAGCACTTTCAGCAAGCCAAAGGTTCGCCCGGTCAGGTCATTTGCTTTGCTCATAGATACCTCCTGAGTGTGGATTTGAATAATTATTAGGTGAATTCAATTTGGATTTGACATGTGCGGATATCCGATTACTCCCAGAGAAGTTCGGAGATTTGCAGCAGTAAATTTTAGACTGCGGCAGGCAGTTGACACACTTTTGACACAAAACCGTTGAAACGCCTGCATTTATACGAAATCATACGCTACAAATGTGGTTTGAAAGTTTTCGAAACAGCGCAATATTGCACAATATGCAGAACATTTTAATGGTATAAGATAGCTCCGTTTTAATCCCGACGATGAAGCCGTTGGACTCTGACAAGAAGGTTTCCAAGGAAGTTTCGGCTCCTGCGGCGGCTGCTCAGGCGGCTCCGGTTGTGGAGGAAAAAATCGATTTTTCCAATGTTCAGATCGAGCCACTGTTCCAGGATCAGGTGGATTTTGACACCTTCTCCAAGAGCGATTTCCGCGCCGTGAAGGTCAAGTCCTGCGAAGCGGTCAAGAAGTCCAAAAAACTCCTGAAATTCGTGCTGGATGACGG
>ENA-ORTG01001692-ORTG01001692.1-human-gut-metagenome-genome-assembly--contig:-NODE-1692-length-19322-cov-7.789433_pt1 | contig 19322 bp, 13 predicted proteins | sample MGYA00241906_ERZ509176 | MGnify/ENA primary metagenome ERZ509176 (study PRJEB26280, sample SAMEA2338811) | human gut metagenome | biome: human gut; feature: human-associated habitat; material: faeces...
TTCGGCCGCGCTCCCACTCACATATCCACCTTTTCATAGGCTCTCGCCGCTGCCCGGAACGTCAGCAGCGTGCAGCCCGTGTAGATCAGAATACCGCCGATGAGCACCGGCAGCAGCCGCAGCTGCGTGGCCGCGTCCATGTCGTCCAGCCACGTCAGGCCGGGGATATGGGGCAGGGCTTCCATCACCAGCATCAGCAGCGCCATGGGGATGGTGGCCTTTACAAAGGCCACGCCCACCTTGTAGCCGTTCTTGTAGAAGGAGGGCAGGAACACGGCGTTGAACAGCGCATACAGAAGAAACCCTGCCGCCAGCAGCGCCAGATTGGGGTCAAGCCCCACCAGATTGTCCTTGCCCGGCTGCAAACGCGCCGCCAGCAGGCAGCAGGGTGCCAGCAGCACCAGCGACGTCAGCTCGACCAGCGCCGTGAACAGGCACCCGGCCTTCACCGCGTCCCGCTTGGGCACCGGCAGCAGCGCCGTGTAGTACAGGTCCTTCTGCTCCCGCATGTTCAGGAAGCTGAAGAACAGCCCCAGCGTGACGTAGAAAAAGATCACGGTGTAGGGGTAATTGGGGATGATGACCATGATACCGAACAGGCAGAAAACCGGCGTCATGGGATGACACACCAGCCGCAGCTGCTTATATAATAGCGCCTTCATCCAGCGGCCTCCTTTCCACATGTACGATGATATCCTCCAGCGTAACGCCCACGTCCTTATAGTGGTCGCGGAAATCGTCCAGCGAGCCGGTATATTGCATCTCGCCGTCCTTGATAAAGGCGATGTGGGTGGCGCACTTCTCCAGATCGGAGGTGATATGGGTGGAGAACAGCACGCTGCGCGTACCGTCCGCCACCAGACGGCGCAGCAGCTCCGTCAGCTCGTCCCGGCTCACCGGGTCAAGGCCACTGGTAGGCTCGTCCAGGATCAGCAGCCGGGCGTTGTGGCTCAGCGCCAGGGCGATCATGTACTTGACCTTCATGCCGCTGGACAGCTGATCCACCCGCTTTTCCTCGTCAATGGCGAACAGATTCAGATAGTGGCGGTATTTACCCTCGTCCCAGTTGTCGTAGAACCGGCGGGTAACGTCGGTGATAACACGGATCTTCTTTTTCGGGTAGAAGTCGATGCCGCCCAGCACCACGCCCAGCTCCCGCCGGATGGCGCGCTCGTTGGCAGCGTAGTCCATGCCGAACACCTTCACCTCGCCCCCGTCCGGATGCACCATGCCCAGAATGGATTTCAGCGTGGTGGACTTGCCCGCGCCGTTACGCCCGATGAAGCCCATCACCGCCCCCTCCGGTACAGCAAAGGACACGCCATTCAGGGTAAACGCCGGGTAGCGCTTCGTCAGCCCCCGTACCTCCAACACGTTCATTCGTCGTCCACCTCCCCGTCCTCGCTGGGCAGGCTGTTGAACACGGTCTTCATCAGCGGGTTCAGCTTGTCTACGGTTTGCAGCGCAAGCCCCTTCTTCTTATCTGCCATCAGCACCAGCGTGTCCCCCGGCTCCAGCCCGAACATGTCCCGCGCCTCCTTGGGAATGACGATCTGCCCCTTGGGGCCGATCTTCACGCTGCTCATAAAGTACCGGTCGTTTCGTCCCATATACTCGCTCCTTTCGGTTGGATTGGTATAACTTTTCTTACTTTTCGCATTGTACCACCCTGCGCAGAGGCTGTCAAGAGGCAAACGACACCACCTGCGGACGCGGCGCCGCCCCGCCCCGCAGCAAACCACCCCGACCTCCTCGCCTCCTCAAAGACAGCTTCCGCCGTTTTGTCGAAATTTTGTATGCCTCCCGTCGGAATTCCCGGCATTTCTCCTTTTTGCACAACGGTGCGCAAGGATATTTGTTGTTATTTACAAGGAATTTGCCCCCAAAAACGTCCGCCGCCCTCTTGCATTTCCCCCTCCGCTGTGGTACACTTAGGCAGTAAGAATCCGTGATAAGTTCGATTGGTAGGCGAAATATTCCGCATATCATTATCTGGGGTGTGAAATATGAAACAGATGGGGGCAGCCTCGCGCAAGAAACTGAATATCGCGCTTCTCATCCTGCTGCTGGCCGCTCTGGTGGTGCTGGCGGTGGTGCTGTTGGCGCGCACCAAGCCGGACGCTGTGTCGCCGGACAACCGTATCGAGACGGCGAAGTCGCTGTCCCTGACGTTGCCCCGCACGGCGCTTTCTGCTATTTTTGATGATGCTGCGTCACCGCAAACGGGTGGATATTCGGCAGTCCCGCTGACCGCCACCGTGGAATTCAAGGGTAATCACGCAGCCATGACCGCCTCCGGCATGCTCCCCGGCGACAGCGAGGAGAAGACCTTCACCGTCACCGTAAAGCACCGCAAGACCGCTACCGTGCATTTCGAAGCCAAGCTCGCCAACGACAGCGTGATAGATGACACCACAGGCCGCAAGCTGTCCGACGGCATGAATATTAAAGTGGTACAGGGCACCGACACGCTGTACAACGGCTCCATCGCCGGGCTGACGACGGCCACGCCGCGTCCCGCCGTGGATGTAGAGGTGCCCGGCAGCCGCACGGCTGACCTGCCCTACACCATTACCGTAAGCCTGCCCACCTCGGCCGGCAACGAGTTCCAGAACAAGACGCTGACCATCGATCTGAAATGGTGGCTGGTGTCTGATGAGGGCGGCGGCGGTGGCGGCGGTACGATCATCGTCGACTCGTCCAAGACCGGCGACGATTTCTCGCTGCCCCTGATGGGCGGCGCGGCGCTGGTGTCCCTGTCGTTGCTGGCGGTGCTGCTGCTCCGCCGCAGAAAGGGGGAGAACCATGGCTGATACCACGACCAAGCGCACCGACACCCGCCGCCGCTGGCTCAGCAGCGCTCTGTTGACTATCCTGCTGACGCTGGGACTGATCGTCACCTCGGTGGCCATCACCATCTCGTCGGTGGAGGTTCCCAGAAACATTTTCACCACCGGGCAGGTCAAGCTGAACCTGAACGGAAGTGCTGATGCTGAAGACGGTAAAGGTGCGCCTGTCATCACTGAAGACGACAAGTTTCTCTTTAAACCGGGCATGACCGTAAACAAGACCTTTTTCCTTGAGAACAGGGGCGCAGATTGTTGGTATAAACTGTATTTCAACAATGTCAGCGGTGACTTGGCTTCCGTGCTGGATATTACTATCAAAGACGGTGATAAGCTTCTCTGCTCCGGCAAGATGAAAGACCTCACTTTTACCAACGCGCCAATCGCCGGGGAGCTTAGAGCCGGTTCCCGTCTTGACCTGACGATTTCTTTCTACTTCCCGAAGGATGTGGGCAACACCGCACAGAACGGCGCATTGCAGTTTGATTTGTGCGCCGATGCCACTCAGTCTGCTCACAATGGTGAGGACGGCAAACCCCCCGTATTTGAAAATAAGTAATAACATAGGAGCCATCCCATGAAAGAAACCCTCGGAAAGATCCTGCGTATCTTCACCACCGTGCTGATGGTGCTGTCCATCTGCATGATGATCTTCACCGTGATCTCCGTGCTGACCTTCAACCGTTCCGACCGGCAGATGTTCGGCTACCGCGCGTTCATCGTCCTGTCCGACTCCATGTCGGCCACCGACTTCAAGGCCGGCGATCTGGTGCTCACCCGCGACGTTGATCCTGCCACGCTCCAGCCCGGCGACATCATCGCCTTCACCAGCACCAACGACGAGAACTACGGCCAGACCGTCACCCATAAGATCCGCTCCCTGACCACCACTGCCGACGGCGAGCCGGGCTTCATCACCTACGGTACCACCACCGGCACTGACGACACCGCTGTTGTCACCTACATGGACGTGCTGGGCAAGTACGCCGGGCATCTGGCCGGCGTGGGCAAGTTCTTCAACTTCCTCAAAACCACGCCCGGCTACATACTCTGCATCTTCGTCCCCTTCGCCCTGCTGATCCTGTCCCAGTCTGTGGAGACGGTTCGCCTGTTCCGCCGCTATAAGGGCGAGCAGATGGCCGAGCTGCAGGCGGAGAAGGACAAGATCGCCGAGGAGCGCCGCCAGAGCGCCGAAATGCTGGCTGAGCTGCAGGCGCTGCGCGCCCAGCTGGGGCAGAACGCCCCCGAAGACGGCGCCGTCCCTGTACCGGACAGCGCCCCCGCCGCCCAGCCGGAAACACCGCAGACCGACACCACGGAAAGCGCGCCGGAGCCTGCCGAAACCAAGTAACGCAGCCCGGAAACGCTGCTCCGTGTCAGATCATAAGAAAGGAAGTACCATTATGAAAATGTATCGTCCGCACAGGCTCTGCCCTCGGAACAGCAAGCCAAAGGAACCCAGCCTGTACCGCTCTCTGTGCGTCAGCATTCTCTGCATGTTTCTGAGTACAGTCATGCTGGTCGGGACGACGATGGCCTGGTTCAGCGACTCCCTGCAAACCGGCGTGTATACGATCACCTCTGCCAACTTTTCTTCCACGGTGTATTACTGCACCGAGCTTTCCAGTGAGGCGAATACCCCCAACAACTGGCAGCGGCTGAATCCCAGCAACACCACTCTGTTCGGCGGCGGCTCCCTTTCTTCTGGTGATGGTCAGGTTGCCTATTTGAAGTTGGTGAGCAATAGCGGTATGCCTCTCAAGTATAAGTTTACTCTTACGGCTTCCGAGGAAAACGGCAACATTGATAATTTGTCTTTGGCTGGATGTCAACGTGCGAAAATCGATGAGACCGAGGAAGATTTGAGCGAATCCAATCTTAAGGGCATTGATCTCAGCGCAATTACTCCTGGTGCGGATTCGAAAACGGTAGTCTTTGATGTTCCTGCGGCGACAAAGGACAATACTCCCGCCACTGTATATGCAGTCCTCAAGTTGACTTACACCTCCTCTAACGAAGCGACATCGAATATTTACAACTTCTCTTTGAGGCTGGAAATCATACAGAATAAGGAAGGCGCCGGAGTAACCGAATCCAATTCCCCCACCACCAACACAGAGTTTACCATGGAAATCGGCGGCACGCCTCCCACTCCGGCTCCCACTGCACCTATTGTCTCCGACAGCAGTGGCGAAGGCGCTCATCAGCCCGATGACGGAAACAATTCCGGCGGCAACCACACCGAAACCCCGTCCGGTTCCACCACCGGAGCCGAAGGTACTACCGGTACCTCTGAGTCTGGCACCAGCGGCACTACCAGCGGCACCAGCGGCACCGGCACCACCGGCACCACCGGCACCACCGGCACCACCGGCACTACCAGCGGCGCCAGCGGCGGCACCGGCGCCCCCGTTTCCGAACCCCAGGCCGAAGTCCCCACAACCTGACACAAACACCAGTGCCCCCGGCTAAGGCCGGGGGCGCTTCCTTTTCCCCTCTCACACTGTGGCATCCACCGGGATGCGCTGCCGTGCCACCTGCACCCAGTGTACCCGCACATCGCCGGAGGGCTGCTGGGTGGCGCAGAACGCCACGTCCCCCATGTGTCCCTCCACCGGAATGTCGCTGCGCTGCATGGCCGTAAACCGCCGGATATAGCCCGCCAGCTCACTGATGGCCTTCACTGGCAGATCGGGCAGCAGATAATCGAAAAACTTATACATAAAGCACCTCCTGTATGTTCCTGGCTCCTGCTTTTCTTGACTGTACCCATCATACCAGGAGTACTGTCCCGAAAAACGGACAGTTCCCCGCACTTGTGCTTTTTCCTGCCATGTGGTAAAATAGCGCTATATGCGTAATTCAGGAGGTAGCCGCCATGACCGAGTTGAATACCGCGCCCCAGCTGGCGCCCCATGAGCGCTGCACCGGCTGCGCTGCCTGCTGCAACGGCTGTCCCAAGGGTGCCATCCGCATGATCCCGGATCGGGAGGGCTTCCTCTACCCTCAGGTGACGGACGGCTGTGTCCAGTGCGGCCACTGCACCCACATCTGCCCCGTTCTGAAGCAGCGGGAGCCCCGCACAGAGCCGGCCGCCTTCGCTGTATGGAACGGTGACGAGGACGTGCGCCGCCGCTCCACCGCCGGCGGTGCCTTCTCTGCCCTAGCGGAGTATGTGCTGGAGGGCGGCGGCGTGGTGTTCGGCGCGGCGCTGGACGATGGGCTGAAGGTCTGTCACATCGCCGTGAAAAACCTCCACGACCTTCCCCGTCTCCGGGGCGCCAAGCCCGTGCAGAGCGACGTGGGCGAAAGCTACCAGCAGGCGCGCCTGTATCTGGATCAGGGGCGGCAGGTGCTGTTCTCCGGCACCCCCTGTCAGGTGGACGGCCTGTACCGCTATCTGGGCGAGCACCCGGAGCGGCTCATCACCTGCGATGTGGCCTGCAGCGGCGTGTGCAGCCCCGGCATCTGGGAAAAGCTGGTGCGCTCCATGGCCTATGTGAAGCAGCAGCGCCCCCTGACCGTGGACTTCTGCGGCAAGCTCAGCGGCGACAGCGTGCGCCGCTTCCACGTCTCCTTTGAAAACGGCGGGCAGTACGACGCGCCGCTGCTGCGCTCGGAGCTGGGGCGCGGCATCACCCGCGGCCTGTTCCTGCGCCCCGCCTGCCACACCTGCGGCTACACCAGCACCGACCGCACCGGCGACCTGACCCTGTGCGACATCACCGGCGGCAACATCTCCCCCCAGGAAAAGCAGCGGGGCATGTCCCTGCTGCTGGTAAACACCGCCAAGGGCGCCCAGATCTTCGACTCCCTGCCCCTGCACCGCCGCCGGTTCGATCTGGCCGAGGCGGTGGCGGCGGATCAGGCGCTGCGCTCCCCCGCCCCGGTGTCCGTAGACCGCACAAAATTCTTCGACGCCCTGGAGCAGGAGCCCTTCCGCCAGGTCTGCGCCCGCTTCCTGTCCCTGATGCAGCCCCGCGCCCGCGCCGCCAGACCGCTGAAGGAGCTGCTGCACATACCCTTCAAAAAGAGGAAAGACAAATGACCAAAACGCTGCTGCACACCTGCTGTGCGCCCTGCTCTGTGGCCTGCATCCAGCTGCTCCGGGCGGAGGGCATCGAGCCGGTGTCCTACTGGTACAACCCCAACATCCACCCCTATCAGGAATACAAGGCACGCCGCGACACGCTGATGGCCTACGCCCCCTCCGTGGGCGTGGAGCTGATCGTGCAGGAGGACTACGGCCTGCGGGAGTTCTGCCGCGCCGTGGCCGATGACATCGACCACCGCTGCGGCAAATGCTACGGCCTGCGGCTGGAGCAGACCGCCCGCTACGCCGCCCGGCACGGCTTCGACAGCTTTTCCAGCACCCTCTTCGTCAGCCCCTACCAGAACCACGAGCTGCTGCGCCAGACGGCGGAGGAGATGGCGCGGCGCTACGGCGTGGCGTTTCTCTACCGCGACTTCCGCCCCGGCTTCCGTCAGGGGCAGCAGGAGGCGCGGGAGCTGGGGCTGTACATGCAGAAATACTGCGGCTGCGTGTTCAGCGAGGAGGACCGCTACGCCAAGCAGATCGCCCGCGACATACAGGCCCCCGAAAAGCACCTGTAACGCGCAGGAACCGGCGCCCCCGCCGTCCTGCCTCGTAGGAGACGGCGTCCCTGACGTCCCGTCTCGTAGGGGACGGCGTCCTCGACGTCCCTCCCTGCACCCCAAAAACAAAACCCTATCACACACAAAGGCGGCGCCCCACAGGGCGCCGCCTTTTGCATTTGCGTATGTTCATCAGCCATTCCTCGCCAGCAAATACAGCCGCTGATAGTCCAGAATGTCCACCTGCCCGTCCTCGTTGACATCGGCCAGCCGCAGGAAATACCGTACCAGCAGCTCATTCCGCGCCGCATCAGCGCTGTCGCAGAACGAACCGGGCACCTGCCGCAGCGCAAGATAGTCGTACAGCGTCTGCAGATCCAGCGTGCATTGCAGCGCGTCCTCCGCGCCGGTGCCGTCGCCGTTGACATCGCCAATGCGCAGCAGCAAACAGGTGACATTGGCGCTGCCGCTGTCATCGGACAGGGCAACGGGCATTTCCCACGCCACGCAGCCGCCGCCGTCCACCCGCAGCGTATACGTCCCCGCGCCGATCCGCAGCCCGGACAGCAGGAAACCGCCGTCCGCCCGCACGTCACCCCGTGCTGCCACGACGCCATCCTTCAGCAGCGTGACCATGGCATTGTCCGTGGCACCGGCAACAGACCCGGAAACGGTGAATCCCAGCGCCGGAACGACCTCCTGCTTCACCAACACCGCACTACATACGGAGCAATGCTTCCCTTCGGTCAGTCCCGTCTCAGTGCAAGTCGGCTCCACGGCCTTATCCACGGCCTCGGTGTGAGGGATGGCTGTGTACCGCGCGGTGAACTCCGCGTCGGCGGTGATGCTGGAATAGTCGCCGCCCCACCCGGCCAGTTCATAGTGATGCGCCTCGTCCGGCGCTTTTACCGCGTCCGGCGGCACAGCCGCAGCACGATAGCGAACCGACTGCCGCGAGAGAACGGTGCCGTCCTCATCCCGGAACGTCACCTCGAAGAAGGGATCCTTCACCTCGCAGGATGCAGCGCACATATCCAGCGCGATAGGCCGACGGTCAGCGCCGACAGCCGATGTAGTAATGGTGGGCGTCAGGGTGACAGCTCCCTCCTTCTTCGGTTGGAACGTCATGGTCACCAGCTCCGCCCCATCCGCAAAACCCTTTGCGCAGATAAAGGTAAATTTCACCTGACCGCCGTCAATCTTGGGATTCGTCTCGATACACACGCCGTCCACACTCTCCATACCCGCGCTCACCTTCACGCCGGTGCATGTCAGCAGCGCCGTGTCGTAGGAAATGCAGAAATCAGCGGCTGCCAGACCGCTGCCGCTGTCCAGCGTGGCCACGGCGGTGATGGTTTTATTGGTACGGGCAGCGGCGGGCATGGTCACCCGCAGGGCGGGCACCTCCGGTGTCACCTCGGCCTTACGCAGGGCAAGCGCCCGGGTGAAGCCGACGCCGTTCATGGCAGCCAGCGCCGTGTCGTACAGCTCGGAGGCCGCGAAGGTCACGGAGGTGTCCGCGTTCACGTCGGCCACCGCCTCCAGCGTCAGCCGCAGCAGCTCGCCGCCGGGTATTTCCTCCTCAGACGCAAAGGCGGCGGACACATACCCCGCCCGGCTGGTGTCCAGCGACTTCACCGCCCCGGACAGCGCTGCCAGCGGCTCCGCCGCCACGCAGGTGAACAGCGCGGCGTCATAGCGGAATTCCAGCTTACCGGCAGCCAGCCCCTGGCTGCCATAGGTGCAGGCGGTGATGCTCACCTGCTCGCCCTTGTGCAGCGTGGACACGCTGCTGCCGCTGTAAAAATACAGCGTCTTGGTGGTGGACTGCGGCTCCGTCACCGTGAACACGCCGGACGCGCCGCTCAGCGGCACGGTGGCCAGCCCGGTGTTGTAGGCGTTTTCGATCAGGATATCCAGCAGGTATTCCCCGGCTGCGGCGTCCGGCCGCACACGGAAGTCCAGACGCAGGATATTCTGGGAGCCGGATATGCCGTCCAGACAGGCGCCGTTGAAGGACACCTGTCCGGCCGTCTCTGTGTTCACCGTCCCCAGGGCGGAAAAAGCTCCCACCATCGCCGCGCCGGTCAGTTCCAGCGCCGTGTCGTCATAGGACACGATGCCCTGCACACCGGCCAGCGCCTCCAGATTGGAGCCGCTGACATACACGGAGCGCGTCTCGCCGGGTGCGGCGGAGGCGCTGCCCACCCGCAGGAAGGCGCTGGCCGCCCACGCGGTCGAGATCAGATTCACCAGCAGCGCAGCGGCACACAAAAGTGCCGCTGCGCGCCGGGATGCGCGTTTTGCTTTCATGGAACAGCCCCCTTACAGCGTCAAGGAGCCGATGATGCCGTTGGCGTACTGCAAAATGGTCAGCACCTCCACAGCCTCCAGCGTCTTATTGCCGTTCAGGTCGGCGCGGGCGAACTGCTCCGCGTCCAGATTCAGCCGGTCGTTGATGGCCTGCAGCACCATCAGTGCATCCAGCACGTTGATCTGGCCGTCACCGTTGACGTCGCCCAAAGCGCTGCGGTCCACGGCCTCGCTGACCGTGATGGCATAGGGCTGCTCCGCCGTTCCCTTATAGGCGTAGTTCACGCCATCGAAGGCGCGGATATAGTATTCCAGTCCGTCGGTGGTCACGTCAGAGGACGGGATCACGGCGGAATACCGGTCATTGACGGCGGTCATAGTCACCGCTCTCCAGTTCTCCGTGCCGGTGACGCGGTAGAACAGCTCCACCTTGTCAATCTGCAGATTGTCGTTGGCGGTGGCGCTGATGATCAGCTTGCTGCCGGTAAAGGCGCTGTACACGCCGTCGTGATAGATGTTGGGTGCCATGGTGTCCTTGGCGCGGACAGAGATCTTGCCGGAGGTGTCGGACTCGCTCAGATCCGTCTTGACCACGGTGAAGTTGTAGTAGTACATCTGGCCGGGGGTCACATTGGTGTCGGTGAACGTCTTGACATCCGCCGGGATGACGGAGGTATTCAGCTTGGCGTACTGGCCGTCCTCCCTGTCGCAGCGGTAGATGTTGTAGCCCGCCAGCGTGTCGAAGTCGTCCTGCGCCCAAGTGAGGATCACGCCGTCATCGGCGGCCTCGGCCTGCATGGTCATAGCCAGCGCGGAGGAGGTGTCGATGTTGAAGCTGAAGCGTCCCCAGTCCTTGTAGAGCTTCAGGTGCCCCTCGGCGGAGCGTCCGTTGGCGATGGACCAGTACTGGATGCCGTTGGCGATCAGGGAGGTCATGGTGGTGGAGCCCTCCCATGTCCGGCTGTCCAGCCACTGCCCGGCCACCTCGAAGTCGGCGTAGGGATAGCTGCTGCCAAAGCGCACCTGCAGCGGCATTTCGGTGTCCATGTCCCGGTTGAAGGTCACGGTGAACGTGGTCTTGCCTGCACCAACGGTGGTGATCGCCTCGCCGTTGGCGTCCCGCAGGGACACGGAGCGCACCACCGGCCACACCGTCTCGGGGATCGTCTCCAGAATGGTGCCCTCGTTCAGGTCGGCCATGGATTGGTAGTCATCGAAGTCCAGTATCTGCTTGTTGATGGCCTCCTTTTTGGTCTTATCACTGAGTCCCTCGGTGCCCCAGTAGTTGCCGCCGATGCCGTAGCGGACGTAGCTGCTGGCGCTGGGCGCGGTGATGCGCAGCCACTTCTCCACGTTGTTTTCCGTGAAGCGGTTGAGGATGGCGTTGCCGTAGAACAAAGTGTCGTAACCCTTGTCGCAGAAGGCTTTCCAGCCTGCGGTCAGGCGCTCGGACGTCCACGCGCGGGCGGCCGCGGCCTCGTTGTCGGACACGGCGCCGCTTGCCAGAACGGTCTTGCCGTCACCGGCGTCAGCGGCCAGGGTATCCAGATAAATAAAGGTAAAAGTGATCTCCTCGTTGGGCGCGCCGAAGTAGGTGGAAATGGAATTTGCTGGGATCGTTACGGTGTAGGAAGTGCCGGAAACGAGGGGGGCGGAGGGGGTGATGAGCAGCTGATTGCCGGAGGTGGCAGAGCTCGCCGAACCGCCGGAAATGGCTATATTACTGAGGTTTTCGCCCTGGCAGAGGGTCTTGTCGGCGGTCAGGATCAGGGTCTGGGAGCCGACGAGAACAATGTCGGAGGTGCGGGAGAGCAAATTGGTGTATTTGACAGAAATTGGCAAATCCTCTGTTTGCTCGCCGTCGCGGTAGAGGGCGTCGGCGGTCTTGACCCAGAGGGCGCCGCCGTCCCAGTGGAAGTCCACAGCGTCGGTGAAAAGCTGCTGGGTCGTGCCGTCAGCATGCAGGGTGAAAAGTGCGCCATTACTGAACAAAACAGTGCTTTCCGCGCCATTTTGCACGGATTTTATTGCGGTCACAGAATCGTCCCCGCTGATGTAGAGCAGGGCAGTGGCCGCAAGATCGGTGCCGTCGAGGGCGGCGGTGACGGTGGTGCAGCCGGTGGAAAGGGCGATTAAATTGCCATTTTCTACCATTGCGACCGCGTTATCCGCCACTGTCCAGGTGATACTTGCATCGGGGTTAGAAACGCACTTGAATTCAAGTTTAAAAGCCTCTTTAATTTCACCTAAATCAACTTTTGTACCACTTTCCGGGGAAAGGACACCGGTGAGGACGGTCTTACCGAGGGTGAGACTGTCCACCTCCGCCGGGGCGGGGGTCTGGTAGGTGAAGGTCAGCTCCAAGACCTCGCTGGCGGCACCGAACTTGGTCTGGAGGGCACCGGCGGGGAGAGTCAGGGTGTAGGACATGCCGTCGGTGAAGCCGGAGACGGGGGTGAGGGTCAGCTTATCCAGATGGAGGGTGCGGCGGAGGGAAACCATCTCGCCGCTGCCGTCCTTGAGGGTTATGGTACCGAAGTTATCGGCCTTGAGGAGCGACTCGCTGAAATCCAGCACAAGGGCGCTATCCGTGAGAATGTCGTTGGTGATGTTGGTCTGCTCAAGGCGGAAGGGCTCCTCGTTGGCCTGCAGGCCGAAGAAGATGCGCACGGGCACAGTGCTGTTTTCCGTGGTCAGGTTGGCCAGCGCACGGTTTTCGTTGCAGCCGGTGCCGTAGAAGCCGTCATCGGTCTGGATGAAGGTGGTATCCCTGAAATTCCACACCTGCCGGGCGCCGGTGATCTTTAGCATCTGGACATAGTCGTAATGGGGTTCCGTATCGCCTACGCCCAGTTGTCCACTTTGGTTGGCACTATTGCCATACTTATAGACTCCGACACCAAACACCTTTCCATCCTGAATATAGAAGTCTCTGTTGTAACCGAGCATATGACTGCTGCCCTGAACAGGGACGGTGCGATGCACACTATTTTGGCAATAGTGGTACAGGGTCTGCCCCTTTTGCGCGGTGAAGAACTCGCTATTGCCGTAATCCTTTGCAATAGCACTGACACCGTCGGTGATCAGTACCGGCGTGGCGCCGAAGCCATCTCCCGCGCCATACAGGTTGCCGCTCTCGGTCAGGAATACGGTGTAACCAAATCGAGCGATCACGTCCACGATCGGCTCGGAGATGTCCGTCTGCACCGCCTGACTGCGATTCGTGGTGGTGCCGTCACCCAACTGGCCATACTGATTTCTGCCCCACGCCCAGACAGAGCCGTCCTGCTTCAGGGCGTAGTAGCTGCAATCACTGCTATATACGTTATTATACGCCGTGATCTTCTTCACACCGGTCATGGGCTTGCCGTAGTTAAAGTCGTTGACCGGCACAGCGCCGTCCATATTGTAATATTGCAGGGTGCCTCCGGAGAGGATGTAGATGCCGGATTCGTAGTAGCTGTCTACCACAAAGTCGTCCACATCGGAGAAGTTCAGCTTCTGGGGCGTCATGTAGCTCTTGCCCCAGCGCCAGAGGGTACCATCGCTGAGCCGGCCATAGTACGTATTATATTGGCCAAAATACTGGATATCCTCCACCTGGGCGGACGGAGCTGCATCGGAGATGCAAACCACCAGCTCGGCGGACAGACCGGCGCCCACAAGGGTGGCGCGGAGGGTGGTCGTACCGTTCTTGTGCTTGATGAGCTGGCCGTCGGCGCCCATCTCGCAGACGTCCGGGTTGGAGGACTCCCATGTGACATCCCGCTCTGTGGCGGTAGCCGGAGTGAAGGTCAGCTTCAGGTCGTCGTCCGTCTGTTCCACGGTGGTGACGTAGACGCTCTCCGCAAAGGAGATACTCTCCGCCGGCTGCACCACGGTGACGGTGACGGACGCGGCGAAGTCCTCGCCCATGGCGGGGCGGGCGGTGATGACGGCGGTGCCCACGCTGACGGCGTGTACGGTGCCGTCGATATCCACGGTGGCCACGTTCTCATTGGCGCTCTCGTAGACCACGCCGGTGCGGGTGGTGTCCACAGGGGCGAGCACGGGCGTCAGCTTCTCGGAGGCGCCCACGGGCAGGCGGAGAGCGTCCTCGTTGAGGGTCAGGCTCTCCAGAGGCACGCAGTCAGTCACGTGGACGGCCACGTCCTTATACACGGAGCCATCGGCATTGCTGACGCGCACCAGGGTGCCGCCGGCGGCCACGGGGGTGATGAGGCCGGTGTCGCTGACGGTGACAACGCGCTCGTCCAGAGAGGTGTATTTCAGGTCGGCCACCAGCGCCGTTTTCACGGGAGCCACCTCCGGCCACAGCTTCTTTGTCATGCCGGTGTCCAGAGTGATCTCAGATTCCGGCAGGGTGATGTCGGTGATGGTGGTGTCGGGGAACGCAATGATATAGTACGCTCTGTAATCAGACCATGTCGGGAAATATTTTGTCGCCGCACTGTATTCAGCAGTAAATCGTGGCAGGTATTCCCCGCCTATGTACTCGGCAAACCTCTCCATTACAGAGTCCTTAATTTGGAAAGAATTCCCCGTAGAGATAGCGGCGTAGACGGTGCCCGTATCCTTATCGCGGTCACTGATTATTGTATCGCTAATGCTGTTGGAGTAGACTCCAGCCGTGGTGTAGCTGCTGACATAGCCGCTGTTCTCCCCCAGATAGTTGCTGTTGCCGTAGAAGACGCAGTTGGTGTATTCATAATTATCGTTCAGCTTGAACGAGCTGTCCACAAAGATGCAGCCATCGCAGGGAGAATTGACTCTAAACATGTAAAAGCTTTGATCTCCACCCAGCTTATAGAAGGCGCAGTCCTTGGCGAGGTCGGCCATCAAACAGCCGCTCGAGTAGACAGTGCTTACCCGCCCGCTGCTGAGAGTGCGGCCACGAATCTCCGCCGCCCGGTAATTCTGGCTGAATTCGCAGTTTTCGGCGTAGGTAATGCCATAGCCTCCGCTATTGCTGCCGTCATGCAGATACGGGTTCACCACATCAGTATAGTACAGCTTGACGGTGCCCCTATAGCTGCGATACACCTGAACGCGGTACTTATCCATCAGCTCGCTGGGGAACATGCGGATGTGCTCGTCCTCGGTGCCCTGGCAGAGCAGGGTGCCGTCCACCTTGAGATAGGTGATGGCGGTGTCGGCATAGGCGTCGTGGGGATCGTCCGTCCAGAACTGGAGCTGGGTGCCCGGCTCCACGGTGACGGTGACGCCCTCCTGAATGAGGGTGGCGTTGGGCAGGATGTAATAGTGATCCTTGGTGAGGGTCATGTCCTCGGTGATGATGCTGGGCAGGATGGTGCCCCGGCGGACGTTGATGGTGGTCTTGGCACCGCTGGAATAGACCTTCGTATCGTCCGCGTCCAGATCGTTTTTCGCGGTGACGGTGATGTTCAGGGCGATGATGTAGTCGTTGGGGCAGTCGTCGGCGATCTTCACCAGCAGGGACTTGTCGGCATCCACGCCGGTGACGAACGTACCCTCCTTCGTCTTACCGTAGTCGATGCTGGCGTAGGTGCCCACGTTGCCGTAGTTGACGTTATTGGTCAGGAACTGGATATACGGGCAGTCGATGTCCGCCTGACTTCTGGCGTCCAGCGAGAGGGTAACGTCCTTGGCGGCGCCCCAGCGGTTGCGGAGGGTGAAGGCCAGCGCGACGGTCTCGCCGGCGTCGATGACACCGTCGCCGTTGTTCTGGTCACTGAGGGACTTGTCGTCAAAGACAAGGAAGTCGGCGGCGCTGACCTCCGGCTTAGGCAGCTGGGTCAGGGCGTTGTAGATATCCACGATCTTGGGCAGATTGTGAGCGCCGTGGTGCTCCGGGTCGCAGCAGATGGCGCTGCGGCCGCCGGTGGCGGCGATCTGCCCGTAGATGAACTTGGTGGGATAGGTGTTGGTGTCCGGGTAGGCGCTGCGCAGAAGGGCGGCCATGGCGGACACGTAGGGCGCGGCCATGGAGGTTCCGCTCCATGTGGCGTAGCGGTTGCCGGGGATGGTGCTGAGGATCTGGCTGCCCGGGGCGTAGACCTCGTACTCCACGGAGGAGTAGGCCGCCACGTCGTAGTTGGTGAAGCCGCTCTCCACGCCCCGCATGTCCACGCTCATGACGCCCATGACGTAGGACAGGGCGGCGGGGTAGGTGGGAAGAAGGCTATTGGGCGCGCCATTGTTGCCGGCGGCGGCCACCAGCACGCAGCGGGTGTAGGCCGTCTCCAGCGCGTCCTGCACGGCGATGGTGGAGGCGCTGCCGCCGAAGGACATGTTGATGACGTCCGCGCCGTTGTTGTAGGCGTAGAGGATGCCCTTGGCGATCTGGGACTGGTTGAAGAAGCCGCTGGCCATGCCCGCCTTGATGGGCATGAGCTTCACGTTGTAGGCCAGACCCACCACGCCGATGTGGTTGTTGGAGGCGGCGATGATGCCGGCCACATGGGTGCCGTGGCCGTTGTCGTCCATGCCGCTGTCGCGTCCCGTCTCCAGATCGACGCCGTAGACGTCGTCGATGTAGCCGTTGCCGTCGTCGTCGATGCCGTTGCCGGGGATCTCTTTGGTGTTGACCCAGATGTTGTCCTTGAGATCCTCGTGGGTGTAGTCCACGCCGGTGTCGATGACGGCCACCACCACGCTGCTGTCGCCGCCGGCGGCGATGCCGCGGGTGCGCAGGAGATCCCAGCTCTTTTGCAGGTTGCCGCTGCGCAGGTACCACTGATCCTGGCAGCTGGCGTTGCCCTGCACGGCCTCGGCCACGGTGTCGCTGTCGATGAGGGTGGTGTCGGCGGCGGCGTACATGTAGTCGTACTCCGCCAGCACCACGTTGTCCAGCGCGCGGACGTTGGCCATGACCTGCTGCACGTCGCCGGTGACGGAGGCGATGTACCAGACGCCGGTGGAGGTGTCCATGAGCTTTTCAAGGCCGGTGATGCCGGCGCGGACAAGGGTGGTGTTCAGCTTGCCGCGGAAGCCGCGGGCAAACTTGACCATGATCTGGTCGCCGGCGTAGAGACAGTCGGCGCTGGCGAATTCCTCCGGGAAGGCCAGATCGTAGGGGATGGTCAGGGCGTTGTTCTCGTCCAGCGTGGCTGTGCCGCCGGAGGAGGGCTGCGCCGCGTCCGGTTCGATGTCGCCGGAGACGGACAGCTCCGAGCCGGACAGGCGGATGGCCGCCGTGTCTTCGTCGGTGATGCGCTGACCGCCGGAGGCGGTGTCGGTGTCGGAGGTGGGCGCCGTATCGGTGACGGCGGGCGCTTCCGTGCCGGCGAGAATGTTCGTCCCCGTCAGCAGGCTGGTGAGCTCCACTGTCGAGGCCAGCATGACCACTGACAGCAGCATAGCGAGTATCCGTTTTTTCATGACGTTTCCTCCTGTGAGGTAATTGCCCGGAAAGGGCATAGTACCCCTTATTTTGCAACTGTATAGCATAAACCTCTGGCCGGGGAAAACAATTACCTGCTTGCATAGTATCGGTAATTTTGTGATTTGTCACAAGGAGTGGGGCGGAAAGTTGTGGAAAACGACAGATGGTGGGATATTTGTCCGGTATAGAGCGTTGCGCCGGAGGGGATGGCGTGATATAATGAGGGATAAGTCGAATTTTGCGCGGAGAAGGTGAGACGGCGTGATCGTATTGGATCTGGAATGGAACCAGCCCTTTGGCGGGCGGCGGATGGAGGAGATCATCCAGATCGGCGCGGTGCGGCTGGCGGAGCCGGGCGGCGCGGTGCAGGACTGGTTCAATATGCACATCCGGCCGTCCATCTACCCCAAGCTGTCGCCGGTGGCGAGAAAGCTACCGGAGTCGGCACAGGCGTTGACGGCGGAGCTGGACTTCCCGGCGGCGTATCAGGCGTTTCTGGACTGGTGCGGGGACGACACCCTGTGGGCGGAATGGGGCGCGCAGGATCACGGCGTGCTGGCGGCCAACGCCGCCTATTGGCGGATGCCGGAGCCGCCGGTGACGGCCTGCGTGGATCTGCAGGCAGCCTTCGGCCGGACGCTGGGCATCGGCATCGGACGGCGGGTGGCGCTGGAGCAGGCGGCGGAATACTGCGGCATCCCGCTGATCTACGAGTTCCACAACGCGCTGTATGACGCGCTGTACGCGGCGCTGGTCAGCGCATGGCTGACGGAGGACGCACTGGCGGCGTCCGTACCGCCGCCCTCCACCGGCAAGCCCCGCCGCAGGCGGAGCATCCGGTTCTCCCCGATGGAATATCCCCGGCAGCCCCGGCAGAAGGTGGGCGTGTTCCCGGAGCGAGAGCAGGTGCTCAACAGCCGGCAGGCGCGGCTGGTGCCCTGTCCTCTGTGCCGCACACCGGGCGCGGCGGAATCGTGGTACCCGCAGGGAGACGTGTTTTACGGGACGTTCCGGTGCCAGGAGCACGGGCGGTTCCCGGTACGGATGTCGGTAACGCGGCAGAAAGACGGCTGGCAGGGGCGGCGGGTGGTGCCCACCCTGACGGAGCCGGAGCGGGCGGCCTTTGCCGCGGCGCACCAGCATGAGCCGTTCCAGTGCCGCCGGGAAAAGGCAAAGCGCCGGAAGCGGCATCGGAAAAAAGGAAAGGGACAGAGTAAGCCGGGCGCATAAGCGCCCGGCTTTTGTTTGTGGGGAGGGGTGCCGTTCGCGGGAGGGGCAAAAGCCCCTCCCCCACGGGAAGAAACGGATTCCCACGCCAGTGACACGGTCACTGGCGCGGAATGACAGCGCGGCGCACTGGGAACGGCGGGACACATGGGTCCCGCCCTACGGGGTGCGGCGGTCATCCAGGGCGGACAGGGTCGTCCGCCCCTACAAGGCAGAACAGGAACCGCGCAAAACGGGACGGCGGGGACGGCGTGCCCTACGAATAGACGCGGGGCGGCGAGGACGGCAAAATTCCGAAATTTTTTCTTCCCCCTGTCCGCTTCGGCGGGGCTGCGGCGTTTATATAGTGATGACACAGGGCGGCCGCCTGTGTTATGATGAATGCAACAAGCTGCAGGGAGGTGGGCGTTTGACGGTGTGCATGACGGCGCTGGAGAGCGCGGAGGAGCGGCGGCTCTTTGAGGACGTATACCGCGCCTGCTGCGGGCGTATGCTGGCGTTGGCGCGGCGGAGGCTGTCTGCTCAGGCGGATGCCGAGGACGCGGTGCAGCAATCGTTCCTGGCACTGGCGGAGCGCTTCTCCCGACTGGTGAAGCTGCCGGAGACGCAGCTGGAGGCCTATCTGGTGGTGACCGTGGAGCGCAAATGCATCGACATCCTGCGGCAGCAGGCGCGGCGGGACGGCGCACCCTTTGACGAAACGGCGGCTCTGGTGACGCCGCCGCCCTGCGGCGAGCCGGTGGCGGACGCCATGGGGCGGCTGAGCCCCCGGTACCGGGAGGCGCTGCTGCTGCGGTACGGCTGCGGCTACTCCGCACGGGAGACGGCGGCGCTGATGGACATGTCCTACGGCGCCGGGCAGAAGCTGCAGCAGCGGGCTAAGGCCGCGCTGCGGCAGGAGCTGGAAAAGGAAGGAGTGACTGTATGACAGATATCACATACGAACGTGCGCTGCGGCAGGGCGCGCAGCGGAT
>ENA-ORTG01001695-ORTG01001695.1-human-gut-metagenome-genome-assembly--contig:-NODE-1695-length-19313-cov-3.198411_pt1 | contig 19313 bp, 25 predicted proteins | sample MGYA00241906_ERZ509176 | MGnify/ENA primary metagenome ERZ509176 (study PRJEB26280, sample SAMEA2338811) | human gut metagenome | biome: human gut; feature: human-associated habitat; material: faeces...
GTCCGCCATTTTACGGAGCGTGATCTTATCTTCCGGGGCAAAGACATTCCAGCCGTATACGGGAATTCCGTTTTCGCACTTGTATTTCTTCATAACCTTTTCCAGTATGAATCGGGGCATTAAGAATACAGAGGAGAGTCTGTCCGCTTGCGCTTCTGAGAAGGAAAGCAGTTCTCTGCGTTCTTCCAGAGTGTATTGTCTCTCTGGATCGAATGTGTTATGAAAGCATCCCACATCCTGCATGGGGTTCTGCTTGGCGATGATGCTGTGTGCGCCTTCGTGACCAAGCGTAAATCTACGGCGGCTGCTCTCTTTTTCGTTGAGCAGCACCTTGTCGAGCACCACTGTGTTTTTGGGGAATATGACCTCCACTCGTTTACCGTCACGGACAACGCGCAGGGGCCTTTTGCCATTGGAAAGGAATGCAATCTTGTTCAGATCGTCTTCGACGATGGTTTCGTAAACTACGGTCAAGCCCAGATAATCCGTAACCAAGCCTTCAATATCAACGCACAGGGCATTATAGCGCCGTGTTTTGTTGATATACGCTCTTACGATGGTTTCACCGAGTTCTTCCAACTCATCGTATGAAATGTAGCTTCTCAACCTGTGTCCACCTCCGGGTGAATTGACTCCACATACCACTGGTCATCAATTCGATATAGATATTTTTCCGCACTACCGATCAATACCGTGTAGCGAATTCCTTTAAAGTCACACTCAGAGGTGCAGGCGTGCAGTGTTTTGTCGATATTCCAGATACGGCCATCATGCCAATGAATTCGGGTCGGTCTGATTGCGCCACCGGCGAGGACCTGGTAATCAACTTTTACAAACACCTTATCCATTGCAACCTCCAAAAATGCTCTGCCAAATATGGCGGTATCATATTTATGTGTCAAAGTTCCTTCCTTATGGAACGCTTACCCTGGGGTATTTCTTCTGAATCCGTCACTTTCTTGACAGCGGAAGAAGAACATTACATTGGTCTGGGGCATAAACAGAATGATAGTTTTCTTCCAGATGAATTACTTGAACAACTGCACCGCATGAAATGCATTCCATCCAGCCGTCTGTTTCTTCCAGGTTGAGGCTGCGATTGACTGCACTGCAAACGGGGCAGATTACATCTCCGGTTGTCATAGGATGGTCATCTCCGTTTTAATGATTTGATAACATGGCAGGCAACGCCCTGCACTTCGAAAGCTGGCACCTTAATAACCCTGCCAGGGTAAACTGCTTCATTCTCATACTGGAGCAGGAAGCATTCTTCTTCAGGATCATACCCGCCAAAACGCTTGAGGGTGTTCTCACCGCAGTCATCCAGGGCAACGACAATATCTCCTTCAGAAACATCGCAGTTACGCTCGACAACGATGAGATCATCTTCTTCGATACCGGCATCCACCATAGAATCGCCCTTGGCTCTTAGAATGTAGTAGTCGCCTTTGCCAAAAATGGAGACAGGGAGACTAACATATTCTTCGACCATTTCTTCTTCCTGTTCCGGACTACCGCATTGGATGGAACCAACTACCGGGGCGGAGATATAGCTGGTTTTGACCTTTGCGCTTTTGGGAGCGGAAGAAATGCCTCTGTTGTATTCAAAAATCCCGCGCTCTTTCATGTCCACAACACATCGCTGCGTTTTTGATTTTGATACACCAGTTGCCTCGGAAATCTGCCGAATGGTAGGCGAAGTATGGTTCTCGCGGTAATAGTCATTGACATACCGCAAAATGGCATCCATTGCATTCTGGTCAATTGGTCTCATAGAAGCACCTCTTTCTATTTAGTGGGTTTTTGTGTCCCACTAACGGCATTATACAACATTTGTTCGAAAATGCAATAGGCAAAGCCTCAGTTTCTTGCCTTCCCGCTCAAGAGTAATGATTTTGTTACGGTTGGAAAAGAAAAGCTCCGGCAACTCGCAAAATGAGTTGCCGGAGGAGATTTGTTTATTCGATTTTTTCAAGAATCCAGTTATCGTCCTTAAACATATTAGGCTTTCCTAAAGCCACACCACTCCCACAGTAATACTTTAGGCCAAGCTCAATATCTGCATTGTTTCGAATCTCAACTGTGCCATCACGCTTATCACGGATTTCCCACGCAAAAGATGGATTTTCTGTTTTGCGGGCGATGCATTGCAGAGAGGTACTGATGATTTCCGCGTTCTGTGGCAATCCTAAAGTACTTATGAGCCAAAGAGGAAAAATAGTTTTTGTGTATTGGCTGTGCCTCAAGAAGTTCTCCTAAATCTAAGGCGGCGAGTCCGTGTGGATCCCCGTTTTCAACGGATTGCTGTAAATAATATACCGCAGGTTCAAAATATTCGGGGTAATATGCAAGCTCGCTACCCATAATATATGCTCCGTCAGGATCCTTGGATGCAGCGTAAATATCACCTGTTTTAAGGATGTTTTGCATTTCAGCAGAAACACCAGGGTTTATTGCAGCACCAAGCCGCTTTGCACGCAATAAGTATCCATATGCGGACACGGGACGATTGAGAAGCCGATAGATCTCCATAAGCTCTAAGCATATCATAGGATCATCCCTCTGAGATGCCGCGTCAAGCAGTAGTTGAATATATGCGTTCAATGCGCGCAGATTTCTGCAACTGGATTCCATATGAGCCACCTCACTTTGTTTTCTCTTTTAATTCAACGTGGCAAAATCCTTTTTCTCCAAAGTCGAGAACTTCTTTGTGACTACAGTCCTTGTACAGAAGATGCTTCGGTAAGAATAGCAAACCTTGACATAAGTAACTTCCCTCTTACGATGGTAGTTATTATACGACCGCCTCACGAAGACAGTAATATGAGGTTTAACGCTGGAGAAGGAGAAAAACCATTTTTCATTGCGAGGTTCCCTTCCTGCTTTTTGAGTAAAATGAGGAAACGTTATCTATTGCTTATTCTTCGGCTTGCTGATACCTCAAAAGCTTTTCAAGCAAAGGAAGATCACCTTGTTTTCTTGCCTCCTGCACAAGGTCAAAGGTGCGATCCACAAACTGGCAGGAGCCCGGTTCAGTTTCAACTTTCAAGTGAGTTTTCAAAACGGGTTTTTCATATGAAATCACATGTTCCAGAGTTGCACTGCTAATTCTTCCAGTCGCTAGATAATTCACCACAACATCGACGAGATAATCATTCTGCCTCATATCTCCGGTTGGGTTAACAAAGAATGTACGGCAAGAGTTGATCTGCGCTGATGGTTGTTCATCCAGGAGTTTCGGGATTTCATCGTTCCACGTTCTCATTGATATCACTTTTTCTTTGCTCTGTTGTATCGTGGAAATCTCAAGGTCCAGTGTTCCGTTGCCGAATATGAATGTGCTGACTTCTTTGTGGGTAATCGCGTTAGGATATCTAATTTCATCGACAAAAATCTGATTGGCACCAAGTTTCCCTGAAAAATCTATGGGAATGTCCAATTCGTCGTATGTTAACACAATCAAGTCAGTGAAGACCGGCTCCGTAAAAATGGAATAAGGGATGCTCTCTTGATGATCAGGTTGGAATCCCGTGGCAAGCGCTTGCATTAAGTCATTTGAGCGAATGCACGCTGATAGTCCGGTAACCGTCAGATGATTCTGTTTGATACAGCATTGAACAAAACTGGGTTTTAAGACTGGCGAAATGGGTACACATTCAACATTCCCTATTATGGTAGGCAGAACGAGATGATTGATTGTATCATCTCGCAGATAGTAATAGAGTCCATTATATTGAAATTTTCCAAAATGCATTTCAGAATATTGCACAAAAACACCTCCCCATGGCGTAAATTAAGCATATCACGACGGCTTTAGTATTTCAATACGCATGTACTTCAAACAACCAACCTCGTAGAGGAAAAACTTCCTGCCATATATGGATAATCGTTTCTGGTATTGCAGATTCGGGATTGCCCTTGCCCACGCAGATGAGACTGCCGTCGCGCATATTGATAGGAATCAGAAGCTTTTCATTCTTCTGGGCGGATACGGCGCCTTTACGGATAATGTTGTTCTGCAGATCAATGTAGTTATGGATGGTCTCGAAGTGCTCGTAATTATCCACAGTGTGACCCAAAAGGTTCTGCAGGATGATGTTGGCAATGGTTCTGCGGTTCAGAACTGCATAGTCCTGGCAGATCTGCATATCGTGGAGATACATCTTACGGTTTTCGCCGGTCAGATAGCACAGCTCCCGGGGAACGTCTGCATGATTTGCATGGAATGCTTTCAGTGCGTCCTGAAGCTCATGAGATCTTCCGGATGCCTTGTACTCCTCAATCAGAGCTTTACGTTGTGCCTCAACATTATGCTTGCCAATCAGTGTGTCGTAAGCAAGCTGCTGATAATGCTCGGCTACCTGCTTTCCAAGATTCCGACTGCCAGTATGAATGACCAGATACTGATTTCCGTCGTCGACATCAACTTCGATGAAGTGATTTCCTCCGCCCAGCGTACCAAGGCTGCACTCGATTCTGGATACATTCTTGAGGTCGTTGTAACAATGAAGGTCCCGAAGGGCAGGATAACTAACGGCAGCCACATCATGAGTATTCATACCTGCGGGAACGTGATTGTGGATAATATTGTCCAATTCCCTGTTGTCCATCTCAGTCTTACCGAGACAAACAACGAGCATACCACATCCAATATCCACACCGATCAGATTAGGAATAACGAGGTCGCCGAGATTAGCAGTAAAACCAATGACACAACCCGCTCCGGCGTGAACATCGGGCATGATTGCAATCCTGCAGTCTTTCGTAAAAGGCTGATCACAAAGTTGCTTGATTTGAACTTCTGCGGATTCTTCAATGAGGTCAGTATAAACATCGGCAGAGTTGTACTTACCAATGATTGTTTTCATAATAATCCCCTCTTTCTGTTGATCATTTTATCCTTACTCATCTTCGTTGTCCTCTTCTTCGAAGGTGGAAACATCCGTAAAGCATCCCTCCTGTGTATACAACCGGCGTAGATACTCGCTACCTCCGTCTACGGCACAACCGCCACAGGAACACCAACGAAAGTCATGGGAATACTTGGATTCAATCTCGTCACCGCACAGATTGCACCGGATAGCATTTCGGGTAATCTTCTTCATAATGATGCCCTCTTTCTGTTGATTGGCTGTTTCTATAAAAGACAACGTAGCAAAAATGAAAATCTCTATGCCAATGGGGATTTTTTCAGATATCAGGAAAAGTAGCACTCCGACTTTCATGCGCCCTGCACGTCCAAAATGAGAATCATCCTCTATGCCAATTATTATGATAACCAATATGAGAAAGCAACTTTCCCTGCAGTTAAAAGCCGATAGTCCATGGACCATCGGCTTTTAAGAGTATGCTTAGATATATTCCTTTATAGTGCTAATAAAAACTGTATTCAGCTCGTCCCAATTTTTTGCTTTCGCGGAAATCTGTTGTATAGTTTTCTGTTTTATCTCTGCTATACTGGCATCCAAATAGTGGTTGATGCATTCTATTCTCGGAATCAATTTGATTGCAGGAGAGTGGATTTTTAAATCGAGCAGGCGATTCACATCGTCTGTAAGTTCATATGGCAGTTGGCTGGAAGCGAGATCTGTAAACAAAATGGGAGGGGGAGTGCCGTGCTGGCAGTCTGTCAGATGTTCCCATTGTCAGTAATACTTTGTGCCGGTGAATCCTGCATTGCCGGGATGGCCAAAAACCTTGATTAAACGGCCGTTGGAGTCCAAATACAGGTCGTAGGTGTCATGACCCTTAGCGGCAGAAGATGGAAACATCAGCCGAATATAGTCGCCGTGATTTTTCATTACGGTGTAACCATCCCAGTGAATGTCGCATCCGTAATTTACCATCTCTTTCACACTGGGTACATAGTTTCTGGGGTCTAAATATGCCATTATCAAGTTCTCCTTTCGGTTTGTTAATCTATAAGCAATAGGTACGTCGAATGCATGCCGTTGCACCGATTTTTTCGAACATTCCAATCAAATCCTCAGCTTCCTTCAAAGGAATATCGGTTGCGATAATCGAGGGACAATTATCAACGCATCGCTTTGCTTCCAGTAAACTCATATCAAAGCGTTCATGCAAAACGAATAATGTCTTGAGCCTCGATGGGCCGATGTTGCTTAGGGCAATCTCTGCCAAAACAATTGGCGTTCTTTTGGCGGGGATCCGAGGATACTGTTTCCCGCAATGAGGACAAATAGTGTCTAAAATAAACAGCTTGCGGCAGGCACTGTTAGTGCAACGTTTCTTCATGATATCAACTCCCTGGCTAAATCAAATATAGACTTATCGAATACTTGAATCATGACTGCGGCCCGGCCTTCGCCGTACATAGCTGTTTTTCATCAATATTCAGTCAACAGGAAGACTAGTCTGAGCCTACGGCCCGTCGGCCGTAAACTTCTAGCCCCAGCTTGCGCCCTTGCCTGTACAGGGTTGATTACCTGCAAATTCACCGTCCATTCAGATCATCATTCTGTCCCGTTAAGGATGCCATTCGGCTACTACTACCGGCCACTTCCGTTATACACAGGATTTCTCCCGGCTCAAGGCAAGGCGTATTATTGGCATCCCTCTGTCGTACCGATCGCCAAATCGGCATCCCTTAGGGTTATTCTCACACAGTGAGCGTCTATTGCTACGCCCGGAAGGACCGTACTTTTTGATGCAAACAATTCTGCGACGCATGTTTTTGTTGGCGGTTTCCGCCTTCTGGATGTCCATCACTGAACACACACAGATTCACTTACAAAGTATCCTTAGTAAGAAAAGCTGAAAATACCATACGCCTCGAAGCACTGGCGTACTTTGTTCATCGAGTTGGTCATAAGCTTGATTCAAGTATTTAGTTTTCAAGGTTCAATCGATGTGTTGAGTTTCGAAAAGCTGTGATGCTGTGATAAAGGAACTTGTAACAATACCCTCAGAGATCTCAGCTTTCCGATCCTTTCATACATATCAACGACAGAAGATTGAGTTTATCCATAATTAATAGTCATTTTTTGAGACTATAGATGTAATTTCTGCCCAATCAGCTATAAACTCGTTTTTGTTGGTTTGCCATAAGCCTCCAACGGGGCGTACAACATATACAACTGGATTTCCGCCAAACTTTGAACATGCCTTTTTAGCGTACTTTTGTGCAGAATACAAAGAGTCAGTTAAAAACACTTTATCTGTTAATTTTTTTCTCCAGTCTTCCCTCAGGAAACCTGTTTCGGCCGCAGGTAAGATGCAGGAAATATCAAGTGCATCGGATGTTCCATGATAAAAAGTGAGTGCTGAATAGTCCTCATTACTTTCAACATCAGCCCAATATTCGTTCCAACATTCGTATGCTTTGCTGGCCATAAAACTCACACCTTTCGAATAAACGGGATTTAACCTATTCGATCAAATGAAAATGAATATTCTCCCCGTCTGAATAATTGGTTCTTTACCAATATCAACGGTGTGATGTCTCATATCTCCGCAGGGGAAATGATGTTTTAGGAAACATTATAATCTTTTATCACTTTAATTCTTGTGGGATGACGTAATTTCCGTAAAGCTTTGGCTTCAATTTGTCTGACTCGCTCTCTGGTTACGCCGAGGATTGCTCCTATCTCATCCAAGGTATGCAGTCGCCCATCTACAAAGCCATTGCGCATGCGTAATACATACTCCTCTCGCTCTGTGAGAGTAGAGAGCAACTGTGCAACGGTTTCGGTGAGTGTGATTGATGAGACAACTTCTTCGGGATTGGCAGAATCATCTGAGATAAACGATCCAAGCGGACAGTCTTCGTCATAGCCGGATGGAGTTGCATCTAAACTAATTGCATCCTCTGCCACAAGTTTTGTCTCAACTACCTTTTCTGGTGTCAGTCCGATTCCCAACCCAATTTCTTCAGGAGTAGGTTCCCGTCCATTATTTTGGATAAAACTCCTGGAGTATTTGCAAATTTTGTGGTAGCGGTCAACTACATGTACAGGCAACCGCTTAATTCGGCCATATACAGCCAAGGCTCGGGTGATAGCCTGCCTGATCCACCAAGTTGCATAAGTAGACAGTTTGCTTTTAGTATGATCGTACTTCTCAATAGCTTTAATCAGGCCAAGGGTTCCCTCCTGGATTAGATCTAATAATTCTAGGCCCTTACCGCAATGCTTTTTAGCTATGGAGATCGCTAAACGGAGATTGGATTCTACCAGTCTGTCTTTGGCTGCGAGATCTCCGTTTGAATATCGGATTGCCAGATTTCTTTCTTCCTCTGGTGTCAAAAGCGGGTATTGTGCTATTTCTTTTAGATAGAGTGCAACTGGATCGTCCAGGCAAAACTCAGACGCTAGAGCCAGTGGATCTTCCAATTGTTCTTCCTCGGACATGCATTCTGGCAAAGCTGGAAATGTGCAGGAAGAGAATTCATGTGGATTGTTGAAATTTGTCTTCATGGTGCTCCTTTCTCTTTATGGTGATCGTTGTTAACTAGACAATGTGAGAAGGCAGTGTGCACATTCTCGCCTTTAAACTGGTGCACCCATCAAAAACAGACCGATCATAAGATACACAGCCTCGCGGAACAACCCTTTCTAAACTGCGACAGCAATAGAAGGCATGATCTTCAAGCCGATTGAAGCAACTGGTGCAAAAATCGATTAAGGAACTACAATATGCGAATGCATAGCTCGAAACACAACTAGATGCAAATTGGGCAGAAAAAGATGTGAGTCCGCTTCTCATATAAGCTCCGTCGCCTAAAATGAGCGATTTGCAGTTGGGCATGGACACATTCTTCAGACTGTAACAATCGGAAAAGGCATATTCACAGACCTCTAATTCGTCATCAGTTTGGAATTCAACAGAAACAAGGGCAGTTCCTGAAAATGCGCGGTACTCAATCCTGCGGACGCTCTTCGGGAAGACAGAATGTGTAGCGTCGGTGTTTCCCGGAAGGATAGAGTTCACATATCTCAGTTGATATGCCCCATCAAAGCAACCGCATCCGATGGTTGTACAGCTCTCGGGAATGATTACAACTTGAATTGTTCGATTGAAGGAGAATGCATTGCTTCCTAGTTCGGTTACAGGTTTTCCCTGCGGGGAAAACGCGGGGATAACAGCCGTTTCGTCAGATCCTAGATATTTGTGAAGTACGGCGTGAGTGCCGTACTCATAGAAAACAAAGTCTTCGTTCTTGTGTTTCACGGTTTATCCTTCCTTTGCTAGAGATGCATGGTGCCCTCTTTCGAGGGCACCAAGGTGTTAATCTCAGTCCCAGCGGTCCAGAGTGTAGATGGCAGTGCCGACATCGGAAGTCACACGGAAACGGGCATTCCAGGCGTGACCGTTCTGGAGCAGAAGGCCGCAGGCGGAAGCCTCATCGTAGCCGGACAGCTTGGCATCCTTGGAGAACGCTTCGATAGTGGGGCGGACAATGTGGAGGTCGCTCTTCAGAATTTCAGGGAACAGTGCAATACCATTGTGCTTCTGATCCTTTGCGCCCTTGAGAATGAACATTACGCCTTCACCCTGATGTTCAAAGCCACCATGCCACATGTTGGGCTGGTAAGAGATGCCGGTCACTTCGCAGAAACCGCTCTCCAGTCCCCACTGAGAAGGCTTGGAACCGTTGTTATACAGATACCAAGAGAAGGGGTTGCGCTGGTTTTCTCTGTCCCACTGAATGATGGGAGGTGCAGTTTCATCTGCAGCGGTCAGAATGGCTGCGAAGCTCTGATTACGATACTCAACATAGTACTCTACCTTGACTGCATTAGGCAGGACCTTACGCATGAACTTCTCCCAAGTCATGGTAATACCAGGGGTCATTACACCGGAAGGAGCAGACGCACGGTCTTCCTTGGTGATTACGGAGGAGAACACGCCGTTACGACGAGTCTCAGATGCCTTGTTTACAGGAGCCCATACCTTTTCAATTTCATCGATACGAGCAAAGCGCCGCTTCAGAGATTCGGTGAGGCCCAAATCTTCGATGAGCTTTTCCGCCATCCGAACATTGGTAGCGCTAGGAGCTGCGGTGGGGCGCTGGTACTTCATGGGATTCATCTTATCGGCAAACCGAGCCTTTACGGCAGTGATAGACATGCCTGCAGCAATGTCGTCCAGCAGGGTGCCGATCATACCACTGCGAACATGGCAATAACCCGTGGGGGCAGTTGCGGCATGCGCATTTTATCCGGTCTGTTCCAAACAATGTCACTCCTTCTGCAAGAAGAATCCTTTCACTTGTTTGAACTCTTTGCAAAGAAACATCATGTTTGGCTTTAAGGTCCGCCTCTATGTTTTGATTATCATATGAGTAATCTTGCTGAGTATTAACGTTCATTCCATTGATTTTCAGCGTGTAAGAATTTAATCCATAATTTGTTTCAATACAATTCCCGAAGCCATGGGAAACATTATCCATTTTGCTGCGCAATCTAGATATTTGACTTTTCAAACTATTGGGATCTTTCTCGTATGCATAAATTCCCCAAACATGTTTTGCCAACTCTTCAAGTGATATCGGCACATTCATATGGTCAACAAAAAACGAAAGAATTTTGTATTCAGTTAAAGATAGTGGAATATGCAAATTATCCTCTATGCGTACCAGCTCGGCTTTTGAAAATAGTTGTGCATAGCATACATTGCCGATATACTTTCGTGTTATCATTGTTGCCTCCTTAATAATGAATGGCGTTGGTTGAAGTTATCGCAACCTAGTTGCAACAACTTCAACCTTATTTCACTTTCGTTACAACCTCTCTTTTGTACCCTTTAATTAGAGGGTAGGCAAAACATAAGCTTTCCCTCAATTACAAAGGGAGGGCTAAAAAATGGCTGAGAATAAGAAGAGAGAGAACGTTGCGGAAATCACTGGATACGAAGCTGCGCTGGTAAAGGCGCTGGAGGCTGCAGTCCGGATTGGTCTGACCTCCGACAATTTGTATGATAACATCAGCGTGTATAATGACCTGTATGAAGCTGGATACAACTTTATCGAGAAGATGGTTCTCTGCAAATACCGCACGAAGCTGGATGGCCGTAAAATCGATCCTGCAGAAGTAGCTAACATCCTTGCAACGGAACTTTTCTGGAAGAAATTGGACTATATTATGTCTTCCAAAGATCCGGTCGGATGCCGTGGCCTGATTAATGAAACTGCAAAGTGGCGTGTGTATGATTTTATCCGCAGCGACAAGCGTGCTCAGAACGATGTTGATATCCAGGAAGATGACATCGAGTCGGAGCTGAAAGAGGACGCACATAATGATCTTCAGAATGATAAGCATTACAATACAGCCAATGTTCACTTCACTACTGAGGTCGGCTGGAACCTGGTTGCATCTGATGTTAATCTTGAAGAGGATGCGATTACTTACGATTCCTGCATGGAAGTATTGGATGCGTTGAAGGAAAACCGCAACGGCTTCGAGGTTATTTCTTTTCTTGGCACCAAAGTTGTGGGTTATAAGGCTAGTGAACTGGCTGAGGATTTCATTAGCTTGGGTAAGTCTAGTGTGAGCAATGCTGTCTTAAAGCAGACCGCCTCTCTTTTCAGACTGGATCGCACGTTCTTTGATGATGCTGCGTTCGATATTGATGCTATGGTCGTGAAGTATAGCGAAGTGAAGAAGCTTGCAAGCGAAATCAGCCACTGCTCCGATCGCGCCAAGAATAAGGTGGCGCGTAAGACGCTTTCGAGAATTAAGTAATCCAACCTTGTGCCCGGCATGGATATGTAATGAGTCCATGTCGGGCGCAATTAATTAGGTTCTTGCTTTAAGATCAACTTGTTATTCCCACTCATCATTGTCATCTAGCGTATCTATCTGTCCTGTCACGATGTCCAATCTGACCCTCGCATAGGTTGATCCCATCCGAACAGCCTTTTCAAAAAGCTCTATTGCAAGTTCCCTGTTTTTTTCAACACCTTTTCCATCACAATAATAATTAGCAACGCTCGCTTGTGCGTCAGCATGCCCTTGGCTTGCAGCTAAGCTGGCATACTCAAATGCTTTGCGGTAATCTTGAGGAACTGCTTGGCCCATGTAATAGCATATTCCTAAATAATACTGTGCATTAGCATTCCCTTGTTCAGCACTTTTTCGAAACCATTTGACTGCCTGCCAATGGTCTTGCGCTGTGCCTTTTCCAAAGCGATAACAATATCCTAGCCAATATTGCGCTTCAGAATCACCTTTGATTGCAGCTTGTCTAAAAATAGCGATTGCTTCGTCATATCGACTTTGCTCAAACAGCGCATAGGCTTCTTCAATTGAAGCGGCAGAGGATAACTCGGGCGAGTCTTCTGGTGTAAATACATTAGGTATTTCAGGGGAATTTATATTCTCGACTTTTAGCGTGTAAGAATTTAACCCGTAATTTGTATCTATACAATGCCTCATACCCTCACGGATTTGCTCGAGTTTATTTCTTACTCGAGATATTTGGCTTTTGAGACTGTTTGGGTCTTTTTCGTCAGCGTGTGTGCCCCACACAAACCGTGCGAGTTCGTCCAATTGAATTGGTACATTAGCGTGGTCTATAAAGAATGATAAGACTTTATATTCTGTAACACTTAATGGAATTCGTGTAGAATTGTCAGTACTCACCAATTCTGCTTTCGAAGAGAGACTAATATAGCAGGTGTTTCCTATATACTTTTTTTCATACATCATTGCTGGCAGCCTCCCTGGTTTCGTTAATGACTAAATTTGTACGCATTTACCTGCAACTGGGATACAAGGTTGTTTATTCGGTTAGCCATTGCGCAATCAAAAAGTAGTTTGGGCTACGTCAATGAATCATACAACTGGCGGATTGCCCGGCGTGGATCTCTGTGGGCCACGCCGGGTGTGCATCAATTAGAATACGGGCTTGCCGGGGTCATCAGCTGAGTCTTCGTTTTCATCGTCATCATCAGCGAAGAGATGCGCAATATCAAGACCACTCAGGATATCCTCATCTTCATCAAGACTAAAAGGAAGTCTCGGTGCGCTTCTGCCCTCGAGCATTCTTGCAAAGTCTCTCAACTTCATCCTATGCAGTTCTGCTTTGAAGTGAGCAATCACTCGGGCGAGAAATACAGTGCGCTCCTCAAAAGTCCTGAGAGAATCCATCATTGCGACGATTAAGGACGACTGTTCCGTTTTCTGATCGAAATCTGCATTTAGAATATATTCCATACGGCCAAGCTTTTTTTCGCCGATAGAGGTGAGATGTGCTTCAAACTCCTCCTGGTCCATAGAGAGAGAGGCACTACGGTTTATTGCGTAATATGGAAGGCGTTTATCAATCACACAATTATAGAGTCCGATAACACGAGCTTCGAACGTAGGTAAAAACGGAGTGGTGCTGAGGTATCTCCATAGTTTGTCATAAAAGTCCTTTTCAGGAAGCTCCATATTCTGCAGTGCCATCATCCTTTTGTCAACCTGGCGCCCATATTTCTTCAACATGAGATCTTTCTTCTTATCATCCATAAAGCATGGGAGATCTAAAGAGTGGTTGGTGGGAGTGTTCCTGTAACCGATGATGAACGCTTCTAAAAGTGTTGCCTTCTCCTCCTCGGGAGCGTTGTCGATGACAGTGTACGCAACCCGGCAAAGGTTGATATCTGCAGATGCAGAGGAGCACAGTTCCTTGATTTTCTCTTCGTTACGGGTCATTGAATATCCTCCTTTAATAGTTGATTAGGTTGTTGCCATCCTAAACAACGGTAAAAAGGATAGTATATCCCGCACCAATGCATTCAAAGAATTTAGTTTCTAGCTTTTTATTAATATCATAGCAGAATACTCGGGATAATTCAACATTTTTACAAAGATGCACAGAGAACACTTGGTGTCTTGCCACGTTCTCACTCAATTTGCTGTGGCAAGCTTGCGTTAAGAAAACAATTTGTCAAAGGTGTTTCCAAGTTTAGAATGTGAAAAGGGCCGATGCACCTCAGTTAAAATGTTGGGGAATGATGCACAAATACACAATACGGTTGTGTTTTGTGATACGATATAATATACACTGGTCAGTGAAGTATTAACCTCTCTGATAAGCGTCATATTAGTGATGTCAGCGATATTAGAGGAACACCGCTCCTCTTGCATTTTACGAATCAAGGACAGAATGGAATTGCACTCAGCAGGTTCATTGGTAACAGCAGATACTTCATACTGCCTGCGATTGTTAGCTTCGAGTTTGATTACACCAAGATTGGCAGAGCCAATAATTGCTGATGCAACCTGCCCATCTTTGAGGAATGCATACAGCTTGCCGTGATACTTGAATACTTTTGTGAGACGAATCTCACCGATACCGGCATCACGCCACTTCTGATTGAGGGATACTGCAGCATGATAGGAGCTCTCAGGCATGCCCTCAACATAATACATTCCAATTACAAGGTTGATATGAGGGATATGGTACTGCTCAACTAAGGCATCCAACTGCTCCAACGATGCCTTAGAAACATAACCTACGGCAATCTCAACACCGTCACAGTTAGCTATCTGATCAGCAAAGCAGTCTTGAATTGTTTTCTGGTTTTCCTCCAGACCTACTGGCAAGATGTTGGAATAAAGCAGTTCCATACTATTTCTCCTTCTCTTATTGACTTCCGAAAGCAAGTTGATTTTCAAAATGTAATTGACAAATCTTCGAGTAGATACAATAAATCACAATAAATTATAACATACTGCAAGACAAATTTCAATTGCACGAATCAGTATAGCTGAATGAAATGAGGAAAGAGTAACAGAATACTTACGGTGTATTTCCAGAGATTAACCTGAGAGGGAATCTATAGATTGTCTTTTCTGCTGTAAATATCTTCAGGTGGGTAGTTCCCTTCACCTGCCATATTCTCCCTTTCGAAACCTGCCCAACGGCGGGGCAAACAGCTCCTGTTGCCCTGATGCGGGCTGGTTGTCCACTCGCTTTGGAAAAGCCCACACAGGGCGACACGGTGGCTCACAGCGGGGCTACATCTGCATGACCGGAGCATCCTCGCTCTCGTCTGTTTCCATCCCACCCATCTCGATTTCTTTATCCTCCAAGGCGGCATCGAAAAGGTATTCCCGCTCACGGGAAGTCCGGTACTCACCTCTGAACGCTTTGAAGGCAGCGACAGACACATCATGGAGATCGTAGTGCTTCATCTCTCTGTGTCCCAGCTTACAGGCAGAGACCGTTCCCTCGTCCAGATCGAAATCGATCAGCGCCAGGATACGGTGATCATCCGGCATCTGTTCTTTCATAACCCGGTACTGATCTTCAGAGATTGCTTCCGATCCGGCAAAGGCATCCGCAAGATTCTGAGGCTGGGAGCTGAGATCGCCACGGGCGTACAGGCGGTAACGATATCCGGCCGCATGGAAGGAGGTGAAGTGCTGACTGGTGAAATAGGAATTTTCCCCATTCTCACGCACATGGAATACGGCGAAGCGTTTCCGGGCTTCGGCTTCCTGCCGTTCCTGTTCCTCCTGTGCTTTGATCAGCGCATCAATCGCAGACTGCTGTTCAACAGGGACGAGCTGCTCATAAAGAAACCGGAGGGACTCTTGCAGCTTGGATTCGATGGTCGATCCTTCCTGCGCCAGCACTGCTTTCAGAGCTGCCGCTTTCGCTTCCTCGAAATAGATCGTGATCTCAGTGCTGTTCATTTTCATGTCCCTCCACAATCGCAGGCGCGGCTTTCTCTGCCCTGGGCTTTTTCACCTTCGGCTGCACAGGCTCTGGAGTGCCGGATCGCAGATTGAAATAATCCCGCACCCCGGCAGGAACATTTTTGCAGTACAGCGCATCCAGCGCCTTGGTCAGCTCATCCTCCACCTGCATCTGCTTCTGATCCAGATACAGCTTGAGGGCAGATAACTTTTCCTCATCGTAGGAAATACTGATGGTTACTTTTTTCATAATGGATTGCCTCCTTACATGGTCATTCCCATACCCGCCGTATCCACATAGGCAAGGCTGGGATCGTTGAGGATGGTCAGACCGTCGTTATAGTCCTGCACCATCTTCTCAGCTTCGGTTTGCTGATGAGAAGAATCATACCAGCGGGACTCCATCTCATCGATGGTCTTGTCCACGCTGTCAGGGTGAACATGGTCGGAATAGTAAGCGGCCGCATCGAGGAAGTCGGTGCGGCCGTGCTTCTTATAGATTCCGTGAATGGATTTCATTTTTCCTTGTGCCATAGCTTCCTCACATAGATTGAACAGGGCCGTGATCGAAGTGATCTTCTGTCAGGTTGCAGCCCAGCACCGACAGCAGAGAAGCAGGATCATCCTGACAGTTCTCGCAGTATTCCAGATGATAGGTCATTTCGATACAGTCCTCCGTCATAATCAGTTCGTTGATTTCTTCCCGCTGCCGTAATTCTTCTTCCAGCAGCTTGCCATTCTCATTGATGTCGGAAACATCTACCCCGAAATGATAGAGCAGTTCCTCATAAGAAACTGCCCACCGTCCATCTTCGGAATGTTCCAACCCTTCTGTCACGGCATAATCCGCAAGCTGCTTCAGCTTTTTCTTATCCATAGATTTTCCTCTCACTTTCTTCCGTATTTTATTCTGTTGGGGTCTGGCCGTAGCGGGAATAATACACGCTGCCATACCCGGTACGCTTCACCTTCACAGATTCGCTCTGATCATATGGCGCTTCAAAATGAACCAGCACATAATCGGATGCCTCCCGTATGGAGGATGCAGTTTTCAGCTTTGCAAGGACATCCGGGAACTTCGTTTCCAGCTCCTTGCAAAGAAACGCCAACTGCATATCCAGGTCAGAGATGGAACACCCACGTTCATTGGCAAAAGCCAGAAGCTCTGATTTCCTGTTCTGAACCGTCCACTGCGCCAAACCGTATCCCGCCTGGTCGGAAGTGAAATTGGCATAACGCCCATCGTCGACTGCCTGGGTGTAGGTCACATCGGTATAGCCGAGACCAGCCTCGTAGCTGTCCTGCAAATTGTTCGAGCGCAGACTGCTTTCCGCAAAGAGATTTCCCATCAAAGCGGCTGTGCCATAGGGATTGCCGATTTCCGCATAGAGCGTATCCCAGATCCGCTGTTCATTTACGGCGGTAGGCACATTGCTGTCCAGGTAAGTGATATACGGAATTTTCAGCCAGTGCGTCCATCCGGTTTCACCGAGAGGAGACTGAATCACACCGATCATCGTGCCGCTGGCGTGGATCACCTGACCGTTGCCGATATAAATGCCGATGTGACCGGATTTCCAAACAGCCAACCCCGGGATTTCCGGAATGGTAGAAATAGATCCTTTTTCAGAAGCATTGTAATACATAGCGTCAGCTCCGATATCCGGCATCCCATTTGTTCCGTAATGAACTTCATGGTCATCCGGGTCGAGCCAACCGTAGCCCTTGATCAGTCCAACACAGTCTGCCGTTCGCCCAGCCAATGGGACTTGATAAAGTCTGCATACCCGCCGACTTCATCGGGATACTGTTCCTCTTTTGCGTTGTATAGACCTCGCGTCAGAACAGAGCCATAGGTTCCCCACACATAACCCCAGCCCTTTTCCTTGGCATTCTTTGCCCAGGTGACCAGGTCGAGATTGTTCTTGGTATAGGGGTCGACATAGCCGGAGGTGGAGATATACACAGCCCGGATCGTATTCATGATCTTTGAAAATTCATCCGCATCGATCTCTTTTCCGAAAGCTACGTTCACTGCGGCAATGAGCTGGCTGTCAGACTGACCTTCCGCAAAGCATCCCACCAGCTTCTGAACGAAACCACTTCTACCAGAGCAGTCAGAAAGCGCAAGCACATAAAGCACTTGCGCTTCTTTTACTCTCTGTGCATCAAAGCCCCGATCTCTCATTGCCGTGTCGATGGCATACATCGTATCTTCAACCGCTTGAAGCCGGATCTGTTCCTCTGCGGAAAGGTTCTGCACCACAATCTGCTGGAGACGGGCTTCATCAAATTGGATGTCACCGTTGAGGATGCTGATGATAGAGACCACCGGCAGGCAGATAATAATCAGGATACCAAGGATGATGCCGCCAACGGTTTTCAATGCTTTTTTGTCTGTCAGAATGGCAACGGCAATTTTCTTCAGGGCGGCGGCTACCGTTGCACTCATCAGCGGCCTCCTGCTTTGCCAAACATCGCCGCCTTGTACTCAGGGGCAATGACCTGCAAGAGATATCGCTCATTGCCGCAGCGATACAGACAGGTACCTCTTTCGGGATACTTGATCAGTTCAAATTCGGACGGCTCCACCTGCAAGGCATCCATATACTCCTTGGGGTTAATCTGACCGGCATTGAACAGGAACTGATGGGTCGGGATGCTGAACAGGGGCTTTGTGAATTCCCGAATGGACGGAATCAAAAAATCCTCGATATTCTGAGAAGCCAGAATGATCGAGGAATCCTTTTTGCGCACACGCTTCATAGCGTTGCGGATATATTCAATTGCCGTCATATTGGTCAGGAACAAATACAGCTCATCAATGGATGCCGCCGTATTTCCCTTGCCCAGCAGTTCGTTGCTCATGAAGGACAGCACATTGAAGAGCATGGCATCCTTCAGCCGCTTATTGGTGTCCATCAGCCCTTTCACGCCAAACACCAGAAAATTGGAATCGGTGATATTGGTATGTCCGTTAAAATACTTGGACTCCGCACCGACACACATGGAGTGAATGCCGAGGCACACCTCCTGGAGAATTTCTTCCGTGTACAGGTACTTTCTCTGCTTATCGTAGCCGTAGAATTCTTCCTCACACAGCTTATAGAAATCCTCCATGATGGGAAAGTCCGTGGGGCGCTTGGTGCTGTAATCGGTGGAATCGGTAATTCCGAACCGGGCGTACAGTTTGGACAGCAGAATCTCAATGGTATCGATCTGTGCGTCGTTGAAATCCTTGTAGGCCCGGAAGAAATCTTTGAGGAACGCAATGTGCTGGCTCAGGCGGGTTACTTTCTTGAAAGCGTCCGGGGCAGTCAAATCCATTTCCTCTGTTCCGTCCGACCATGTTTTCGGCTCCAAAGGATTGATGGTGTACTGACCGGACATAAAGTCAATATAGCAGCCGCCCAGAGCTTGGCTCAGTTCCTCATACTCACTTTCGGGATCAAGGCAAATAACACGCTTGCCGGACTCCCGGATGTTGGTCAGAATCAGCTTGAGCAGATAGCTCTTGCCTTGACCGGAATTGCCCAGGATCAGGATGTTGGATGTGGTCTTATCTTCCGCGCGGCGGTCGAAGTCCACGAGGATATTGGTGCCATACTTATGAGTTTCGATTCTTCATTCCCCACAAGAATTGTGTCATCCTCATTGTAGATG
>ENA-ORTG01001704-ORTG01001704.1-human-gut-metagenome-genome-assembly--contig:-NODE-1704-length-19255-cov-3.044010_pt1 | contig 19255 bp, 18 predicted proteins | sample MGYA00241906_ERZ509176 | MGnify/ENA primary metagenome ERZ509176 (study PRJEB26280, sample SAMEA2338811) | human gut metagenome | biome: human gut; feature: human-associated habitat; material: faeces...
CGTCATGTGATACCACGTATCACATTTAATACTAAAAATAAATCACACCGAATTTATTGAATATTACTATAAAAAGTTTCATGTCCGTTTTTAAATATGAAACTATTTTCATAAGTTACAATAATCACGATAAGATATCCCTGAGCATATCCCAAACCTGTTTCAAAAAATATTTTGGAACATTCTGAACGCCCCGATACTACGGATACCGACCTCACGATGCCGTCCTGCCAATTGCCTCCTGGGACTCCGAACGTACCCCGCGCCGTTCAGCCTGAAAATAGCGTCCGCACAACTGTACCCTACCCAGCAACACGCCAGCATATGCCACTAACGCCCATTCTTCCTTTCGAGAAGAATGGGCGTTTTTATACGAGCGAGTATTTCTGAAAAAAGGAAGCATCGTTTCCGCATAGGACATGCCGCTCATAGAGAGCTGGCCCATTCGTGAAACCCGGAACAGGCAAAAAAAGAACCACTGGATGCTTCATTCTGCGCCTGCGCTAACGCCGGGCGCACAACGGATTACGCTCCGGCCTTCGTCGAGGGCGGGGGAACGCGATATCCATAAAGAGACGGCTCAGGACTAAAAGGAACCTTCACATCGGCCTGCTCCGCAAAAACGACCCGGTTTTTCCCGCTGCGTTTGCCGATGTACAAAGCGGCGTCCGCCTTGCGGATCAGAGTGACACAATCTCCGCCGTCTTCGGGATATCGGGCGACGCCGATGCTGCACGTGACGCCGCAGGAGCGCAGGGAATCGTCCAGCAGAGCGGAAAAAGCGGCCCGCAGGCGTTCCACGCAGCGGTTGACCGACTCCGCCCCACTCACTCCGGGGAGAAAAAGGATAAATTCGTCGCCGCCGATCCGTCCCAGAACGTCCGTGGGGCGCAGAACGTCCCGGAAGGTTTTGCCAAGCGAGCGGAGAAGTTCGTCGCCGCGCAGGTGCCCCAACAGGTCGTTGACCTGTTTGAAATTGTCCAGATCAACAAACAATACGGTGGCGGGGGCGTCCGGACATGCGGCAAGTCGCTCCCCGATGAGGCGCAACGATGTCTTGTGGTTGTACAGGCCGGTCAGCGAGTCGGTTTGGGCCTCATGTTTCACCCGCTTGAGTTCCTTTTCCTCCTCATAGACGCGGGTGATATCCGTACGGGTCAGCAAGATCATCCGGTTGGGCCTGTCGTAATAGATGTACTGGAGCCTTTTCCGCGTGTAGCCGCGCACCGGGTCCATAATCCCCACGTTGAAGGCGTGTTCCCCATGCAGCTCCAGCTGTTCGAGAACACGGTCCACCTGCATTTCCCGGATGGTCATCTCCACATCTTCGGGAGCGACGAAGGCGCGGGCGTATTTGACGAGTTCCGTGGCGTAGTCATCGCAGACGACCGGAGGCAGGGGCGTTCCGCTGTCGTTGCTGCCGAACATGATGTATCTGTTTCTGTTGGCGTCCAGATAGATAAAATAATCGCAGTTTTTGTACACGTATCGGTCGACGATGCTCTGGAGCAGCTTTTTTTGATCGATATCGGACAACGTGATCAGCACCCTTGTTTTCCCCTCCAAGCGGATGCAGAACTCCTGAATTTCCACCCAGATATATACACCGTTCCGCAAAAAACGGGCTTCGGTGCTGCGGTAGCCGTCGGAGCCGCCCGCAAACGACCTGAGACTCTCCAGAGAAAAGAGAGCGACCAGAGCGGCGCGGTCTTCCTCGTGGACGCCTTCCGTCCGGCAGAATGCGAGAAACTCCGTCCAGTCGTACTCGTCTTTCCCCACACAGCCATACGGTGCCGCCCGCAACACCCGGGCCCGCCCCGTGTCCATATCCAGTTCGAGGATTGCGTCAAAAAGTTTTTCGAGAAGTTGCAAAAACTGCCGGAGAAACGTGTGGTAGATGCTTTCCGGCTCCGGTTCTTGGGGCAAGTCGGCATAACGGAAGGTGCACAGCACGCACTGGTCGGAAGAAGGAACCGCTGAAACCACTACTGTCCGATGTTCCCTCCCTGAGATACGCGAAAACCGCAGTTCACGAGGCGCTCCGGTTTGCCGCAGCGCTCGGGGATGGAAAAAATCGGAAAATCTCTGCCGATCTTCCGGAGCGACATGTTGCCCGGCAAGCTCCCCGATGGTGACGGCGTCGAACGCTTCCGTATTCCGCAAGAACGTTCCCGAAGTATCGGTAGAGAGGAGCCGGCAGACGCCATGCTCCGGGTCAATGAGAGCCACCTCCAGATACAGGCGACAAAGGGCGGACAGATGCTTTTCAGGTTCTTTCATGAAATCGTGTTCTGATGTTATGGCTATACAGTAATGGTGATCTTTATTATCATAGGTTTTCTCTATGCACCATAGAAATAAAAAACAAGTAAATTAAATAGATGTAATATACTAACTTACTAAAGGCGATATTCCCCGAATCTTCACCGGGGTTATGAAAACGCGGCGGCGCGCGGGAACGCGTCGTGGACGCTTTCAGCATCCAAAGAGAGTCAACTCTCAACAGGTTATAACGAACGGATGTTGCATGCAACAAACGTCCGCCCCGACGGTAACGAACTCCCTTTCGGACGATGCACGATAGGCCGCTCTTGTACTCTCCGGGACATTCGTCACCCGGCTGCTCTTGCTCTCAAGAAAGAAGTACGGTATGTTATGAAATTCATGCCGGTGCATGTGATGTCCGTAACGAGTGGGATCGCCTCACAAGCGCCCCTGCAAAAGGAAAACGAGGTGCCATGAATAGTGTCCTGCGTGTCATAACGGCGTATGATTATGAATGTATCATCGCTGTGGATATTCCCACGGGATACTTCAAAACACATACAGGCGGCAGCCATTGCATCCTGCTCCCGGAGCAAGGCGATCTTGAGGAGCAGGTGCGCAGCGCGGCGGACTGTTTCGTGTTGCCGGAGGACAGGCAGGAATATTTGGAGAAGATGTCGCTGCCCGCCATCATCCGCACGCTGGAAGGCCAGCAACGCCCCAGCTTCACCTATCGGAGGCGGAAGCCCTCCGGTGAAATCGTCTGGATCAAGGTTTCCTTCCTCTACGCTTCCGAGGACAAGGAGCAGGTCATCATAACCTGCTGCGACACCACCGAGGACGTGCTCGAACGCCTGAATGAATACAAGGAGCTGGGCTTCGGGATCAGGGTATCCGTTTCATGGCCCAGAATCTGTGCGAGGATTTCCTCATCGCGGATCTGGAAAACGGCAGAAGCAGCATGGTGACCCCGGACAACGGCAACATGGAAATCAAGGGCACCTTCGAGGAACAGATACGCTGGTTCGCGGAGAACATTCTGGCCCCGGAAGAACGCGAAGACTATCTGCGCTACTTCGACTTGAACAACCTTGTGCCGCATATCCGCAAAAACAATGTTTTCTGCACCATGAACTGCACCGTGGTCTACAAGGACGGGCGGCACCATTTCGTCGTGGCCACCACTCTGATCAAAGATCCTTTTGATCCCCAAAAAGAATACCTGTTCGCCTATGCTCAAGACATCACACGCCTGAAGCAGATGGAAAGCAGAAACAAGGAACTGTTCGTCCAGAGCCGCCGCGATCCCCTGACCGGTCTGAGCAACCGTCAGGCGACGGAGCAGGACATCAACGAATATCTGCACACCTCCGGGCGCGACCGTAAGAGCCTGCTGCTCATTCTGGACATCGACTTCTTCAAGCATTTCAACGATAGCTACGGGCATATGGTAGGCGATGAAGTCCTGCTTTTCATGGCCCAGTCTCTACGGAGCATTTTTCGCAAGGAAGACATCATCGGTCGTTGGGGCGGCGACGAATTCATTATTTTTCTGAAAGAGTTCAGTTCATTGCGCGCCGTCACCGAACGCCTTGTGCATCTGCGTCGGAAAATGAAGGATTTTATTGTGGAAGACACGGCCATCCCCGTCAGCCTGAGCATCGGCGGAGCCGTGTCCGGAGAGAGCCTGTGCAGTCTGGAGGCGCTGTTTCAGAAGGCTGACATGGCGCTGTACACCGTAAAACGCGAAGGCCGGAACGGCGTTGCCATTCTGGACGAAAACGACGCCCGACAGGTATAACCCCTGTTCTCTCAAACGCCAGAAAGTTTACGTCCAAAGGTGCTTCCATCCGCCTGGACATCCTTCTCTCCAATCTTCGCCTATTTCCGAACATCTTCCCCCCAAAAAGCAGCCTTGCATGGTGATATGCCATGCGGGGCTTTTTCCTATCAATATCCCTGTTTCTCAACTATCTACCCGAGGCACCATATTGGCAGTACAATCCTTTTCGCGTATATTCCCAAAACACTCTCATCTTACTCATATTTTTACAGAAACGGAATACAAACGTGAAATACAAGCCTCCCTTTACCATTACTCCTGTCATACTTCGACTCGTGAGTGAAATCAGCGAGCTTGTTGGTCATGTTCAAGCCCTTTCGGGTTCGGCTTCCCCCTCCTGCGCAGGGAAAACCGGATTCGAACCATCCATGCCTCGTTAGCCATTGAGAACAACACACTCACTCTGGAGCAGGTCACAGCGGTCCTGAGCAGAACACATATATTGGGTCAACTTCGTGAAATTCAAGGAGTTCGTAATGCTTTCAGTGCATATGAACATCTGGAAACATGCCCCCACTTCCTCGCAAAACGACATTCTTGCGGCCCATGCCATACTGATGGCTGGCCTTTTGTGAAGCATCTGCAAAAGGAAGCTGAGCGTCTGACCGTTGAGCTAGGGTCAGAACTCATTAATTGAGATAAAAGATAACGGTAACAACAAGGCAGATGGCTGAGAAAAAGGTATGGACACAGCGGTCATACCGAGTCGCGATACGCCGCCAGTCCTTCAGTTTGCTAAATGTATTTTCAATAAAATATCGCCACTTATATAGCGTTTTGTCAAAGGGAAACGCTGTATTCCTGGTTCCTCGGGGTGGTATGCAGACTGCCATCCCCTTGGTTTTCAGAGATTCCCGCAACCAACTCGCGTCATAGCCCCCATCTGCCAAAAACGTACAGGTATCGGGAAGGAGGTGCTGGAGAATGGCTGCCCCTTTGTAGTCGCTGACCTGTCCTTCTGTCAGCAAAAGCAGGACGGGCCGCCCATGCCCGTCACAAACGGCATGAAGTTTGGAATTTAGGCCTCCTTTTGTTCGGCCGATGAGACGTGGAGAATCCCCTTTTTGAGCAGACTTGCCGCCGTGCGGTGAGTCTTGAGGTGGGTGGAGTCGAGCATCAGGGAGCCATCAAAAGGCGTCTAATTTGCCAATTCATTGAAAATTTTGTTGAAAACTCCGAGTTTACTCCACCTAAAAAAATGGTTGTACAGGGTTGGGCCGTACTCATCAGGAGCATCCTTCCACTGAAGTCCGTGCTTGATGACGTAGATAATACCGCTGACGACGCGTCTGTCATCCACACGGGGAGCACCGTGAGAACGGGGAAAGAACGGTTTGATACGTTCCAACTGGCTTTCGGAAAGATAAAACAGGGTACGCATGGGAACCTCCGTGCCCCCTGCAATACCCTGTTTTCGTTCCTTGGAAAATAACGAGTCCTGATCCGAGATGTCATTTCATAATTCTAAAAATTTTCTAACAAATCGTCTCTGCTGTTTTTCATGAGCAAATACGAGATGCTAACCTATGCGCAGTGGACAATTTTGGAACCGATCATCTTCGCAGCACTAATGGCCCTCTCAGGGCGAGGGAGACCTCCTTCATGATAATAGATTTGTCATGAACGGCGTCTTGTAGGTGCTACGCACTGGATGGAACTGGCTGGGCAAACTTGCCTGAACGCTTTCCCTCTTCATCCACTTGTTACCGCTGGTTTAGTCGCTGGGTGAAAACGGGAACACTCCGCACAATTCTTGAGGCGTTAGCGAGACATGGAGCAGTAAGGCATGAAACCTTTCGAAATGCTTCATTGATGGAACATTCAGCATAGCAAAAAAAGGGTTCAAAAGTCGGAAAGGCCAAGCGGGGCAAAGGTACGAAGCTCATGGTTATTTTAGACGCTTCTGGTCTTCCACTCGCCGTGCACACGGATTCTGCTAGCCCTCATGAAGTCACCCTTGTCCAAGCTCCCCTCGATGAAACGTTCACCGTGGGACGACTCCAACGAATTATTGGGGATCGTGCCTATGACAGAGATCCGCGTAATCGAAAGCGGCCAGCAACGCAGGATGGTCGCCCGTTACGGCGATATCGTTGCCGCTGGAAGGTGGAGCGATTGTTTTCTTGGCTCAACAAGTACAAGCACACAATTGTCCGATGGGATCACTGTCACGAACGCTTTACTGCCTTTGTTCAATTAGTTTTCTCAATGATTTTTATGAGAAAACTTTGCCCCGATTTATGAAATGACCTCTACTCATCATCGGCTGATGCCTCCAGCAGTCCGTATTCATGAAGTTTTCTGTAGAGTTTGTTACGGGAAATACCTAGTTTTTTTGCAACAGAAGATTTATTGTACCGACATTTTTTTAACGCCTGCTTGATGAGATTCCTTTCCGCATCAGAAGTCACTTCATAGAGGTCCACGTTGATGTCATTGGCCCAAACTGGAGTTGTCTTTGCTGGTACAGTATCCGTGTGAGATTGCGGAAGGGAAGGTGGTTGAATAGCATTGATAAAACGGGTGGGGAGGAGTTCCTTTGTAAGGATATTATTTTCAGAAATGGAATAAAGAGCATATGTCAAGACATTCTTGAGTTCCCTGATATTGCCTGGCCAAGAATGCAAATTAAACAAGCGATAGACTTCTTGATCTACCCGAATCTCCTTTGCTTTGGTTCCTCCAACGCTCTGTTCAATAAAATACCGCATAAGCAGGGGGAGGTCTTCTAACCGCTCCCGAAGCGGCGGGATATATATTTCAAAGACATTGAGACGATGATAAAGGTCTTCACGGAATTTACCCTCACGCACCATCTGTGGGAGAGTTCTATTCGTAGCCCCAATCAGCCTGAAGTCAGAATACAGGCGGCCCCGGTGCGCTATTTTTTGTATCTCTCCACTCTCCAATACCCGAAGCAATTTCACCTGAATAGATAGGGGGAGTTCACCTATTTCATCCAGAAAGATAGTACCTCCATTGGCCATTTCAAACTTGCCTATCAGACCGTCAGCTCTCGCTCCGGTAAACGCACCGGCATCATACCCAAACAGCTCCGACTCGATCAGTTCGGGAGGGAGGGCCGCGCAGTTCACAGTAACAAAAGGGTGGTCCGCCCTGAGGCTGGCCATGTGGAGGGCTTGGGCCACAAGCTCCTTGCCGCTGCCGGATTCGCCCCATAGCAAAATGGGCTCATGGCTGGCCGCAAAGCGTTGACCAAGATGTTTCATCTCCATGAGGGCTTTACTTTCGCCTATGATGTCTGCGAAGGTGAACAGCCTGCCGACCTGTTTTGATCTGCTTTGCTCAAAGTGTTGGGCGACCTTTTCTAGATTGTGGAGAGTATCCATGAGCATTTGTAATTTGTCCCTGCCTAGGCTCACGGGTATACTTTCAATAACGACTCCGCGCAATTTTCCACTATCATCTTTCACTGGATAACGAAAAGAAATCCCCTTTTCATTGTTGATTGTAAGGCTTGAGGAAATAACAGGTTGTTGAGTACGGATGACACTCATAACGCCATGTTCGCCTGTAACAAATATTTCTGTGACATTCTTGCCGATCACATCATTAGAGAAGCCAAACATATCTATAAATGCTTTATTGCAATACAAAAAATTTCCAACTTCAGACAAAAGGGCCACTCCAGTATGAAGCAAGTCAAATATCCCAGTGTTGACGCCTGTTGCTATCTTTTCAAATGAATCACCGAATAAAAAGAGTTTACTCATCTTCCTTGCTCCTTGCCTGGAGTAGCCATATGCTGATCAACTCCTGTATGTTATCAAGAACGGATATATTTTAAAGAGAAAGTACCCACTTGATCCTTATGGAGTTTTTATTCTAATGGCCATATCTCCATATCCACAGAGCGGATGCCATCATATTTCTTTGTAACGCACTCTAGGTCTTTATTGATCTGCAGACTATACTTGTAGCGTCAATGCCCAAATACATAGAGATTGTGTCTGAGGTGACAAAGCGCACGTCAGATGCCTGCATGGCTTCGTGCATTCACGCGCCCCGTACTCAGTCGGCGCACTGTTCCGTTGTTGGCGTCGACGCTGCCCTGTCTGTGCAAATCTGCATTTTTACAGTTTTATTGTAGCATATTATGGACATTTTCCGGGCATTCGGCAGAGAAGTGGCATTTCAATGTTACGTCTCCGCACGGCTTTCATTATACGAAATTTATCCCCGGTTGACCAGAGCCCCAATTGGCAACAATCCATCACGCTTTCCTCACGGCGGATTACGTTTGACACAATGGGAATTGCTCCAAAATCATTCACCCATCAACACAAAGTGTACTGTTTGAGCAACAGATTGAACAATATCAACAATCAAAAAAGACCGTTGTCATAACTAGGCGTTGCCGATGATAATCGTGTACATCTGCGGCGAAGCATCAAATGATGGTGCATAAATCAAGTATTCAAATATGTTATATTTGCCATTTTTCTGTTTGGCTGTGTCACAGGAAGCGATTGATACTTTATTTCTTGAAATTTCAAAGAGATAACCAAAAAATATCTCAGCCATGGAGTCTGCCAATGGAAAAATTGGAGAAAAAGGCTGTATTTTCACCATATTGTGGAGATGAAACGATCACATCCTATGACAGAGCCTTCTGTTTTATTCCAGGTCCAATAAAAATTCTTGTTCGGCGTGATTTATGCATATGTTAATTAACTTATCCCCCCAACAACAGGAGGAAAAATGAACTCCGGAATGGTTTATAATATCCAGCGCATGTCCACCAAGGATGGCCCTGGTCTTCGTACCACAGTCTTTCTCAAGGGATGTCCGCTGCATTGTCTTTGGTGCAGTAATCCAGAGTCTCAAAGCAGCCACCCGCAGCTAATGTGTTTTGAAAATCTCTGTACCTCTTGTGGGGCCTGTGAAAAAATCTGCCCTCATAGGGCTGTAATCAAAACAGAAAAGGGATTTAATCGAGAGCGTTCAAAGTGTAAAGACTGCGGTCTCTGTGTAGATGTCTGCCCGTCCAAAGCCAGGGTGATGTCCGGTCAACTGATGACTGTAAAAGAAGTTATGGATATTGTTGACCGTGACAATATTTTTTATGCCAACTCTGAAGGCGGTGTCACCTTCGGCGGTGGTGAGCCTACCGCTGCTGGAGATTTTCTTATTGAACTCATGCAGGATTGCGCCAATAAAGGTTACCATGTCTGTGTAGATACATGCGGAATATGCAATATGAGACAATTCCGCAAGGTTATTGATCTCGCCGATCTTTTTCTCTTTGACTGCAAACATATGGACCCGCAGGAGCACCGGCGTCTCACGGGCATGGATAATGTCATTATTTTAGAAAACCTGCATCAGGTTTTGAACTCAGGTAAGGATGTGCACATACGTATTCCCCTCATGCCCGGATTGAATGATTCAGAGGCCAATATCAAGGCTATAGCCGAATTTTTGCGTCCCTACGGGAAAAATGAAGTGGATATCCTTCCCTGCCACGCCTTCGGGGCAAGCAAATATGATGCATTGCGTATTCCTCGCCCCTCCGTGGAAGCGTATTCTCCTGAAACGCTTCAGACCGTTCTGAAGCGCTTCAAGGAGAATGGTCTTGCTGTGACCATCGCATAAAAGAATTCTGCGATGAAATCTGCTCAAAATGAAACGGCGCTTTCGCGAAGATCACCCACTCTGTCAGCTACGGCGCTCTCCGGGAGGTGATGCCAGCGATGCGAAATTCCTAGGTGTTATTGGCCGTCTTGGAAAATAGAACACACTATTTCAACCTTTTTTCGACGGAGAGTATCATGTCCGAACAGTTTTCCATCTATCGCTGCAATGAATGCGACTGTATGGTTGAGATCATTAAACCCGGAAACGACGCCCCCTCTTGCTGCGGCAAAACAATGGAGGCCCTGCAATACAATACTGACGAAGCAGGCTTGAAAAAGCACAGCCTCTCTGTCATCGGCGATAGCGAAAAACACAGCGTGGTCCGCGTAGGCGGCATGGGAGGGCATCCCATGAAGAAAGCTCACTCCATCGAATGGGTCGAAATCATCAGCCTTTGCGGCGCGCATCATCGTCGCTTCCTGAATACGGGCGATGAATCCGAATCTTGGTTCCTTCCTCCGGTTGAGCATGTCATGAAGGCCCGCGCCTACTGTGGGAAGCATGGATTGTGGAAATGGGAAAAGCAGGATTGATCTGAAAGCCGTTTGATCAGGATAATCCATACGTTCTATTGCAGCGAATGAACCTGACGCGAACAATCTGACTGGCTGTTGCGGCAGGTTCACTGAAATGATAAAATGAACATACTCAACCAGACAACGCCAAAAAGGTGCGCGCCCGAACATGCCAAACGGGGTGCGCACCTTTTGTAGAGAGGGTGTCTGCTTCCTGAAAGAGCCGCAAGGAGGAGGTTACTCGCGTCAGGAAACGGGCTCACTTGGTCAACAAGGAATGCTACTTATCCAGAGCCGTAATTTGGGGTAGCTTGTTTTCGTCAAGATCGATGCTATAGCGACTTCCGTAGATGTCGATAACGTCGTTACTGATGATAAAAGGTATTCCTTCAACATTGACTTCCTGCTCTTCCTCTTCGCGTTCATCAATGCCCATGCGCAGCTCCATATGGCTTTTGCATGCGCATCCAACCTTTGCTTCGCGGATACGATAAACGGCATCTTCGTTGTCTTCTTCAGTCAAAAGGGCCTTGAATTTGGCGATAGCTTCCTGGGAAAGAGTAATTTCAAGCATGACATACTCCTAATATAAGTGAGAGAGGTGTTAGAAATAGACCTATCTGAAAAGGGACCGAAAAGAATAATCAGAATAAAAGCAACCTCCAACATCCAACAACGTTGCAGGCTGGGGCCGCAGCGTCGCTGTTGGATTTTTATCTTGGGCGGTCCAGGGGATGAACTACAAAAAAGGGAGGGATACCGTCGACAGATGCTTCTATCAGAGCCAACTTTGGCCTCTTCGTTGCCTTCTTTAATGAGAAATTCTTTCAACTTTATGCGTAATTCGAGCAACAGAGTGATGGTTACATGGCACTCTCCGCGAGAAAAAAGGTGATGAAAAAGATTCGCTAAGGCGATCAACGGGGCCGGAAGAGGCTGCACGCTGCGGACTGAACTGCTTCCTGCGAGGCTACGCACACGCCTCCTGCGGCATCCAGACTGATGCTGTACCGTTCCCCGTAGGCGCTGATTACATCGGGATGCAGAATAAAAGGAAGTCCCTCGAATTCACCGTATATCTCGTCTTCAAGTTCATCACGTTCGTCTATGCTCAACCTGAGCTCGTTGTGAGCGGTTCAGCCGCCACCGACTTTGACTTCCCGAATACGCAAGAAGGGATCGTCGTAATCATCATCTTCCGCAAGAAGGACGTTCAGTTTTTCTCTTGCTTCAGGCGAGAGAGTGATTTTCAGCATGCGCTTCTCCATAAAGATTAGAAACCGGGGGAGGCCGGGAGAGCTCCCCGGTCAAGGGGGCATACGCATTCTTTGGGCGTTTGCGTACGCCCCCCCCAAGTAGCCTGCGGATGCGAATATCCGCAGGCTGTCAGAAGTTAGAATTCATTGTACTGGGTACGCTTGATGATCTCGTTCTGCACGCCCATGTCGAGACGGGTGAAGTAGGCGGAGAAGCCGGCTACGCGGACCACGAGGTCCTTGTAGTTCTGCGGGTTCTGCTGCGCGTCGCGCAGCGTATCGGAACTGACAATGTTGAACTGAATGTGACCGCCGCCCAGATCGAAGTAGGACTTGACCAGGTTGAGCAGCATGCGGGTGCCGTTCGGGCCTTCCACAGCGGCGGGCAGGAACTTCATGTTCAGGTGGTTACAGTTGTTGCGAATGGTGTCGATAGCCTGGGCGGCGGACTTGATGAGAGCCGTGCTGCCGTTTGTATCGGTACCGGGCATGGCGGACACGGAGGCGTCCGTCAGGGCGACGCCCTTGCGGCGACCGTTAGGCAGGGCGCCGGTGAGGGGAGCGAAGTAGTTGTGGAACGACAGGGAGAACGGGTCCATGTGGGCCTGATAGCCGAAGAAGTCCGGGCCGTGCGAACGATAGGTCTGTTCCACGTCGCGGAAGAAGCGGCGGACAAGCTGATCGACATCGTCAATGTCGTTGCCGTGCTTGGGCGCTTCGTAGCACATCTTTTCGATGGCTTCGTAGCCGTTGAAGTTGGCAGCAAGGGCTTCCTTCAGCTGGGCCATGGTGAGCCTCTTGGTGTCGTACACAAGATGCTTGATGGCGTACAGAGAGTTGGCGCAGTCCACGCCGGTGCAGGTGATGCACAGGGACTGGCTGTACTTCGGGCCGCCCGCTTCTTCGCTGAGGCCGGATTCGATGCAGCCGTCAAGTAGGCAGGAACGGAAGATGTTCGGGACGATCTGTTCACGGGTGCAGTTGCCAAGGTCGCTGATGCGCCGTTGCACAAGGTAGCCGTAGTCCATGTGCTTGAGGAACATCTGATAGAATTCTTCAAAGGTGGCGCAATGTTCAGCAGCCTTGCCGGTGGCGGGGAAGACCTGTTTCTTGGTGTGGGGGTCCCAGCCGTCGTTCAGGGCCAGTTCGGCGAGCTTGGCGAGGTTGGGCTGGCCTTCAAAGGTGATGTAGGAACCAGAACCGGCGATACCGGTGCCCACGCAGCCGAAGATGACTGTGCGGGTGCGGGCTTCGTCAATGGTGATGCCGCGGGTGCCAAAGCGCAGGAGCGAGCGGGAGACGGCGGCGTTCATGTTCATGAACTGGGGCTGACCGGAACCCTGACGAACCACTTCCAGAGCCTTTTCCAAATATTCCTGAGACATTTTGGGAGTGTAGAACAGAGCCAGCGTGGGCTGGATGTTCTTCATGGCGATCTGGGTGTCCATCATGAGCATTTCGAGCTCGGTGCTAGCGTCTTCGCCGTCTTCGGTGTAGCCGCCGAGGGAGATTGTCTGTCCGGTATGGCCGGAGAAGGACTTGGCGTAGGCGTCGCCCTGGTACACGGCGATTTCAAGATGCTTGGTCCACAGGAACTTCAGCATAGTGAAGGCCTGTTCCTTGGTCAGGTTGCCTTCGTCGATATCCTTCTTGTAGAAGGGGTAAAGGTACTGGCCCATACGACCCATAGAGTGGCCGCAGCCGCACTGTTCGATCTGGATGCAGCAGTGGGTGAACCAATAGGACTGCAAGGCTTCGCGGAAGTTGCGGGCGGGATGTTCGGGCACCCAGCGGCAGACTTCGGCGGTTTCGAGCAGTTCGGCCTTCATCTTGGGGTCTTCGGTCTCGGCAGCAGTCTTTTCCAGCAGGTCGGCATAGCGGTGAGCGTAGGCGATGATGGCGTTAAGGGCGATCTTGCAGGCCCGGTAAAATTCTATCTTGGTCCAACTGGTGTTGTGCTTGGGCAGTTTGGCCATAGCGGCGTCCACGTCTTCGAGGATACCGCGGATACCGCGGTTCAGCACCAGCGGATAGTTGGCCACACCGGAACCGGTGGAGTTGTCGTTCACAGGATAAATCCAGCCGCAACGAACCAGCAGTTCGGGGTTGTCGCCGTAGATGTCCTTGTACAGCTTGTTGGCGCGGTCGTAGGTGGTCTTGCCCTTCCACTGCTTGTACACGCGCTTCAGAATGTCCTTGGTCTCATCAGAAATCTTGACTTCGCCGAGAGAAGACATCTTCACAGCGTCGAGTTCGTCCTTAATCCAGTTAACCTGCCATTCGGGATAGGGATACACAGCGGCGCGGGAGCCGGAGATGGTGCCGACGATAAGGTTTTCATCAAGGAAGATAGACTTATTCAGCAAAACCTTTTCCAGCAGCTTGGCGCGGAGGACAAAGGAGCTTTCGCCCTTGTTCTCTTCGTAGGCTTCCAGCAGAAACTTTAGGCGTTCTTCGTCCATTTTCTGCGCTGTATCAAGCAGAAAGTCCTTGTGCGTCTTGATGCGCTGTTCGGCGGTATTCCAGTTGATTGCGTAACTCATGGTGTTTTCCCTCACTTATGGAGTTTTTGTTTTAAAAGTGAATATGAAGTCCTTTTGATTAATGTTAGCAATGTTTATGCCAAAATAGACTATATATTCATAATTATGTGAAATAAAAAAATAAAAAATATTTATACTCCAAAACAGGGGGAATTATCGGCAGGAGATGCCTGCTATCGTGACAAGTTGTAGCAATTTCGGTACACAGCGGGCGACGCGAACGGAACACATTGACTTCTCCTTTTCCGTTCAACGGCCGGTGCGCTCAGGCCCAGCCAGCTTTTGTATGCCAAAGCAGGCCAGCCCTGCCGCCAGGCACAGGGCAATATCCGCATACCAGATGCCACTGTAGCTGCCCGTAAACGAGAGGCACAAACCGCCGGACCAGGCGCTGCAAAAGGCCCCGATCTGGTGTATCAGATACACAAAACCGAAAAGCGTCGCCAGGTGGACAGGGCCGAACAGCTTGTTGACCAAGCCGGAGGTGGGGGCGACGGTGGCAACCCCGGTCAGGCCCAGCATGAAGATGACGGCAAAAAGCACGGACTGGGGCAGAGGAAGCAGCAGAAGGCCGATCCACAGGCAGCGCGAGGAGTAGAGCCCCCCTAGGATGCGGGGTATGGCAAAGCGGGCGCTGGCCGCTCCGCTCCCTACCGCCCCGGCGATCGCGCCGATGCCATAGACGGAAAGGGCGTATGAAGCGGCTTTTTCCGAGACGCCAAAGGCGGTCAGTTGTGAAAAGAGATGCGTCTGAATCAAGGCCATATGGAAGCCGCAGGTAAAAAAACCAAAGCCCAGACGGCGGTAGGTGGAACTGCGAAAGGCTTCCCTGAACAGGTCCGTCGCCGATTTTCCCGCGCCGGTGGAGATGCCTGCGCGTTTTTTTTCTGGAAGAGGCTTGGTTATCACCGCCGACACGGGAATGAGCAGCAGCGCCGGCATCGTCAGAAACCAGATCGCACCGGTCAGGCCATGAGCGGCGATGGTAGACTGGATCGCCGGAGAAAGGACGCAGATGCCGATGCCGATGCCCGAAGCGACAAAGCCGGATGAAATGTGCGCCTGATGTGGGGAGAGGCGGGGGCTGATACAGCTCATGATGATTCCGAATGAAGCGGCGGCGGTACCTGAAGGCAGGAGAATTCCCAGGGCAAGCGTCAGCAGCGGAGCGGAAGCGCTCAGCGGGATGAGCAGCAGGCCAGCAAGCATCATCAGGGAGCCCGTCCAGAGTACGGCGCGGGCTGAGGTTCGCAGCGCGAGCAGGCCGAAAACGGGCTGCATCAACCCAAAAAAGAGCTGCCCCAGTGCAATGACAAAGCTGAGCGTTGAGTAGGGGATGCCGCTCCATTCTACGATATAGGGGAGCATGATTCCGTAGTTGTCGCGAAATCCCGCGCAGACGGCGTACAGGAATGTACCGCACAGAGTGTATAGCGCAAAGTTCTGCAAAGTCCCCGCGCCCGCAGTTCTCAGTTTCACGTCATAACTCCTTTCATTGTTCCGTTTCGTGTATGAGGATGGGACGAAAGATAGCCGTCCATAAACGCTTGACGCCTCCATCAGGAGAAAACATGCACGTCTGAAGGACCTTTCATGTTTTCTCCTGATGGAGGCGTCATTTGACACATCCTGCAACGGATTAACGGTATGTATCTCTTATATCATCATGCTGCGTACCGGAGCGAGCACCAGGTCTGGAAAGACACAGATGGCCAGAATGGATATGCCCATGATGACGATAAACGGCATGGCGCCCTTGTAAATCTCTATGACGGGTATGTGGGTACATACGCTGCGCACCACAAAAACGTTCAGGCCCACTGGCGGGGAAATACCAGCCAGCACCATCATCATGGTGACGAATGTGCCGAACCAGATAGCGTCAACGCCGTACAACTGGGTAATGGGATACATAAAAGGCATGGTCAGAACCAGAATGGACGTGGATTCGAGAATGCAGCCCAGAACCAGGAAAAGGAAGAACATCATGAACAGCAGGGTCACGCGGCTCATCTGGAAGCCGACGAACAAATCCACCATGTGCCGCGTGGTGCCCGTGGTGACCAGAAAACGCGACATGAGCCATCCACCGATAAACAGAAAGAAGATGGATGCACTCATTTTCGCGCCATCCCTGAAAGCCAGCGAAATGGTCGTTCGCGTCAGCTTGCGCATACAGGCGGCGATAATGATGACGGCGACACAGCCCAGAGCGGCCGCTTCCGTCGGCGTGGCCAGACCGGCGTAAATGCCGCCGATGACGGTGGCGAAAGTGGTGATGACCGGAATGGCCGCGGGCAGGCAGGCTATGCGTTCCTTCCAGGTAGCGGTGGGCTGGCGCGGTCCCATAGAGGGGGTGATCATGCAGCGCAGCACGCAATAACCCGCGAACAGGCCCGTGGTCAGCAGGCCTGGGCCGAGAATGGCCACAAACATCTGGCCCGCTGACTGATCAGTCAGCACAGCGTAAATAATGACGAAAACGCTGGGAGGAATAATGGCCGCCAGGCCGCCGGAGGCCGCAATGGCGCCGGCGGAAAGCCCGCGATCATACCCGGCCTTTTCCAGTTCGGGAATAACGGTGGAGGCCATAGTGGCCGAGGCCGCTGCAGTGGAACCGGTCACGGCGCCAAAGGCGCCGGCCGCCATGACGCCAGCTGCGGCCAGACCACCGGGCAAAAAGCCGATCCAGCGACGGAACGCGATGAAGAGATTGCCCACAATGCCTGAATGAAAGGCAATGGTACCCATAAAGATGAACAGGGGAATACTCATCAGTGAAAAGTTGCTGGCCTGTTCCCACATCACAAAGATACTCTGCGTAGTCGCATTGACAGGCCCTAGAGTGAGACTGAGGCCCATAGAGGCCACAACGCACATGGCATACGCCATAGGCATACCCAGTACCGACAGCGAGAGCATAAGAAGAATGCCCAGATATCCGACATAGACCATGCTCATGCTTTTTTCCTTTTTTCACGAAGCTGACGGACACAGCTGATGATATTACAGAGAAGGGCCAAAGTGATGAGGAGGAAACCCAGCGTCATGAGCATGCGCATGGGCCAGAATGGATAGCGAAAGTCCGTTCCGCTTTCATCCAGCAGGATGGATGTGTAGATTTCAATGGAACTGCGCCAAGTGGCCCCGGCCATCCAGAGCATGGCGACAAAACGGGTCAGTATGTCGCAAATGAGCTTGTTCTTTTCGGTGTAATTCGCATACAGAATATCAAGCAGAATATGGCCCCTGTCCAACTCCACCCGCGGAGCCGCCAGAAAAATGCCGCCAATAAGGAAAAGTCCGCTTCCCTCAATGGCCCAAGAAAGAGGCGCGGCAAAAAAGTTTCTGCCGACAACGTCAACACATACCACTATTAAAATGGCGGGGTACAAAATATACATACTGAAGAGCAGCGCGTAATCCGACGCCTTGTCCGTAAGAGTCCATAGCCAGAAGTCCTTATTTCCGGATACCGGTTGAGGCATACCTGTCCTTCCTCCATAGGCAAAATATTTCAGCTATCCAGCTGGAAAATGTCCCGGCTGGATAGCATGTTAAATACTCTCAGCCTCTACATGCCATCAATGATGTCATGAATCATGTTCTTCGGGTCTTCAACATATTCGCGGATTTCGCGGATGCTCATGGCATTATACTTGTTGGCGCAGGCGCGGAAGTCTTCGACAAACGCCTTGGCGGGCAGTCCCTTCTTTTCGTTATCCTTAACGAAGCGATCCCATACTTCGTCGCCGCACTGCACCCAGCGTTTTTTTTCTTCAGGTTCGGGAATGATGATTTCAATGCCGGCCTTCTTCAGGCCCTCAAAGCCGCGGTCTTCCAGCTTGGTATAGCCTTCGGACATGTGGTTGGCGGCCTTGCGCAGCTTGAAGTACAGTTCCTTTTGGAAATCCTTGGAGAAGCCGGCCCAGGTATTCTTGTTGATCCCGTAGCTGATGGCGGTGTTGCTCATGCCGGTCACGGTCACATACTTGGCCACTTCGTGGAAACGCCACGGAATCATGCTGCCAACGGCCCAGGCCACGCCGTCGACGACGCCGCGCTGAAGGCCGATGAACACGTCGGGAGTGGGAATGGCCACAGGCGTTGCGCCCAATGCGATAAGGGTATTGCGCATGACTTCGCCGCCGAAGCCCATGATGCGCTTGCCCTTGAAATCTTCCAACGTGCGGATGGGGGTGGTACAGATGAGGCCCTGCACGTCAAAGTGGGGAATCCAGCCCAGATGCACCTGCTGGCGTTCCACTTCCTTCTTGAACCATTTGGGATACATTTCTTCCATGACCTGCGTGGCGACGACCACATTGTTGGTCAGGAAGGGCAGACCGTCTGCATGGAACAGGTTGAACGCGCCCTGGTTGTGGATGTGGTAAATCTGCGTGATGTCCACAAGGCCGGCGCGCAGGGCTTTCCAGCCATCCACTAGGCCGTGCAGGGACTGGCCGAAGTAACGGTCAAATTTCAGGCGGCCTTCAAACTGGTATTCAAGATAGCTGAAGGTTTCCCAGTGAATGCCATGCCCGATGTCGCCAGCGTTGGGATAATAGCACGAGCACTTGAACGTCATGGCGTCTTTGTTGAAGTCTTCCTGCGCCATCTGGGGTTTGTCCCATGGTTTCAATGGTCTGTCGTTGGCTTCAGCCCCGTAATACACCCAGTTTTTGTCATTGTCGGCGATCATCTCAGGGGTGATTGTGGTCACATAGGGGTGGTTGCCGGGAGAGATCGTTTCAGCAGCGTTGGCGTACCCGCCAAAGAAAGGATTGCCCAGAGCCAAACCAGCCGCCGTCGCCACGGAACCTTTCAGGAAGGTCCTTCTATCGATACCGTTGCTAAAAAGGGAACTCATAAGACCTCCGGTGTGTGTAGGGTACGGGAGAACTGTATCACGTCAGTTCGTTTTTGAAGCTTGTCCTTTTTTCTGCAAATTATAGACCGATTTGCAATATATTGTTATAACTATAACTATTTTTTTGATGTCTTTTGGTGTGTTCGATATGGATACAGTATGTACCTGCATAACACACTGTGTTTTATATCTAATAAATATTGTTATTATTCTATATATCAACTTATCACTTTGAATTATTGTTATTTTGTAATAATTATATAAAAATTTATATAAATTTTTAGATATTAAAGCATCCGGGCTTT
>ENA-ORTG01001719-ORTG01001719.1-human-gut-metagenome-genome-assembly--contig:-NODE-1719-length-19166-cov-21.948093_pt1 | contig 19166 bp, 11 predicted proteins | sample MGYA00241906_ERZ509176 | MGnify/ENA primary metagenome ERZ509176 (study PRJEB26280, sample SAMEA2338811) | human gut metagenome | biome: human gut; feature: human-associated habitat; material: faeces...
CCAGCAGCAGTGTGATGATTTTCTTTACGTTCATTTTGTTTCCTCCGTTTTTAATGTATTTGCAGGTTCTACAGGTTCTTTTTTGCCGTCTCCAAAGCCGTAGCGGAAACTGACGGCGTTGGTGGGACAGGCGCGGATGCACATCCCACAGCGGATGCACTCGGTATGGTTGGGCGTTTTTGTCACGTCCACATCCATTTTGCAGGCCTTGGCGCATTTTCCGCAGGAGACGCACTTATTCTTATCCACCTTCATCTGGAAGAGGGACACCCTGTTAAACAGCGCGTAAAACGCACCCAGCGGGCACAGCCACTTGCAGAAGGGCCGGTAAAATATGATACTCAGCACGATCACTGCCAGCAGGATGCTGAATTTCCAGGTAAACAGGCTGCCCAGCGCCGCCCGGATGCCGGAATTGGCAAGGGACAGTGGGATGGCCCCCTCCAGCACGCCCTGGGGGCAGAGATACTTACAGAAGAAGGGGTCACCCATGCCTACGTCGTTGACGAGAAACGCCGGCAGCAGGAAGACCATCACCAGCAGCACGGCGTACTTGAGGTACGTCAGGGGCTTGAGCTTTTTTGTAGAGAGCTTCTTCGTGGGGATCTTATGCAGCAGCTCCTGAAACCAGCCGAAGGGACACAGAAAGCCGCAAATAAAGCGCCCCAGCAGTACGCCCAGCAGAATGAGAAAGCCTGTGATATAATAGGAGAAGCTGAACTTGGAGGACCCCACCACCGCCTGAAACGCCCCGATGGGACAGGCGCCGGAGGCTGCCGGGCAGGAGTAGCAGTTCAGCCCCGGCACGCAGACGGTCTTGCCCGCGCCCTGATACAAGCCGCCCTTGAGAAAGTTCGGCAGGTGCAGGTTGGTCAATAAGGCCGCCCCTGCCTGTATCCAGCCCCGAAAACGGGCCAAAAGATGGGACGCGCCCGAAGTATTCTTCTTATCCAATGCCCACACACTCCAGACATAATTTGATCGCTTTGCTCAGCACCGTGGCGGCCTCGCCCCGCCAGACACCGAAGCACAGCATGGCGGCTCCTGTGAGCAGCAGCGCGACCTGCGTTGCTGCCTTCTTCCTGTGACTCATTTTGATCACCCTTTCCTGTTTCTGCGGCCTATCATAGCGCAGGCGGGTTAAAATCTTTGTTAAGAACAGAAATTTAACACAAATTTTATCCGGCTCTGCTATAATAGGAGACAACCTGTTCATTAAGGAGGCGACTATGCACCTTTTGATTGTAGAGGACGAGCGCGCCCTGTGCGACACCGTCGCCCGCAGCCTGCGGCGGTCGGCCTACAGCGTGGATTGCTGCTACGACGGCGAGAAGGCGCTGGAGCTGCTGGAAACGGAGCGGTACGATCTGGTGCTGCTGGATCTGAACCTGCCGAAAAAGGACGGAATGACGGTGCTGCGCACCCTGCGGCAGACCGACAGAGAGACACCTGTGCTGATCCTCTCGGCTCGCGGCGAGGTGGAGGATAAGGTGACGGGTCTGGATGCCGGCGCCAATGACTATCTGGCAAAGCCCTTCCATCTGGCGGAGCTGGAGGCGCGCATCCGCAGCCTGACCCTGAGGCAGTTTACCCAGCAGGATGTGGTGCTGCGCTGCGGGCAGCTCACCTTTGATGCCCGTGCGCGGGCAGTTTCCGCCAACGGGCAGCCCCTGACGCTGACCCGCAAGGAGACGGGGATCCTGGAATACCTGATGGCGCATCAGGGGCGGCCTGTGAGTCAGGAGGAGCTGATGGATCACGTCTGGGACAACAGCGTGGACAGCTTCAGCAACTCCATCCGCGTCCACATCTCCGCCCTGCGGAAGAAGCTGCGCACCGCGTTGGGCTACGACCCTGTCCGCAACCGCATCGGCGAGGGCTATCTGATGGGAGGGGACGAAGAATGAAGCGGCTTTCCCTGCAGTGGCGCATCACACTGATGTCCGTCCTGCTCATCGGCATCACCTGCGTGGCCATGAATCTGCTGCTCTGTTCCTCCGGTGTGTACTATATGGACACCATTGCAGACAGCTTACAGGGCGGCGGTACGGTGATCCTGAATGAGGGCGGCGCGGCAAGCTTTGACCCGCAGCTCGTTGCGCCCAGCGAGGAGCTGACCATCGTTGTCGATGGGGCGCAGGGACGCTTCCGCACCACCAACTGGTATATCACGGCTATAGTGACACTGCTCAGCGGAATTTTGGCCTATTTCGTCAGCGGGCGAGCCCTCAAGCCCCTGCACAGCTTCGCCTCTCAGGTAGAGAAGGTGCAGCTGAACAATCTGGCGGATGTGAGGATCGATGAGGACGTGCTGCCGGAATTCCGGCAGCTCAGCCACTCCTTCAACCAGATGCTGGAGCGGTTGAACAACGCCTTTACCGCCCAGCGGCAGTTTACCGGCAATGCCGCCCACGAGCTGCGCACGCCGCTTGCGCTGATGCAGGCACAGCTGGAGCTGTTTTCCGCAGAGCACACCGATGTGCTGCCGGAGACGGCGGAGTTTCTCCTGCTTTTGCGGGAGCAGACGGAGAGGCTGACGCAGATGACCAAAACGCTGCTGGAAATGAGCAATTTGCAGCAGGTGGCGCGGAACGAGCAGATTCAGCTTATCCCAATGATTGAGGAGATCTTCACAGACCTCGCCCCGCTGGCAGAAAAGCGCGGTGTCACGCTAAAAGCGGAGGGCGACGGCATTATGACCGGCAGCGACGCGCTGATCTACCGTTTGATCTTCAACCTGACGGAGAACGCCGTCAAGTACAACCGCCCTGGCGGCGCGGTGTGGGTCTACGTCACACAGGAGACGGAAAAAGTCCTGATCCGCGTTTCCGACACCGGCCGCGGCATCCCGGAGGAGTATCAGCGCAGTATTTTCCAGCCCTTCTTCCGGGTGGACAAGTCCCGCAGCCGGGAGTACGGCGGCGTGGGGCTGGGACTTTCGCTGGTGTGGGAGATCGCCGATCTCCACGGCGGCTCCGTTTGGGTGGAGGAAAGTTCGGACAAGGGCACGACCATCGCGGTGGAGCTGCCGATACAGTGAAGCTGCATCTCACATAAAGCAATAAGCCGCGCAGCGGGAGCACCCTTCGGGCGCTCCCGCCTTATCTTAGCATTTTGGATGACTTTGTATTTTCCCAAAGGCCCCCGCTTCGGCGGGGGCCCTTGTCTTTTCACCTTTCGTTTCCCGCTGCGTAGGATAGACTGTACGGAGTCGCCCGGCTCCGCATACTACGGATACGGAAAAGGGAGTGTCTATGCAATCATCTGTCCTTCAGGGGATATTGCTCCCCTTCTGGGGCACGTCGCTGGGTGCGGCGTGCGTATTCTGCCTGCAAAGAGCGCCCTCCGCCGTTCTGCGCCGCGTGCTGGAGGGATTCGCCGCCGGGGTGATGACCGCCGCCTCGGTGTGGAGCCTGCTGCTCCCCGCTATCGACTGGGCGGACATGGGCCGCTGGTCCTTCCTTCCGGCGGCGGGCGGTTTCTGGCTGGGGGTGCTGTTCCTGCGGCTGCTGGAGCGACTGCTGCCGGAGGCTGTTACCGACCGTTCCACCACCATGACCCTTCTGGCGGTGACGCTGCACAACATCCCGGAGGGGATGGCGGTGGGTGCGGCCTATGCCGGATGTGTGGCGGCAGGAGCCGCCGCGCCCGCTGCGGCGTTTACGCTGGCGCTGGCCATCGCCATCCAGAATGTGCCGGAGGGCGCCATTGTGGCCCTGCCCCTGCGTACCGCCGGCGCAGGAAAGGGAAGAGCCTTTCTGGGCGGTGTGCTCTCCGGCGCGGTGGAGCCGCTGGCCGCCGGTGTTACGGTGCTGGCGGCGGCGCTCATCGTTCCGGCGCTGCCCTGGCTGCTGGGCTTTGCCGCCGGGGCCATGCTCTATGTGGTGGCCGCCGAGCTGCTGCCCACGCGCGGCGACCCCGGCCCGGGGGCGCTGGCTTTTGCCGCGGGCTTTACCGTAATGATGATCCTGGATGTGGCGCTGGGGTAGGGAGGAGGGTTGACAACGGCCAATTCCTGTAATATAATGTCGCTGACAAGTAAATAAACAGTCTGTTGATCCAATGTCGCCGGCGGCCGTACAGCCCACCACGGGCCAGGCGTCGGCATAGAAGGAAAGGGGTAGCCAAACCCCGCACGACCGGTACTGTGAGCGCAAGGATGCACCGAAGCGGCGTAAGCCGCCGGGACGAAAGTCCGCCATTGTGGGTAAGCCCATGAGAAGGTAGGCTGCAAACGAGGAGGGATGTCTGCCCCCCGCGGCGCGAGCCAGGAGAATTGCATTGTGTAGGACAAAGTTGCAGCGGGCGCGCTCTCCGTGTGCGGGAATCTTGTACCACCATGTAGATGTACCACGCTGACCTCCTGAACGGGAGGTCGGTGTTTTTGCACCACCTTTTTCGCGGCCGGCCCTTTTGGGCGGGCGGCGGGGGCGGCGACGTCTTTCCGTGGTGCAGGGGTCGTATCTATTGCGTTCGCTGTCCGGCTTTGCGCCGGGCAGCGTTTCATTTTCGCGGGACAGAGTGCACTCTGTCCCGTTTTTCATGCCCTGCATGAAAAACATTTCCCTTGCCAGGCTGACACGCTGCCATACACAGCGAAGCGGTGCGGAAAACTCGACTGTCAAGCTGAGGCGCCGTGCGCTTTCCATCTGCACCGTGAAACTGTGCAGACAAGTCCCCTTTGTCAAGCTGAGGCGGCCATTGGCCGCGTGCTTTTCCATAAGTGGGGCGGGGATGTTGCCGCATCCCCGCCCACCCCCTCACGTCGACAAAAAATTTACATAAAGGAGAAAGAGACATGAAGAAGAGAGTCATAAGCTGGCTGCTGACCGTCGTGATGGTCGTCAGCCTGCTGCCCACCTCCGTGTTGGCCGACACGCTGGCCGCGGATCAGGAGCAGCAGACCCAGCAGGAACAGATAGCTCCGGTGGACACGGAGAACACCGTCCCTGCCGGGAATGAGGAGACGCAGGAGCAGCAGGAGCCTGCTCCGGAAACGCCTGCGCCCCAAATGACCCGCAGCGGCGGCGCGGCGCTGGCGCTGGCGGAAGGAACTGTCAGCTCCGCGAAGGAGTTTGCGGCGATGGACGCCAGCGGCAGCTATACGCTGACGAAGGATATCATTGTCACTGAGCCGTATGCCTACGACTTTATCGGCACCTTTGACGGCAACGGCCACACCGTGACGCTGGATATCACCGCTTCTACGGCCAATGTCGGCCTGTTCAGCAAACTGGCGGGCGGCGCCGTGGTGAAGAATGTGATCACCGCAGGCAGTATTTCCGGCAAAGTAAACAATGTGGGTGGTATCGCGGGTACTGCGGATGGCAATGTAACTATTGAGAACTGCAAAAATACAGCGAGCATCAAGGGGGGAAAAGGTGCTGGTGGTATTCTTGGCTATAGTGAACCCGGCAGTGGCTTTGTTACGATTTCTTCCTGCGCGAATATGGGAAGTGTGAGTGGTACAAGAAAGCAAGTTGGCGGCATTGCAGGAAATGTTGTAGGAACTCACATAATAAGGAATTGCTATAATCAGGGGGATATAAGTGATGGCGCAGGCATACTCGGTAGAGGAACGAAGGGCGTTCTGGTGGAGAACTGCTATACTGTTGGTTCCGTTGAAACGAACGGTGCAATAATAGCGGTATCATCTAGTTCCTATTCTTCGGACGAGCCATGCCGTATTGTTAACTGCTATGCGCCGAGTGAAACCGTAACGGCGCTGGTACCGTCAACTGTTAAGATTAGCAACTCTGGTACCAAATCCTCCGCCGAGATGCAGTCTGCGGAGTTTGCCGCCACCCTTGGCAGCGCATTCCAGTACAATGGGGGCGGCTATCCTACGCTGAAGGACCCGGAGCCAGTGGTGGAAAAGAACGTCGTGTCTATTTCCGTAAAGTCGGCTAAAACGACGTGCTATACCGGCGATGAACTGGAGCTCAGTGTTACAGTTACCTATGACGATAACAGTAGCGAGGTCATCACCAAGGGTTTCACGGTGGAGGGATTTGACAACACCGCGCCGGGAAAGCAGACGGTGACTGTGACCTACAAGGAAAAAACGGATTCCATTGAGATCGAGGTCATTAAGAAGCCTGAGTTTGATGACTTCTTCGCTGGTATTGTTAACAGTGTTGAGGTGACGAATGATGCCACCTATCCTTATGTGGTGGACATGACCGACAGCGACGGCCTTTGCCTGCGCTCCAGCAATCCGGTTCAAGGAAATACAAGCAGTACATCTACGATTACGCTGAAGGCAAAGGCCAATGTGACGCTTAGCTTTAAGTATTGGGGCTGCAATTATGATTCTTCTTACGCAGCTCTTACGATCGTAAAAAACAACAGCTATAATCCAGAGATGCGGTCATGGGGGAGTACTCAGTGGAAGGACTTTACCATTGATCTGAAAAAGGGCGATACGCTGAGACTGAATCTTATAAAGACGTATGTCTCAGGTGATTACTATGTCAAGCTCAAGGATTTCACAGTTTCGTCCCTGTATGAGGTGAAGTTGACAGCGGAGCCTGAAGAGGCTGATGCGGTCGTTGCACTGAAGGACAGCACAGGCGCAGAACTTAAAGGTACGAATGGTGTATACATCGTTTCTGCAGGTGAGTATACCTACACGGTGTCGGCTTATGGGTATGACACTGTTACGGAAACGATCAATGTTGCTGCAGATGTGGCAAAGACGGTGCCGCTGACCAAATCTGCGGCCTATTCCGTGGCGTTTGATATCTCGCGCCCCGCAGGGATCACGGCGGATCCGACAGTGACCGTCAAAACCAACGGTAAGGCGGTATATACCGGTGATGGTACAGGCTGCAGTCTGTCCAATGGCAGCTACGCTTATACAGTTGCCTGCGATGGCTGCGATAATGCCGGCGGTATATTCTCTGTGAATGGCGATAAGGTGAATATCACAGTGACGCTGGCAAAAAAGGCGATATTTGAGGATTTCTTTGCCAATTGCCAGGGTATTACCGTCAGCGGTGACAAGGGGAAATTTACCATAGAGGGTGCTGGCAAGGACTCCTATCTCAAGACCACAGAAACGACCACACTGGCTCTCACAGCTACAAAGAATGTGAAGCTGTCGTTCAGCTATATCGCCAATGCGGCAGGGTATGTGGAAGGCGACTGGTATTATGATGAGCCGGATGAATACTATTATTTCACCATAAAGAAGAACAGTACACAAGTCAAGCGTGCTTACAGCGAAACTTCTTGGAAAGATTTTTCAGTGGAGCTTACGCAGGGTGATGTGCTGACCATTAGTTATGATGGTTATACCAGTTACTATTACGCAGCCCTGAAGAATTTTGCAGCAGTTCCGTTCTATACCCTCACCCTTAATACTCCCGACGGTGCAACGGTGGTGCTGAAGGACCGTAGCGGCGCAGAGATCACCGGCAAAAACGGCGCATACACCGTTGCCGCCGGTACCTATGCCTACACCGTCAGCAAGTTCGGCTACGAGACCGAGACGGGGAGCATCACCGTTAATGCCGATGTGAACAAGACCGTCACGCTGAGCGAACTTGCCTCCTGCACCCTGACCTTTGCCGTAACTCCGGCGGAAAACGCTAAGGTGACCGTAACCCACCCCGTGGGCGGCACCATCAAGCCCGAGACCGACGGCGGCTACAAACTCTACCTCGGCGAGACCTATGCCTATACCGTCACTAAGGCGGACTATATCCCCGTTCACGGCAGCATCACCGCCGCCGAGGACAAGACGCTCTCCTTCACCTTAACTTACGCGGGTGAGGGCTGGGACGGCACCGCCAAGACCGCACCCACCCAAGACAAAAACGGCGTCTATCAGATCGGCACCGCCGCGGAACTGGCATGGTTTGCCGATGCGGTCAACAAGGACGGCACGACCATCAGCGGCAAGCTCACCGCCAACATCAACCTCAACGGCAAGACTTGGACGGCCATCGGTACCGACAGTAATAAGTTTGCCGGCACCCTGGACGGCGATAATTACACCGTTAGTGGTTTGGCAGGAACTGGCGGATTAGTCTATTATTTGAGCGCCAATGGAACTGTCAAGAGTTTGTGTGTGGATTGCGCCATTGACGGTACAAGTAATGTCGGAGGTATTGCGGATAAGAGTGAAGGCCGGATTGAAAACTGCCTCGTCAGTGGTTACATCAAAGGCGGCGATGACGTGATCTTTGGTGTTGGCGGTATTGTTGGTCATGGTGTGGCAGGCAATGTCATTAGTGGCTGTGTGAGCACAGCGGATATTCTGTTCAAGTACTCCCGGTATGCGGTGCAAAATGGCGCGGGAGGTATCGTGGGTTATACTTACGGTACCGTAGAGAACTGCTATTTTGCGGGGAACGTCCACACTAACGCAAAGAGTGTTAGCGCTGGCGGATTTGGCGGACTTGTCGGCTGTGCGCGCAGTAATGCTGTTATGAAAGACTGCTACACTGTAGGTGCTGTCACCGGTCCGGAAAGCAGCTTCGGTGCGGTGGTAGGCAAGGTGAACTCCGGCGCCACCATCACCAACTGCGCTTATCTGGACACCGTCGCACCACAGGCCGCGGCGGATGGCACCACCAGCGGTATGACTGCCCGCACCGCGGACTATATGCGCACCCCGGAATTTGCGGCGGAGATGGGGATGCACCTTGACAGCGGCAACAGCAACGGCGGCTTCCCGGTGCTGCCCTGGCAGGGCGGCACCCCCGTGGACAATGCCGACCTCAAGGCCGCTGCCGCCGCCGCCAACGCCTTGGAACTTCGCGGCATGAGCGCCGCCGACGCCGCCAAGAAAGCCAAGGCCGACTGGTACGCCGAGACTGTGCTGGGATTCTATGACCTTACGGACTATAACGATAAGGCCGACCTCTGTGAGAAATACGGCATCGAAGAGCCCGGCGAAGCGGTCACGGACCTGCACGACTACTTCCTGAACGCCCTGCAAAAGCACTTCTATAAGGAACTGGGGCTCGATGCCGAGAATGCAGACCTTCTGAAGGCCGATGCCACCGGCGTCTATCAGCTCCGCGGCCTTACCCCGGTGAGCAGCGACCCGGAGGAGGAAGAGGAGATCGCGCAGACCTATACCGGCTTCCTGACCCTGCCCGCGAGCGTCACCGTTCCCGTGGAGGGCAGTGGAGAGAAGACCGTTTCCCTCGCATGGACGGCGGATAACGCTCTGGTGAACACCGCCACCGGCGCGCTCACCGCGCCTGCGGCGGATAAGGTCACGGTGACCCTCACCGCCACTCTCCAAAGCGGCGCTGCTACGAAGGTCAAGACCTTCACGCTGTGCCTCTGGTCCGAGAAGGCGGAAAAGGCGCAGACGCTGGAGGACATTGCCGCCGAGTTCACGCGCAAGAATACCGCCGTGCAGCCTCTGGAAGGCGTGGGGCTCTATGATGAAACCAACATCACCCAAGCCTTCCGCCGCCTGCTGGCAGAGCAGGGCTATGCGGATGTGGCGGACAACTCCGAGATCACCTATGTCAACGGCAGCGCCAAGGCCAACGGCTTTGACGGTACCAAGGTACAGTACATTGCCGACAACGGCAAAATCACCTACTTCACCGGCGACGGCACCGCCCGCCAGACCGTGCAGTACACGGGGTTGAAGTTCAACATCACCTATGCCGGGGTCACCAAGGAGATCACCCTCCGTGCCACCGTGGGGCGCAGCGCCGACGCGGTGCAGAAACTGCTGGAGAGCGCCGCCGGGTCCCTGAACTGGGAACTCATCCGCGGCGAGAACACCAACGGGGCCACCCAAAGCGAGGTGGCGGGCTGGACGCTCTACACCGTGAACGACCGCATCACCTCCAACCTCACGCTTCCCTCCAGCATTGCGGGACGCTATGATGTGAAGGTGCAGTGGGGCACCCGGAACACCGAGTGGCTCTACATCACCAACGGCACCGGCGTGGGAACCGTCAACCGCCCCCTGCAGCCCGCCGACGGCACGCCGCTGCCCGAGAAGGCCGGCAAGTTCCGGCTGATCGCCCGCGTGACCTATGACGCCTTCGATGACTACACGCTGGCGCACATCACCGGCGACAACGGCGTGGAGGTCTATGCCGATGTGTTCTTTGACGCCACCGTTGCGCCCTTCGACAGCAGCGTGACCAGCGAGATGCAAAACGCTCTGGCGGAGAAGTATCAGGGGCTCCTGCGCGACTTTGTGGACAAGACAAAGCCCGTGGACTTGACCGCCGTCAGCGACGATATGCAGATGCCCAGACCCGCTCTTCTGGAGGAAAAGGGCATCATGAGCGACAGTTATAACCAGAAGGTCACGATGGTGAGCCTCACCCCGGATGTGCTGGACTTCAACGGGTATCACGCCATGGTCTACCGCCCACTGCCCGGTGAGAAGCCGGTGGAGGCGAAGTATGTGGTGACCATCACCACCCGCAGCTCTGGCCTTCTGCTGGCGCGGCAGGAGTTCAGCTTCACCATTCAGCCTTTTACCCAGCAGGAGTTGGATGACGCTGCCGACTTTATGACGGCGGCGCGGACCGAGGACGCCTACTGGGACGGTATCAAGAACAAGAATACGGTTAAGACCAAGGTCACCTCCGACCTGTATCCCTTCGCGGAGATCTGCAAAAACGAGGACGGCACGCTGAAATACGTCCGCGGCACGGTGAATATGACCTTCGACGGCATCGAGGCCGACGATATCCCCGGCTGGCTCGATACGGAGAAGTACCGCTGCTTCCGATCCTCCCGACCCTCCGTCATCGAGAATGAGCTGCTGCGTGTACACCAGCCGGAGTACAATACGACAGTTACGCTGGACAGCGTCCTGACCTACACCAAGTACGCCCAGTATTGGGAAAAGTTCGGCATCAACGGCACCGAGGAGAGCAAGGAACGCTACAAGAACTTTGCCCAATTCTACAAGCAGCCCATCCAGATCGACCTGACGGTGCCCGGTACCACGGGGCAGAATGACCCCAACGAAAATCAGACCCTCACCGTGAAGGTCAAGGTGGACGGCTACAACAAGAACGGCCATACTTTCACGGGAATCTCCGGCTTTACCTTCACCGGCAAGGCCAACGAGGATCCCACCGCTTGGGACGCTGTGAAGGCGTGCCTTGACAGTGCCAAGTACACCTATACCGGCAGCGGCGCCTACATCAAGAGCATCACCGATGCGGCGGGCCACACCCTCAAGGAGAAGGGCGACGGTAAGTCCTCCGGCTGGATGTTCGGCCTCACCTTACAGGGCGGCACCGAGACCTTGCCCAAGACCACGCTGGACAACACCTATCTCAAGGACGGCGACACCCTGCGCCTGTTCTTTACCGACACCTATATCCCGCTGGATCCGACGGATCCCGCCGTGCCCGGTGCGGAAGTGCCCGGCTTCGATGAGGCGTATGCCGGCGCCAAGGCGTATATCCAAAGCGCGGTGAGCGCCCCGGTCGTCAGCTATCTCTTCGGCGAGTGGGCGGTACTGGGACAGGCTCGCGCCAAGGTGCCTCTGTCCGAGGCATATATCGCGGCCTATTATGAGAAGGTCGTGGCCTATGTAAAGGCGAACATCGGCTCTGACGGCATCCTCCGGGCTCCCGATGATAAAAACACCCCCGTCATCACCGACAATGAGCGTATTGCCCTGGCTCTTACCGCCATCGGCAAGGACCCCGCCAACGTGGGCGGCGAAAACCTGCTGAAGGCGCTGCAGAACAAGGATATCATGCAGGTCACCGATACCAGTAACACGGATATCAACGGCCTCGTCATGGGTCTGCTGGCGCTCAACAGCCGCAATTACACCTCCGACACCTCCTGGCTGGTGCAGGCTGTTCTTGCACAGCAGAACGAAGACGGCAGCTGGAGAGCCAGCGCCGACACAAAACCCGTCGGCGACGTGGACATGACCGCCATGGCGCTGCAGGCGCTGGCACCCTACTATAAGGACGGCGGCAATGAAACCGTGAACACGGCCGTGGAGAAAGCCCTCAACTGGCTCTCCGGCAAGTATCGAAGCGGCTACGACTCCTCCGAGAGCTGCGCGCAGGTGGTCATCGCCCTTTCCGCCCTGAATTTGGATGCCAACACGGACGCGCGCTTTACCAAGACCGTGGAGGGGAAGACCCTGAGCGTGCTGGGGAACCTCCTGCAGTACCGCGTGGCGGAGAACGGCGGCTTTAAGCATCAGTTCGCAGACAAGGCCGTCAACGAGATGGCCACGGAGCAGGCGCTTTGCGCCATGGCCGCCTATGCGCGCTTTACTGAGAAGGCCAACGCCCTCTACGATATGACCGACGCCGCCTGCGCCCATCGCTTCGGCGAGTGGCAAGTGACCGTGGCCGCCACCTGCACCAAGGACGGCGTCAGCCGCCGGATCTGCTCCATTTGCGGCGCCGTGGAGGAAAAGTCTGTTCCCGCGACGGGCCACAATTTCGGCGCGTGGACGGTGACCAAGGCGGCCACCTGCACCGAAAGCGGTATCAGCACCCGTAAGTGCAGCGTTTGCGGCACGGAGGAGACGATGATCGTCCCGTCTCTGGGGCACAGTATGACTGCCACGGCGGGCAAGGCTGCTACCTGCACCGAGGCAGGCAACAGTGCCTATTGGACCTGCTCTCGCTGCCACAAGTATTTCAGCGACGCGGCGGGAAAAACTGAGATCGCCAAGGACAGCTGGGTCATCGCGGCCCTGGGCCACGATGAGGCCACCCGTGCGGCGGTGGCGGCCACCTGCTACGCCTCCGGCCATGAGGCGGATACCTACTGCAAGCGCTGCGGCATTGTCATCACAGCTGGCGCGACCATTCCCGCCACCGGCAAGCACACCTACGTCAACGGCGTCTGCACCGTCTGCGGCGTCAAGAACCCGATGGCCAACGTCAAAGGCGATGACATCAAGGTGGACAGCAAGGACAACACGATCGTCACAGGCGGCGGCCTGACCATCAAGACCGACAAACCTGTTACGGATGAGAAGTTGGCGGACATCAAGGCAGCAGTGAGCGACGGTGCAATCACCGTGACCGTGACGGATACGCTCCAGCTCACCAACGAGCAGAAGGCCGCCGACGGCGGCAAGAGCGCCCTGACCGAGGCGGCCAAGACGGCCGGTGACGAGGTTAAGAAGGAGCTGAACAAGCTGGCCGAGAAGCTGGACGCCCTGCGCGGCGACAAATCCCGCAAGAACGCGCAGTTGGAGAAGGTCGTAGACGTGACTGTGGCGCTGGTCAAGACGGAAGGGAACGAGATCAAGACCGTGGCGCAGCTTATCGAGCTGCCCCACAGCGTCACCGTGACCATCCCCATCACCGACGAGCTGTACGCGGCCCTTCAGGGCAAGCGCGTCTGCGTGGTGCGCAGCCACACGGATAGCAGCGGCAATGTGACCACTGCCGAGCTGTCCGCTACGCTGGGCGGCACCAAGGGCAATTATGTCCTGACCTTCCAGACGGACAAGGCCTCCGCGTTCGCTATCGTCTCCTATGAGACGGTGTCCTCCGGGTACTACTACGGCGGAAGCGGTACGGCCGACAGCGGCAAGAAGGACTCTGCCAACACGGCGGACGACAGTCAGATGGTGCTGTGGCTGGGCAGCGCGGTCCTGGCGGCGGCAGCCGTTGTGGTGCTGACCCGGAAGAAGCGCGTTTCCAAGTAACAACAGAACAGCCGACGCAGGGGCGCGAAAGCGCCTCTGCGTATGGCGCTTTTGTGAGGAATGAGAGATATGAAGAAAAACCACCGATTTTGGCTGCTGGCGTTGGCACTGTCCCTGCTGCTGACCTGCGCCGCCTGCGGAAAAAAGACCGTATCGGCCGCCCCCGGCAACATTCCCACGGCAAAGCAGGAGCAGACCGCGGACACCAGGAAGGACGACACAGCTGAAACGGGCACCACCAAGGCTGACGGCAAGCAGGACGCGGCAAAGACTGAGGATAAGACCGCGGACGATAAGAAGCCTGACAAGCAGAAGTCGGCTGATGATGCCAAAAAGGCCGAGGAGGACGCCAAAAAGCAGGAGGAAGCCAAGCGCCTGGAGGAGCAGAAGCGGCTGGAAGAAGAGAAGAAACAGCAGGAACAGAAGCAGCCTTCTGCGCCGGACCCGGACCCTGCGCCTGCACCTGACCCTGCGCCGGCGGCGTCCGTATCGCTGTACATTTCCTGTGCCACGGTGCTCAATAATATGGACAAGTGCTCCGACGGCGTGAAGGGCCTTATCCCCGCCGACGGCGTGATCCTGTCCACCACGGTGACCATCACCGAGGGTGAGTCTGTCATGTCCGTACTGAAGCGGGCCTGCGGTGACGCGGGTATCCCGGTGAGCTCCAGCGGCAGCTATGTCAGGGGCATCAACGGCCTGTTCGAAAAAAATGTGGGCAGGAGCTCCGGCTGGATGTACTGCGTGGGGGGAACCTTCCCCAGCTATGGCGCGGACAGCTATACGCTCTCCGGCGGCGAGAGTATTCAGTGGCTCTACACCTGTAATATGGGTGCAGACGTGGGCAATACCTACATGGGCTGACAAAAGGGCGGCTTTTGCCGCCCTTTTTCCGCACGCAGGATTGACGTATCCCCTGGCGGCAGGGTATAATCAAAAGGTTAAGACATCATGTATGCAGGAGGTGATCCCATGGACGATACGCTGCGCACTTGCCATCCGGCGGTGAGCTTTGCCTATTTCGCCCTGGTCATCGCCTGCGCGATGCTGCTGATGCACCCGGTGTGCCTGGTTCTGTCGACGCTGGGCGGCGGGTGGTATGTTGCCCGTCTGCTGGGCGGCAAGGGCCTGCGCCGCCACCTGCTGTGGCTGCTGCCTATGGCCCTCCTGGCGGCGGCGGTGAACCCCGCCTTTGTCCACCAGGGCGTCACCATTCTGGCCTACCTGCCCTCCGGCAATCCTTTGACGCTGGAGAGCCTGCTCTACGGTCTGGCCGCCGGCGCCATGCTCAGCGCCGTGGCGCTGTGGTTCGTCTGCGTCACCGATGTCATCACCTCGGACAAGGTGGTGTACCTCTTTGGCCGCGTCATCCCGGCGCTGTCCCTGCTGCTGAGCATGATCCTCCGCTTTGTGCCCCGCTTTGTCCGGCGGCTCCGTGCCGTGGCGCAGGCCCAGCGGCATCTGGGCCGTGATACCCAGACCGGCGCCCCGGCCCGGCGCGTCAGAAGCGCCCTTCGTGTGTTCTCCATCGTTATCACCTGGAGCCTGGAAAGCGGCCTCATCACCGCCGACAGTATGCGCTGCCGGGGCTATGGCCTGCCGGGGAGGACATCCTTCTCCCTCTACCGCTTTGACCGGCGTGACGGTGCCGTCGCCCTCTGGCTGGCCTTCTGCGGCCTGTATCTGTTGGGCGGCGGTCTGGCCGGCGGCTTGCGCTTTCAGTATTACCCCATGCTGCTCAGCGGCCCTGTCACACCGCTGACGGTCAGCTTTTTCGCCGTTTACGGCCTGCTCTGCTTTACGCCGGTGCTGCTGGACGCCCTGTCCCGGCGCCGCTATCTCGTCCGGAAAGGAGGGACTCCCCGTGCCTGAACTGCTGCGTTTGGAGCATTTTGGTTTTACCTATCCCCAGCAGCCCTGCCCCGCGCTGGCGGATGTGTCCCTCACGGTCCGTCAGGGCGAGTTCTGGGTCCTCTGCGGCGCCTCCGGCTGCGGCAAGACCACGCTTCTCCGCCAGCTGAAGCCCGCCCTGCGCCCCCACGGTGCGGCCGAGGGCCGTATCCTCTTCGACGGTCAGCCGCTGGATGACCTGCCGCCCCATCGGCAGGCCGCTGATATCGGCTTCGTCCTTCAGTCCCCGGAGGAGCAGACCGTCACCGACAAGGTCTGGCATGAGCTGGCCTTCGGACTGGAGAGCCTTGGCTGCGACACGCCCTCCATCCGTCGCCGCGTGGCGGAGATGGCCTCCTTCTTCGGCATCCAGGACTGGTTCCATAGGAAAGTGGACGAGCTCTCCGGCGGCCAGAAGCAGCTGCTGGCCCTGGCCTCGGTCATGGTGCTCCAACCCCGTCTGCTGATACTGGACGAGCCCACCAGCCAGCTGGACCCCATTGCCGCTGCCGACTTTTTGCAGACTGTGGGCCGCCTGAACCGCGAGCTGGGCATCACCGTCCTCCTGACGGAGCACCGTCTCGAGGAGGCATTGCCCCTGGCCACCCACGCCGCCGTGCTGGACGGCGGCCATCTCCTCTGTGCCGGCGCGCCGGAGGCGGTGTGCCGTTCCCTGCGGGGCCGCGGCCACGATATGTTCCTGGCCATGCCCGCCGCCGTCCGTATCTGGGCCGGGGTGGACAGCGACGCGCCCTGCCCCATCACCGTCCGCGAGGGCCGCGATTTCCTGTCCGGCTGGTGCGATGAACACCCCCTGTGCCCGCTGCCGCCGGAGCCGGTGCATCCCGCCGGGGATACCGCCCTTGCCGGCGCGGGTCTCTGGTTCCGCTATGAGCCGGACCAGCCGGACGTGGTCCGCGGTCTGGACCTTCAGGCTCGCCGGGGTGAGCTGCTGGCCCTGCTGGGCGGTAACGGCGCGGGCAAGTCCACCACCCTGGGCCTGCTGTCCGGCGCGCTGACGCCCCAGCGGGGCACCGTGACCCACATGGGCCGCATCGGCGTTCTGCCCCAGGACCCGCAGGCTCTGTTCGTGAAAAACACGGTCCGTCAGGACCTCTACGAGTCCTTTGACGGCACGGACCTCCCCAAAGACCAACGTGACCGCCGGGTAGAACAGGTGACGGCCCTTTGCCGCCTGACCGAGCTGCTGGACCGTCATCCCTATGACCTCTCCGGCGGCGAGCAGCAGCGGGCCGCCCTGGGTAAGGTGCTGCTGCACCAGCCGGATATCCTGCTGCTGGACGAGCCTACTAAGGGCCTGGACGCCGCCTTCAAGCAGTCCTTTGCCGCTATTCTTTCCGCGCTGACCGCCGCCGGCACGACAGTGGTGATGGTCAGCCACGACGTGGCCTTCTGTGCCCGGTATGCCCACCGCTGCGCCCTGTTTTTCGACGGCAGCATCGTCGCGGAGGGCACACCCCGTGACTTCTTCTCCGGCAACAGCTTCTATACCACCTCCGCTAACCGTATGGCCCGGGACTTCTGCCCCTGTGCCGTCACGCCGGAGGACGTGATCGCGGTCATCGGTGGGACCGTCCCGCCCCAGCCGGAGGTGCCTGCCGCCTGGCAGCCTCTGCCTCCGGTGGCGGAGGAGTCCACCGCCTGGAAGCCGAAAAAGCTCCCCTGGTGGCGCAGGACCATCGCCGCCGTATGCGGTGCGGGTGCACTGGCGATCTTCTGGCTGGCGGCCAAGCACACCGACCTCACCGCCCTGGTGGGCGGCGGCACGCTCTCCCAGGCCGGCTGGCAGGCCCTGGGACTTTACGGCCTGTTCATCGCCCTGCTCTTCGGCTGCATCGCCGCCATCGGCCGGCGCTCCAAGCCCCTGACGCTGCTCCAGACCCCGGTGCAGAAGCGGAAGCTCTCCCACCGTACCCGTCTGGCGGCGGCACTGATCCTGCTGTGTATCCCCGCCACGCTGTATCTGGGCTTTTTCTACCTGGGCAACACTGCCTACTACCCCATCGCCTTCGCCGTGCTGCTGGAATGCATGGTGCCCTTCTTCCTGGTGTTCGAGGGACGGAAGCCACAGGCCCGTGAGCTGGTGCTGGTGGCCTCCCTCTGCGCCCTGGGCGTGGCGGGCCGCGCCGCCTTCTTCATGCTGCCCCAGTTCAAGCCCGTCCTGGCCCTGACCATCATCTCCGGCGTGGCCCTGGGCGGCGAGACCGGCTTCCTGGTGGGCGCCATGACCATGCTGGCCAGCAACGTTCTGTTCTCCCAGGGGCCCTGGACGCCCTTCCAGATGTTCGCCATGGGCATCATCGGCTTCCTGGCGGGGGTGTTGTTCCGCCGGGGCTGGCTGCGCCGCAGCCGCGCCGCCCTGTGCGTCTTCGGGGCCATCTCCGCCGTGCTCATCTACGGCGGCATTATGAACCCCGTCTCCGCCCTGCTCTATGCCCGTACGCTGGAGTGGAAGGTCATCGCCGCCTACTATGTCACCGGCTTTCCCATGGACTGCGTCCACGCCGCAGCCACAGTTTTCTTCCTGCTGGTGCTGGCGGAGCCCATGCTGGAGAAGCTGGACCGCATCAAGATCAAATACGGCCTAGTGGAATAAGCAGACGCGCCCACCCCGACAGGGTGGGCGCGTCCGCGCGGTGCAACTTCAGGTTTCCCACCTTTTTTTTCGCCGCAACCCAAGGCTGATAGACAATCTGCCCGATCTGCTGTATAATAGATCCAAACACACAGAAGGGAGGACCGCCTATGCCTGCCATCCGCTGCAAGGCCTGCGGCAAGACCTATGATTCCCGTGAGGGCTTCTGCCCCAAGTGCGGCGCCTATAACCGCCCGCCCCGCCGGGAGTGGGTGGACGCCGGCGGCGACGTCCACTACGCCGAACAGGAGAAGGTCTGCTACGAGCAGAAGGAGTGCCACGAAGAGAAGGTTTGCTATGAAAACCAGACCCGCCGTCCCCGGCCCCATATCCAGTGGCACGTACCGAAGAAGAATGCCGCTTCCGGCGTGATAGGCGCCGTGATCGCGGTAAGCGTCCTGATCGGGCTCATCAACACGCTGCGCGGCGTGTCCGGTGACATCTTTGACCGCAATGAGCCGATGCCCGACTACGACTGGAGCACTCCGGAGTACGTCGGTGAGGCGGTAGCGTCGGCGCGGGAGTATGCGGAGATGGGCGAATGCTTCACCTTGGAGGGCGGTGCCTTCGTGGTGGCCTATACCGAGCTGGACCACGAGAACCTGTCCCTGCTGGCCTATGTGGTGGAGGAGGGGGACTACCAGACCTTCCCCGACCTTATCTGGGTGGACGATGACGGCTTTGAAAACTGGTGCTATCCCGAGGATGTTGTCGTTTCAGACACCGATGACAATGTGTTCATATGCACGTATGACCTGTCGCCGATGGAGGAGCTTACGGAGGAGACTTACCTGCTCTTCTCCGGCATGGATAAGGAGGTCGTCGTTCCCGTTGACCTTGCACAATGGTGATACAAAAGCCTCCCCTGTGGGGGAGGCTATTTGCTCTATATAGACAGGCCCTCCGGCGAAGCCGGGGGGCCTGTTTCTCAGAACTTATCCTTATTGAATATCCGCAGGATCTCGTCGAAGGACTTGTCCA
>ENA-ORTG01001725-ORTG01001725.1-human-gut-metagenome-genome-assembly--contig:-NODE-1725-length-19126-cov-5.803524_pt1 | contig 19126 bp, 15 predicted proteins | sample MGYA00241906_ERZ509176 | MGnify/ENA primary metagenome ERZ509176 (study PRJEB26280, sample SAMEA2338811) | human gut metagenome | biome: human gut; feature: human-associated habitat; material: faeces...
CAGCTAACAGTTGATAAGTGATTTAGTTCCTTATCACTGTTAAGCAAACCGTTCGGGTGGCTTTTCGTTTGTAGTTTTGTGGGTTGCTTTAACCAATCCACCAGCTTCCGTCGGGAGCCTGATAAAGCGAACCGACCTCCTCGGATAGAAGGTTGCCGTCAAAATCTCTTGTGATGAGCTTGTTATAATAGCGGTAGCGGTCGGTTGCACAATTTTTTTCGGCATCCCAGCCCTCTTCTACCCAGGCTTCCAGATAGACGGTATCCTCCGGGATTTCCTCCTCCCGACACTTCCGCCACTGATCCGTGCACACATTGGACGCCACTTTATACAGAAATGCACGGAACTTTCCCCGGTCACGGTAATTCGGAAAATACCGTATCACCTTCAGAAATGTCTCCTGTACTGCGTCCTGTGCCAGATTCCTGTCTGGTGCATGATAGATACAGTATCGGTAAATGTCTTCGTAGTACATGCCAATCAGCTCTTCCCAGTATTCAGTTTCTCCTCTGAGAATCTTCCTCAGTAATTCATTTTCACGCGTCAAAATAATTTCTCCTTCAGGGATTCCCTGTTACAGATGCCTCTTCACATTTTCAGCATCTGTATATATAACGTGGTTCATATACAAAATGATTAAATATTTATATACTATTGATAATAAATAAAATAAATATAAATTTATTCATTCTTGCCTCTATTTAAGTTTAATAGAATTTAATATATTCAAATGCGGCTCCGGGTACTGATTAAGGTGTCAAAACTTTGATTGTCAAGGTTTTGACTCCTTTTCTTTTTTGCCATGCCCTTCTGCGGCGGTTTGCTTTTCGCAGATTTGTTCGGGCGGTGCCGCTTTTTGAGAAGGAGCGTGATTTTGCCCGTTCGGGAAATTTCCTGCGGCGGAGCATGATATGCGCTTTCGCGTTATGCCGCCTCTCCGGTGCGATTTTGAGTTTTGATACTTAAGTTTGCCATTCGAGTTCAATTTTTGCATTAAAGAGGTGCGGGGAAGGCGAATGTCGTATATTTAATGCAATAAAATCAGCATGCATCCTAAATTCCAAATATATACCGATATTTCGTCTCTGCCGATAAGCGAACACGAGGCCTATCAGGAGGAGGGTTTCTGCGGTATTTGCACGGGAGGTACCGCTGTGATAGAGGTTTTTTCGGTGCGCAGTCCGATTTCCGAAAACGATATCGTTACGATTCTGCCGTTGCAGCTGGTGTCGATCCGCGAGGTCAGCGACGATTTCTCGATGACCTTTTTCAAAGTAGACAAGGAGATGTTCCTTGACATCATGAGCGGGCTGGGAAAAATAACCCCGGATTTTTTCTTCTATATGCGGAAGAATTTCCTGTACAGCGTCAACGACGTGGACCGAAACCGGTTTCTGGGGTTTTGCCGGACGATCGATCTCAGGGGCAGCAACGACGATCCCGTTTTCCTGCGGGAGACCATTCTGCACCTGCTGCGGATTTATTACTGGGATTTCTATGTCCTTTTCCAGCAGACGACGAGCGCCAAGAAGCGCCCTTTCGTGAATACCAACAAGGAAAATATCGCCATGCGGTTCGCCATGCTGGTCGGCGAACACCACAAAACGCGCTGGGAGGTCGCTTTTTATGCCGATAAGTTGTGCATATCTCCCGTATACCTGACCAAAGTCGTTTTGGAGGTAAACGGCCAGTCCGCCCATGAGATGATTGCCGACTATGTCGTTATCGAGATCAAGACCCTGCTCCGGGACGCGAGGCTCGACATAAAGGCCGTGGCGCGGCGCGCCGGCTTCGCCAACCAGTCTTCGCTGAGCCGCTTTTTCCGCCTGCATACGGGCATGTCTCCCACGGAATACCGCCGTACGATCCACGTTACAAGATAAACTCTTGTTCCGTCCACGGTTTCGGAATCCCGTATCGTGCAAACCCGTCCGATGACCGATATGCGGCGTTCGTAAACAGACGCGCCGATTTTTCTGCCGCTGTTCCGATCGGCTCCGGCCGTGGGTGGTTTTGTTCCGGGAACCGGAGGTAAATCGTTGTATGGCAGACAACGCTTAACTAATCTCCTATGCTCCGGTTCCCCTGAACAAAACGCCGTTCCGTTTACGGTTTGTGACGGAATTGCTCCGTAATGTCTTCCATTGCGCCCGCAGGACCGATTCTGTAGAGCCGCTGATTGGTCGTCGGCGAAGTCAGCGGCCCCAGCGACTCGACCCAGCCGCCCAGTTTGATGTAATCGAACACCTGCGGCGCGAATCCTTCCGGCAACTCCTGCCGTCCCGAATACCAGCCGACGTGCAGGACCGGCAACTCCTGCCGCACGACCTCCGCCAGCCGGGCGATCCGGTGCGGCGCGGCATCCCCGCCCATAAAGCAGACGCAGGTCACCGAACGGCCGTACCGTTCCAGCAGGGCGCGCAGTTCCGCGGCGTCGAGCACATGCCCCGCGTCGGCCTGCAGGTGGGGACTATGACACCCCGGACAGCGGTTCGGGCAGTTGGCGATGTTGATCGCCAGCGTCGTTTCGCCCGGAATCTCCGCGAATACGATGTCGAAATTGTAGTATCGGACTACTGTTTCCGGAGCTGTCATACGGCCTCCTGAGCGGGTGAACTTTTCTGGTGGGCCGATTCTTTCTGTGCGAACGGTTCCCGTTGCGGGTGCGGTCCCTCCTGCGGGTGCGCACCCTGCTGTCCGGGTGTTTTCGCGCCGCCCGCCGCCGGTTTCATGTTGCCGTAATAGCGGCGTTCGGCCTCCTGCTGGCGTGCGGCCGAGAAGTTCGAGACCCGTTTCATGTAGCCGATCACGCGCGTCAGGTAATCCAGATCGTCGCTATGGCATGCGGGACACGCTTTCAGATAGCGTTTGTCGATATGCCCGCACTTGTTGCAGACCGTATTGGGAATGTTGAACGTAAAGTAGTTGCAGCCCTCGGCCGCGGCCACGCGCAGCAGGTGGCGGTACTGCTCTTTCGAAAGATGCTCTTCGAGGTTCATGTGCAGCGCCGAGCCGCCCGTGAGGTGGTCGATGTAGCGGCGTCCATGCAGCCGGAATTTGTCGACGACGTTCAGCGACTGGTCCTCGACGACGTAGAAATAGGAGTTGTAGCAGTCGCGCGGCACGGCGTATCCGTCCTCGCGGTCCCATTTGGCGTGCTTCACGCCGACGTTTTCGGCGGGGATCATCTCGCAGTTGAACATCAGCTCCTTGGTGCGGTATTTCTTGTTGTAACGCTCGATCAGCCCCAGTACGTTCTGCACGAAAGCGACGTAGTCGTCGTTGTCGTCGATGCGGATTCCCAGAAATTCGGCGGCTTCGACCAGTCCGTTTACGCCGATGGTCAGGTATTGGCGCGAAAGGTTGATGTAGCCCGCATCGAAGAGCGGCAGCATGCCTTTGGACTTCAGTTCCTTGAGGTTTTCGTTGTAAGCCGTCTGTACTTTGTGTACCAGATCCGTGATCTCTTCCAGATAGGTGAGATAGTGCATGCCGTTCTTCACGGCGTACTGGATGCAGCGGTTGAGGTTGATCGTCAGCACGCTCTTCGAGCCGGTCGAGACGCCGCCCGCGCCGAGCGTGTAGCTGAACCCGTTGTCCTGAATCTCGTTCCGCAGACGGCAGCAGCTCGACAGCGAGTCGGCGTTGTCGCTGATATAGGTGAAGAACGAGTGCCCCTCGGCGTACATCTGCGCCGTGATGTCGCCCCACTCCCGGTCCATCACGTCGCCGTCTTTGGTCAGCAGCGCCATCGTCTCTACCGGGAAAGTCAGCACGGTCTTGGTGCGCTCGCGGTTGAACCACCTCATGAAACGCTTCTGCAGCCACGACAGCGACTCCCAGTGCGGATGCGAACCGTCGGGAAATACGAACTCCCCGAACAGGCTTTCGAAGTAGTAGCGGTCGTAGTAGGCCACGTTCCAGAACACGGCTTGGAAGTTGCGCGCCCCGGTCGGCTGGTTGATCGAGTAGACGATCTGTTCGAAGCAGTCGGTGATTATCTTGTCTATCGTGCGGCGTTTTTTCGAGAGGTCGGCCACCTCGTCGGCCCGCTTGTAGTAATCTTCGCCGTACTCCTGCTCGATGAAATAGTTCATGTACATCAGGAATTCGGGCGTGGCGCATGCGCCCGAAAGCATCGACGACACGATGAAAACCATGTTGACGAATCCGCCGCAGAACGATTTGAGATTCGTCGGACGGGTCGAGTTGCCGCCCACCGAGAGCGTGCCGCCCAAGAGCCACGGATACATGGTGATCGAGGCGCAGTAGTTGGCCATCGACGTCTCGTCGTTCTTGTAGATGAAGTGCTCCTTGAGCAGGTGCAGGTATTTGTCCGACAGCTCCTTGCCGTACATCTCCTTGATGCGGTCGGTCAGCAGGCGGCGGTTCAGGCGGATGAAGTTCTGTTTCGGCAGCTCGCCGATCAGCGTGGCGATGTTCTTGTTTTCGACGTTGGCGTTGGCGTCGTATTTCGAGCCGGTCGCCGGGTTCGAGGCGTCGCAGTAGTTGATCAGAAATTCGAGTTTCTCGCGGTCTTCGCGCTCTTCGGTGTGTTTCTGGCGGTAGAGCATGTAGCTCTTGGCCACCGCGAAGTAACGCTCGGCCATCAGCGCCACTTCGACCTGATTCTGAATCTCTTCGACGCTCATGCCGTCGGACACGTGTACGCGGCTCAGTATCGACGTGATGTCGTCGTCGGTGGCGTAGCTGCCGACCGAAAGGAAGGCCTTGCGTACGGCGCGTTTGATTTTCTCGACGGAAAACGCTTTGCGCTTGCCGTCGCGTTTTACGATGTAAAGTTCGGAAATGCCCATATTTTCTCCTGTTTTTGTTGTTGGCCGGTTATGCGATAAAGCCCGCTTTTGCCGGCGGACGGCCGCCTGAAAAGCATGGTTTCACCAAAAAAATCAGTGTAAAACAAAGTTGCTGCACCGCTCTATATCCCGAAAGCGGGTGCCGTATATCGGTCAGGCAGGTCTTCTGACTCGCTCCTTCCGCACGCCTTCCCGTCCGACGGACAGTGGCTCAGAGAGTGTGCGGAGCGCAACGGAGCTTACAGCTACGGGGATAGTCCCTGATTTGCACAGGAGTTCCCTTTTGATCCCAAGCCGGCAGCCGCCGGCGGGGAACCTAGACCGGGAGCAAATATAGAGATTGTTTCCGAGGCGGCAATCGTTCGGCGCTCCAATTAATGAACAAATTGTAAACAATACGGCCGACGGCGGCCTACGCGGAAAAAATATGCCGCGTCCGCCCTCATGCGGCGATTTTTCGCAAAAGCTGTCCGCATGCGCCTCTCTTTGGGGGCCGGGTGGCGCAAAACCGATAAATTTTGCTACCTTTGCCGCCGTATGAGAGCATCCGTCAAAAAGATATACGCATCGCTCCGCCCCGACGCCTTGGTCGCGTTCTGGCTGGGCGTATGGTGGATTTGCAACCTCTTTCAGGCCGGTTTCACGGAGCTGGCCAACGACGAGGCCTACTACCATATGTTCGCCGAAAACCTCTCGTGGGGCTATTTCGACCATCCGCCGATGACGGCGCTGCTGGTTTGGCTTGGGGAGCATCTTTGCGGCGGGGAGTTCGGCGTGCGGTTTTTCTTTACCCTGCTGCAGCCGCTTTACCTCTTTGTCTTCTGGCGCATCATCCGGCCCACAGATGCCGACCGCCGCGATGCGGGGCTTTTCGTCATGCTCTCGGCCGCGACGCTCATGTTGCAGTTGTACGGTTTTATCGCCGTGCCCGACGGTCCGCTGATGATGACCGCGGCGTTGTTCCTGCTCACCTTCAAATGGTTCACCGAAGGGCGGCGCGCGGCGTGGCTCTGGATGGGTGTGGCCATGGCGCTGATGGCCTACAGCAAGTACCACGGGGCGCTGGTGGTGCTCTTCGCGCTTGCGGCGACCCCCCCCCGCGTGTTCCTGCGTCCGACCCTATATCTCAGCGGCGCGGTGGCGCTGTTGCTGCTCGTGCCGCATTTCGTGTGGCAGTACGAGCACGACTGGGCGTCGCTGGCCTATCATCTGGCGGGGCGTAACTCGGTTTTCCGGCCCGGTTACGTCGCCGAATACCTGCTCAACCTGCTGGTCGTCTTCAACCCGTTCTTCGTGCCGCTCTATGTCCGGTCGTGGATCGCCGTGAAGCCGCAGAACCCCGTCGAACGTGCGCTGAAATTCATCCCGGCGGCATTCATCGTCTTTTTCCTGCTCTCGACGCTGCGCGGATACGTCCAGCCGCAGTGGGTGATCGTCGCCGTGTTCGGACTGCTCTATACGCTCTTCACCTACGCCCGGCGTCATCCCAGGACGCGCCGCTACCTGATGCGCATGGGGTGGGTGACCATCGTCCTGATCGCCCTGACGCGGCTGGTGATGATTTTCAATCCGCTGGGCATCCGTTACGAAGTGTTTGACAACCATGCCAGTTACGGGGAGATCGCCGAAATCGCCGACGGCCGTCCCGTCGTTTTCCGCCACGGTTACGCCGTCGCGGCCAAATACGCCTTCTATACCGGCGGAGAGGCCTACTGCCAGCCCAATATCCGCTACCGGACCCACCAATGGCAGTTCCGTGACGACGATACGCGCTTTGCCGGCCGCGAAGTGCTGGTCGAGACGCCTTATGACGAAGCCGACACGACGGGCCGCGTCCGGAGCGTCGTACTGCCCAACGGCAAGCGTTTCACGTGGTTCGTCGATACGCATTTCCATCCGACCCGCCTTGTGGACATCTCCTTTACGGGGCTTCCCGAACGTGTCGCCGCGGGCGATACGCTGCGGCTTTCGCTGCGAATCGACAATCCCTATCCTTATAATATCGACTTGGGCGGCGACATGTCGCTCGTCATGCTCTGGAAGCACGGCCGTTTCCGCGTCAAGGAGTTCGACACCGGGGAACGTTTCCGGATTCCCGCCGAGGAGGAGATCCGGCGCGAGGTAGTGTTCGTCGTGCCCCGACAGCTGGCCGGGACCGATTTCGACGCCGGCTTCGCCCTGCGCCGGGAAGGGTATACGAATTGGTTTAACGGAAAACCCCTCCGCACGGAGGTTGCGCGATGATCGAGCAGTTTCTCAAATTCTGCATCGTGGGCGGTTCGGGCGTCTTCGTCGATTTCGGAATCACCTACCTTTGCAAGGAGTGGCTGAGGCTCAACAAGTACGTCGCCAATTCGCTCGGCTTTCTCTGCGCCTCGACGACGAATTACATCCTGAACCGGATCTGGACTTTCCACAACGAGAATCCTGATATTACGGGACAGTACCTCCGCTTTCTGGGCATTGCCGCCGTGGGACTTGTCATCAACAACCTGACGATCTGGCTGCTGCACGGCCGCTTCCGCCTGAATTTCTATCTGGCCAAGCTTTTCGCCATCGGCGTGGTCACCTTCTGGAACTTTTTCATGAACTATTTCTTTACGTTCTGACCTCTTTGCTGGAGCGGGCGTAACGATATCGGATTGCCGCCGGAATTGCCGCCGTGTTTTTCGATGCAATTGTTATTATTGCGGTCCGCAACCTTTGTATGTGTTATAAAATCTAAGGTTTGATGAAAATTCAATTTTCATCAAAATATGAAATATTTAGTAAATGTGTGTGGGATATTTAATGTTTTATAGTATTTTAGGTTTTGGATATCCACTTGTGTTCTCAAATTCAAATTTTGTGTCACTAACTTTTCAGTTTTATGAAACGTATTACATTGATTGTGATTGGTTTTGCGATCTTCGCAATGTCGTGTCAAACTCAGGAAAGCGAATCCGCCACGAATTTTCCTTCTGAAACGCCATTGCAAGCGGGTGCGGAACATAATCTTTATTTACAAGAGATCCTTAATTATTTTGGCGAGAATCCTGATGTTATGACGCGTGCTTCAGGGACCGCAGAGGATTTTATCAAACAGATGGCAAGTGTGCAGACGGCTGCATTGAAAAATCAGAATTTCAGAAACATGTCCACTGCACAGATAAATGCCTTTGTGCGAAATTGTGTGGATGTTTCGGTTGATCCGGCAATTATTGCTGCCGTTGAATCCTCCCTGACGACGAAAGGTTTTTCCATTATTCCCGAAATGAATCGGGACGCCCCTTTGACTGCTGCCGTGAAAGGTTATATGGAGGAAGTGGAGCGTCTTGAAACTGCAAATGATTCTGATGCTGTATTTAAATCTAAAATGCAGAAAGCATATCTGACGTGGTATCGTGCGGCTGATGATGACGATGATCGAAAGTTGATCGCAGATTCGTATAATGTCTTTTTGGGTTCTTGGGAATATTGGACAGACAATGGTAGAGCGTGGGAGATTGGATTGAAATCTACCCGTACGATTAAGTCGTTCCTCAAGAAACTTGTTATTGCAGATGTTAAAGCAACAGCATGGGCTTGTTGGAAAGCAAAAATATATGCTCTCGTATTCTGGAAAGCTATGCTTGCAGCAGGTGCTTCCGGCAGTGCATATGCTGCGATTCGTTATTTGGTTTTTTATGAAATAATTTTCCATGCCAGTGCTGACGGCATGGGATATTATCGGATAGGAAATCAAATGTTCACAGTGGAAGAGGTGAAAAATATGCTTTGCAGGGAGATTGCACGCCAAAATCCTGAGCTGAATTTGTCCGTCGAATAGGCGTATGCTGCGGATCGTTGCCATAACCCTGATTCAGGGGATGTTGCCCGCTATTTTCGGGTTGGTGTTTTTATGGATAAAGTCGGACGTAACCCTTATCGCTCCGTGGCCAATGCTGATGCTGTTCATCTTCTTTGCGAATTTGCTGATCGTTGCGGCAGGTTGGAAATATCTCGGCGTTACGCGGAGCGACAGGCAGGCGCAAGCCATACTTATGTTCCTTGCCGTTTTCGAGCCGTTATTGACCTATAAAGTGCTTATTGCCGAGGGAACGAATTTGACGCCGTGGGTGCAAATCGCTTGTTATTGCGCCGGACAGGCTGCTGTCTGGGTCACAATCGTCTGGGGGCCAGAGATATCCGGCTATTTTATGCAGCGACGTTGGGATAAAAAGGTGCTGTCCGGTGAAAAGAAATTTCCGTCGCGCAAAGAATTCTTGGAAGAGCGGGAGCGGCGCCGGGCACAGAGATACAAAAAATAGTATCTCATAAAATAGACGAAGAAATTACATAATCCGATCCCGACAAAAATTTTTACTTTTGGTTAGGATCGGATTTAAATTCTATTTTTCATATTCTATGCTTTTTTCGCGGCCCTGATTTTGCGCAGCGGGAGTCCCAGCACGCCGAAGAACGCTTCGCGGAAGATGCCGCCGCTCATCTTGGAGGTGCCCTCGCGGCGTTCGACGAAGATGATCGATACCTCCTTGAGTTTCAGCCCCAGCCGCCACGCCGAGTATTTCATCTCGATCTGAAAGCCGTATCCCTTCATCCTTACGGCGTCGAGGTCGAGCGTCTCCAGCGCATGGCGCGAGTAGCAGACGAATCCCGCCGTCGCGTCGCGCAGGGGCATGCGCGTCACGATGCGCACGTACATCGAAGCGAAGTAGGACATCAGCAGACGCGACATCGGCCAGTTGACGACGTTTACGCCCTGCACATAGCGCGAGCCGACCACCACGTCGTTGCCCTCGGCGGCGGCTTCGTACAGCCGCACCAGATCGTCGGGATTGTGCGAGAAGTCGCAGTCCATTTCGCAAATGTAGTCGAATCCGTTGTCCAGTCCCCAGCGGAACCCCGTCAGATAGGCCGTTCCCAGCCCCTGTTTGCCGCTGCGCTCCAGCAGGTGAAGCGTTTCGGGGAACTCTTTCCTGCGTTGCCTGACGATTTCAGCCGTCCCGTCGGGCGAACCGTCGTCGATGACGAGCAGTTCGAAAGGTTCGGGCAGCGAAAAGACCTTGTCGATCATCGCCGAGATGTTTTCCTTCTCGTTGTAGGTCGGAATGATTACCAGTTTGCGCATAGGGCCTTGTTTTCGGATTTTCTATACAAAGGTAGCATTATTTTGCAAAAACGCGCCGCCCCGGCTCTTTTTCTGCGGGGACGGCGGATATTTCCGGCGCTTTGTGCGGGAGCCGCGCACGCTTTTTACCGGCGGCGTTTCATCGCCCGGATTTCCTGCTTCGCGGCGTCGCTCACGCGGTAGGACTCGATGATTTTCTGCAGCGATTTGTTGTAGGTCCAGTCGTCCAGCGAGCAGCTTCCCAGCCAAGCGTGTGTGCGCTGCGGAAATTTGACGTAGCAGACCGACACCGCCCATGCCACGGCCATGCGGGCGTAGTAGGCTTCGTGGCGGATGCCGTCGAGCTGCCGCAGAAACGCTTCGAGGTGCTGTTCATCGACGAAATTGCCCAATCCCATGACTACGGCGAAACGCACGTCGTATTCGGCCTGCGCGTGAAAATAGGGTTGTATGAACTCCCACATCGGCTGCCGCTCGGCGGCGCGGAGCCGCCAGCAGAAGCAGTCGCAGACGGCCCAGTTGTCGATCTTGGGTACAAAGCGGGCCACGTGTGCGAGCTTTTCGGCGGGTTCGCACCGGGCATAGCCGATCACCAGCCCCTGCAGCATCCGCTCTTCGAAATAGAAATCCTCGGCTTCGGCCAGATATGCGCGCCAGTCCCCGGCGGCGATCTCCTTGGCGATGCTGCGCAATACGGGCAGGCGTATGCCCAGCACGTTTTCGACGCCCGGCATCAGCGCCGAGGTGAATTTCATGTATTTAGGCTCGGTGAGTTCGAGCAGTTGTTCACGCAGCGTCATCGTTTGCCGAATTTGGGGGTTATGCCGATGAAAAAGGAGACGTTGAGCCGCGGCATGGGGCGCGAAAGCACCGATTCGTACTCCTCGTTGAGCAGGTTGTGGATGCAGCCTTTGAGCGAGAACGACGCCCATTTGCAGTCGAGTCCCTTTTCGAGCGAGAGGTCGCTCATGAAGTAGGGTTTCACGCGGCCCAAGACGCCGAGGTCGTTGCTCGACATGGTGTAACGTTCGCTGTACCAGTTCCATTTGTAGGTCAGCTCCCACCGCCGCCACTCGACGCGCGCCGTGAGGGCCGCCGAATAGACGGGAATGTAGACGAGCTGTTTGCCGACCGATTCGTCGGCCGGGCTGAACGGATCGCCCCGGTTGATCGAACGGGTCCATGCGAAATTGCCGTCGAGGAGCAGTCGCCAGCCGCCCGAAGTCTCGGCTTCGGCCGAGAGTTTGGCTTCGACGCCGTAACTGTGGACGCGGCGGATGTTGATCGGGGTGTAGATACCCAGTTTGGGACTGCCTATCCAGAGTATCCAGTCGTCGATGCGCGAATCGAACACCGTGGCCGACGCGCGCAGCGAACGGGCGTCGCCTTTGAGCGTCGTTTCCAAGCCCGCGTCGAACGTCCAGCCCCGTTCGGGTTTGAGGTTCTTGTTGCCGCCGGGACGGAAGTAGAGGTCGTTGAGCGTGGGGTAGCGGTAGTTGCGGGCGGCCGAAGCCCGGACGACCACGCTGCCGCGTTTCGAGAGCACGTAGTCCGCGAACAGCGCCGGGATGACGGGCGTGGTACGGTCTCCGTATAACTCCCACCGCAGGTCGGCGGCGACGCCCAGCCGCGGCACGGGACGCCATTTCACGGCGGCGAACGCCGAAAGTTCGAACCGCTCCTGCCGGTAGAGCGTATCGGCCCGCAGGCCGTTGTTGCCGATCACCGAGAGGTCGCCGCTGCGCACCCGGTGCTGGTGGAGGGCGGCGTTGGCCGAGAAGAGCCACTTCTCGCCGAGCGCATATTCGGCTTCGGCCTTGGCGAAGAGCGTGTGGATGCGGCTCCGGGCGTCGGTATTGACGACGAACCGCCCTTTGCCTTCGGGATCCTGCTTGAGCAGGTAGCGCAGATCGGTGTAGGTGTAACCCGCGCGTGCGCCGAGTTTCAGTCCGTGGCGCAGCCGCTCCCAGCCTGCCACGGCCCGCAGCGTGCGTTCGTCCTGCGTATTCTTCTTCTGTTTGCTTTTGTTGCGGTCGGACGTGAGCATCGCCAGTCCGCGGTGCGAGTCGAGGTACCATGCCGCCAGCGAGAAACGGTCGCCGCCGCGCGTGGTGTAATAAAGCTCCTGCATGACGTGCAGGTCGCGGAATCCGCCGTTGCGGTTGCGCTGCAGGGGGTAATATTCGCCGACGATTTGGCCGTTGTCGTCGGTGACGAACTCTTTCGAGTTGTAGTTGCGGAAGCGGAAATCATTGTCCGAGGTACTGTAGAGCACGCGCGTCGAACTGCTCCACCGCGCGCCGCCGTAGGTCAGGTGCAGGAATTCGTCGAACGTGGCGAACGACCCGATGCCCTGCACGTAACGCAGCCCCAATCCCTGCTCCGCAGGGGCTTTGGTCGCCAGCGTCACCGCGCCGCCCAGCCCGCCGCCGGTGACGCCCACCGAGCTGGCTCCGTGATAGATCGTCGCGTCGTCGATGAAATAGGCGGGTATCAGCGAAAAATCGACCTGTCCGAGCATCGGCGAATTGACCTTCATGTCGTTCCACGTCACCTGCGTGTGCGAGGGCGCCGTGCCGCGGAACGAGGCGGTCGCGAGCGTTGCGCGGCCGTAGGATTTGATGAAGATGGTCGAACCCGTCGCCAGCGCGTCGGCCAGCGATGCGGTGATGTTTTCGCGCAGGACGAGCGTGTCCAGCTCGGTGCGCTGTACGCCGATCTCCTTCATCGGGCGGCGTCCCGAAATATCGACCGACTCGATGGCGATGGTGCGGGCCGTCGAGTCACGCTGCGCCGCGGCGGGCAGGGCGCAGGTCAGGCAGAGGAGTATCGTCGCGGTGCGCAGCACGCGGTCAGTTGCGTTTGGTTACGGTCCGGTAGCAGCCGATGCCGCACACTTCGGTCGAAATCTCGCCGATCAGCGGGGCTTTGGCGTTCACGCCCGTCTGCACCTTGATGAAGTCGATCTGCTGCAGGTTGGCGGGCGAGCCGTCGGCCGTCACGGCGTCGCTGATGCGCAGGCGGTTGGTCGTGCCGATCCGGTCCACCGTCGAAAAGTTGTCGGCGTAGCCCCATGCGAACGCCTGAGGTCTCCACTGTCCGTCGGCCTGTTCGACATTGTCGCGCAGCCGCGTGCCGGTGAATTTCAGGTCGGCAGGCTCGATCCATGCCGGACAGTAGGAGGCCTGCGTATGTTCGTCCATCCGGTCGATCGTGCCGCTGCCGCCCCGGTCGTCGGTCCATGCGGCGGAGCCGTCGGCGAGCGGCGTGTAGGTGACCGCATACCCCCGGATCGTCGCGGCGTTGTCGTACTCGCTGCCTTTCAGCTCGTACCACGTGTCGTCGGGCATTCCGTTGCCGTTGGCGTCCTGCATGACCCAGACGACGCCCGGCTCGGACGAGGTGTTCATGGCGTTGCCCTTGACGTAAAGGTCGTAACCGCCCGTGTTGGGTACCGGCTCGGCGAATGCCGCGACGAGGTATCCGCCCCATCCGCCGAGCGAAACCCAGTTGTTCTCGGCGAAACGCGCGGCGGCGTACCGGCAGGCTTTCTCCGGCGTATCCACGTTGTCGAACGCGCCGCCGGAGCGCGCCTCTTCGTTGATGAACTGTCCCGGTGCGGGAGTGTATTCGAGAATCCGGGCCACGGGTTCGTCCGTCTGCGTGGTCGTGATCTCTTCGCCGGAGTTGCAGGCGGCCAGCAGAAGAGCCGCCAGAGGGAATGCGTATTTTTTCATCTTCTTCGAATGTTTTTTACGGTTTGAAACAGAACGATCCGGGGGTGATGCCGACGCGTATCGTGTCGACGGCCGCGCCCCGCGCCGTGAAGCGGTAGACCACGCCGTGCTGGACGTAGTCGATGGCGTCGGCCACGTAGACCTCCGAGGTCAGCGGATCGACCGCCACTTCGTAATAGGTGGTCTGCGTATAGGGCAGGAACGGCGTGACGGGCAGCTCCTCGGCATCGACCCGCATGCGCCAGACGTCGCGGTTGATGAAGTAGAGCGTGTCGCGCGTGCCGTTGAGGGTGACCGACGAGGGATGGTCGCCCGCGGCGAACGTATAGGTCTGCTCGACGCGGCGCGTGGCGGCGTCGATGCGGTAGAGCGCCGCAGGAATGCCTGCGGTGCGTCCGTCGGTGACGGTCCAGAGTTTGCCGAAGCGGTCGAGGACCAGCGACGAGGGCTGCGGTCCGACCTCGATCGAGTCCACCAGCGTTTCGCGTGCGGCGTCCACGACCAGAATCTTGTCGTCGTACGACCAGCAGTTTACGAACACTTCGTCGCCCCACTGCACCATCTGTTCGGTCGATTTGTGGCCGTTCATCGGAATCCGGCCGCGGATGCGGTTGCTGCGGGAATCCACGACCGTGATGCGCGGATCGTAAAGGTCGGTGATATAGGCCGTCGTGTCGTTGGGGAAGTGGATGTTACGCGGCGAGACGACCCCTTCGATCACTCCCGTGACGCGGAAAGTCGCCGGGTCGATGACATAGACCGCGCCCGAATTGTTCACCACGACGTATCCGCGCCCTTTGTGGAGGGTCATCGACTGGGCGACGTCGCCCAGTTTCATGCCGTTCGCGCGGATGAAGATTTCGTTCTCGACAGTTCGCGCCGCAGGATCGTAGAACGACAGCGAAGCGTTGTCCCAGCCGAAGTTGCCCTCGCACGTGATGAACACGCCGCGCTGCGACTGCGCGAACGGCTCTTCATGCAGCGGTCCGTAGTCCATGCAGGCGCAGCAGAATCCTGCGCCGGCGCATAAAACCGCCATATGTCGTAAAACGCGTTTCATCGGCTTTCAAATGACTGCGGCTGGTACGGGCTGACGTGTCGGATGCCGGTGTCGGCGACGGTCTGCTGCGCCCCATTCTCCGCAGGGTGCATATTGGTTGAACGGCATGCGGCAGGTCTTCTGACTCGTTACCGTTCCGGCGCCTTCCCGTCCCGGAGGACAGTGGCCAAAGAGTGCCGGAACATGTTGCGTAACTTACAGCAGCGGGAACTGTTGCCGGATTTCACGGCATTCCCTTTTAATCCCCGCGCCCTTCCGGGGCGTTTCGGGAACCGATGCGACGCAAAAGTAATCTTTTTTCGAGACATGCCCCAAAGATTCGGACGAAAATATTAACTTTGTTGAGTAAATTGCGGCTCTGCGGACTCCGGCGAGGGTGATCGGCGGAGCTGTTGTGAAAAAAAGATTAACTTTGCCCGAAAATCGGATGTTATGACGGTTGAGATACGACGGATAACCCAAGTCTCGGATGCGCTCGAAGAGGCGTTCGCGCGGCTGATGCCGCAGCTTTCGCCGCGGCTGGGCGCGCCCTCCCGCGAGGTGTTGCGGCGTGTGGCCGGAAGCGAAACCGGGGAGTTGCTGGCTGCCGTGGCCGGGGAACGCATCGTCGGGGTGCTGACGCTGGCGTGGTACGATGCGCCTTCGGGGCGCAAGGCGTGGATCGAGGACGTCGTGGTGGACGGCGCGGCACGCGGCTGCGGCGCGGGCGATGCGCTGGTGCGCGCCGCCGTGGAGCATGCGGCCCGCATCGGCGCCGGGAAGGTGATGCTGACGTCGAACCCGGCGCGCGAAGCCGCTAGGGCGCTTTATCGCAAAGTCGGATTCGAAGAGGTGGAAACCACGGTTTTCGCCTTTAAAACAGATAAGTGATGAAAAAATTCGTGAAGATTGCGGCCATCGTGGTGGCCGTCGTGCTGGTGATCGCTCTGGTGGCGCCGATGGTGCTGCGGGGCAAGATCGCCGAGATTGTGAAGCGTGAGGCCAATGCGATGCTCGATGCGCGGCTCGATTTCGAGAAGCTGGACATCAGCCTGTTGCGCCATTTTCCCCGTGCTTCGCTCGACCTGAAGGGACTGACGCTGGTGGGCGAGGAGCCTTTCGCGGGCGATACGATCGTCGCCGCGCAGCGGATTTCGGTGGTCGTGAACGTGATGTCGCTTTTCGGCGACGAGGGGTTCGAGGTGACGAAGATCATCCTTTCGGAGCCTGCGCTCCATGCGCACAAACTCGCCGACGGCAGGGTGAACTGGGACGTTATGAAGGCTTCGGAAGAGGCTCAGGGCGAAGAGGAAAGCCCCGCCGATGCGGAACCTTCGTCGTTCCGCCTTTCGGTCCGCGACTTCAGGATCAGCGACGCGGCGATCCGTTACGAGGACGATTCGACGGGCATGCGCTTCTCGACCGCACCTCTGTCGCTCCGTCTGCGGGGCGATATGTCGGCCGACCAGACCGACCTCGACCTGCGGCTGACGGCCAAGGGCATGCGGCTGGTTTCGGGCGGCATTCCGATGCTCAGCGGCGCCGAAGCGGAGCTGGATGCGGTGATTGCGGCCGATCTGGCGAACAGCCGCTTTACCTTCTCGCAGAACAAACTGCGTTTGAACGCCATCGAGGTGGGTCTCGACGGCTGGGTGGAGTTGAAAGACGACGCCGTGGCCATGGACGTCACGGCCGGCTGCGACAAGGTGCAGTTCAAGGACGTGCTTTCGCTCGTTCCGGCTTTCTACACCCGTGATTTCCGCAATCTTGCGGCCGGCGGCGAACTTTCGATGGCGCTCTGGGCGCGCGGCGAAATGCGCGGCGCGGCGCTTCCGGCGTTCGAGCTCAGGACGGAGGTGCGCAACGGCAGCTTCCAATACTCGTCGCTGCCCAAGGCGGTGGACGGCATCAACATCGACGTCCGGATCGCCAATCCCGGCGGCGTGGCGGATAAGACCGAACTCGACCTCTCGAAATTCACGCTCCGGATGGCCGGGAATTCGCTTTCGGCGTCGGCCTATGCGACCAATCTGGTCAGCGACCCGACGTTCCGTGCCGCGGTGGACGGCCGTGTCGATCTGGGGGCCGTCAAAGAGGTGTATCCGCTCGAAAAGGGGATGGAACTGAGCGGCCTGATTACCGCCGACGTGAAGGTTTCGGGCCGTATGTCCGACATCGAAAAGAGCCGCTACGAGCAGATCGGCGCGTCGGGAACGTTCGTCGTCGAGCGGCTGGGTCTGACCATGCCCGAACTGCCTGCGGTCCATATCCGCCGTGCCGCAGCGACCATTACGCCCGCGGCCATGACGCTCGGCGAACTCGGCCTTACGATAGGCCGGAGCGATCTGGCGGCCAACGGCCAGCTTTCGGGCTACATCGGCTACCTGCTGCGGGGCGACATGCTTTCGGGACGTCTCTATGTGAAGTCCGACCTGCTGGACCTGAACGAAATGATGAACGTCATGCCCGATTCCGCACCGGAAGAGACCCCGGAGACGGCGTCGGCCGGGACTTCCGCCGAACCGGCGCAGGCCCTCGAAGTGCCGCGCAACCTGAACCTCTCGCTCAATACCGAACTGCAGAAGGTGCTCTTCCAGAAAATGACCGTATCCGGCATATCGGGCGAGATGCGCGTGGCCGGCGGCGCCCTTTCGCTCGAACGGCTGCGCATGCAGCTCTTCGGCGGTTCGGCGACCGCTTCGGGCAGCTATTCGACGGCGGCCGATCCGCAGCGTCCGGCGCTGAAGCTGTCGCTGGGGCTTTCGGGCGCTTCGTTCTCCAAGACGTTCGACGAACTGGAGATGGTGCAGAAACTCGTGCCGCTGTTCGCCAAAACGGGCGGCGATTATTCGTTGTCGCTCGACATGACGACCGCGCTCGATCCGAATATGGAACCCGACCTGCAGTCGCTCAGCGCCACGGGCAAAATCAAGTCGGCGAACATCCATATCCAGAACCTCGAAGCGTTCGATGCGCTGGCCAAGGCGCTCGACAACGACAAACTGCGGAAAATCGAAGCCAAGGACGTCGCCGTCCGTTTCTCGATCAGGGACGGTCGGATTACGACCCAGCCTTTCGACCTGAAGATGGGCGACATAAAGATCAACATGTCCGGTTCGACGGGACTCGACCAGACCATCGACTATACGGCCAAGGTGGCCCTGCCTGCGGGTTCTGCGGGCGGGATCTTGGAGTCGGTCAATGTCGGCATAGGCGGCACGTTTACCTCGCCCAAGATTACGCTCGGCGTGAAGGAAGCGGCCGAGCAGGCCGTGAAGAACGTCATTGACCAGCAGATTCAGAAGCTTACGGGCAGCGAATCGCTCGGCGAGGAGATTCAGAAGCAGGCCGACAACCTGCGCAAGGAGGCCAAACGTGCCGGCGACAAGCTGGTCGAAGCCGCCGAAGCGCAGCGCACGAAACTTGTGGACGGCGCCAAGGAGAAGGGCGCTTTGGCGAAGCTGGCAGCCGAGAAAGCGGGCGACAAGCTGGTCGAAGAGGCCAAGAAGCAGGCCAGCAAACTCAGCGCCGAAGCTGAAAAACAGATCGAAAAACTCACGGCGAAGCAGGAGTAGGGAATGCTTGTTCTTTTCGCCGTCATTCTCGGAGGAATCGTCACGGGGCGCCTGCTGCAAAGCCGGCGCCTCGCGTTCGTCTCCCGGCTGATCGCCGTCATCATCTGGGCGTTGTTGTTCCTGCTCGGACTGGAGGTCGGTTCCGATCCCGCCGTCGTGGGCGGCATGGCGACGCTGGGGCGTACCGCCTTCGTGATCTTCGTCTTCTCGGTCGCGGGAAGCATCGGGGCTTCGTGGCTGTTGTGGCGGCGTATCCGGGGCCGCAGTGCTTCCGGGACGGAGGGCACCGGGGCAAATCCGGCATCTGCAGGCTCTGTTTCGGGCCGGGAACTTGGGACCGGAGGCGGGGGCTGCGGTGCGAATTGCTCTTCCGGGACTGTTGCGGATATATCTTCCGAAACGTTCCCGAATCCGGCGGCGTGTGGCGCGTCATGCTCTGCTGAACCTTCGGATTCAGCGGTGGGTCGCGTGTCATGCTCGCCCGAACCTTCGGAGCCGGCATTGTTTCGCGCGCCGTGTTCTCCCCAATCTTCGGAACCGACGGCGTGCGAGCCGACGCCCGCGCCTGCTTGTCCGGCATCCGATCCGGAAAAGCCGCTGTCGATGTGGAATGCACTGAAAGGGAGTCTGGTGATCGTCGCCTTCTTCGTCGCCGGATGCGTCGCGGGACTTTTCGCTCTCGTGCCGTTCGATGTCGCCGGGGCGCGCGTCAGCACGTATGTTCTCTATGCGCTGATGTTTTGTGTCGGCGTGACGCTGGGCCATGATGAAACCCTTGCGGGACGTGTCCGGCGGCTCGATCCGCGGCTGGCGCTGCTGCCCGTGATGACTGCCGTCGGAACGCTGGC
>ENA-ORTG01001726-ORTG01001726.1-human-gut-metagenome-genome-assembly--contig:-NODE-1726-length-19120-cov-3.543929_pt1 | contig 19120 bp, 16 predicted proteins | sample MGYA00241906_ERZ509176 | MGnify/ENA primary metagenome ERZ509176 (study PRJEB26280, sample SAMEA2338811) | human gut metagenome | biome: human gut; feature: human-associated habitat; material: faeces...
AGCAAAAGAAAAGCTGTGAAACAGCGATTTTGCGAATGGGGTTCTGAATAGTTACATCATTTTTATGCAAATAAAAGGCATGTCAAAACCGACATGCCCTTTACCATTAGCCTTTGACACTTTTTCTCGTCTTTTCAAAAAAGAACTGGGTATATCCGTCAGTGATTATATTCGTGAAAAAAAATCACACCAGAAGTTACGGCTGCCGCGGTTACTGTGCAGATTCTCCACACTGACCGGAACCATATATATACCCTGTCTCCAAATACGTGTGGTTCTCCATCGGGAATATATTTCCAGGATGGTAAATACGGATTTAATGCCTGTTTCTTCATGCTGCGATTCACTACCCAAATCGTGCTCTTTACAATTTGTAATGCGTATGCTAGAATCGTTTTACAATAAATGTGTATTTTTTATGATTGGGGGGATTCAAGAATGCATACCATTCCTGAAGATATTGATAAAAGTGAAATGTATAAAGTCAATCTTGATTATAATGGGGAACGGGAAATGTCCGATTTTCTGGAAACCATCAAGTATCGTAATAACTCTGCCCTGAGAATATGGTATAACGATATTTCCGAAAGCTATGACATGCACTGGCATAATACGCTGGAAATTATTGTGCCCGTTGAAAATTATTATGATGTGACGATCAATAAGGAACTGTATCATGTGAATCCTGATGAGATTCTTATGATTCCACCAAGATCCCTGCATTCTATCCAGGCCCCGGAAAACGGTGCCCGTTTTGTCTATCTTTTTGATATTTCTTTTCTGTCCAGACTGAATGGATATCACAGTATCATGTCTCTGCTGAACCATCCCGTTTATATTACCAGAAATAATTCACCTGAACTGTATGATGAAGTATACCTTCACTTTACAAATATGAAGAACGATTATTTCATCAACCAGGAATATTGTGATTTTCTTATCTATTCCAGTCTGTTAAGATTATTTGCCACTTTAGGCCGACATCATATCCAACAGCTTGATATCAGCGAATCTTCCTTTGCAGGGAAAAAGCAGGAATACGTGAATAAATTTCTGAATGTTGTAAAATACATAGATATGCACTATTCTGAAGACCTGAGTCTGGAAAAAATTTCTGCTGCCTGTGGCTTCAGTAAATTTCATTTTTCCAGATTATTCAAGCAATATACCGGTTTTACCTTCTGTGATTATCTGAATTACCGAAGAATCAGTCATGCGGAAGATCTTCTTACCAATCATGACTGTCTGATTACAGAGATTGCCCTTCAGTCCGGTTTCTCCAGCATATCGACTTTTAACCGGCTGTTCAAGCAGCTCAAGGGCTGCTCGCCAACCGAATATCGTGCAAAAAGCAGCCATGCCCTTTAACCCTCCCACTTAGCGGGTCTTGGTCTGTTCACGGAAATGATATGGCTCTTCTCCAGATTAGCCAGCAACAACAATCTGGCTTCCCCTTCATATTCCGGTCTGATCATATAGTGGCAATAGGTATCCACCAATTGAAACAGATTTGCAGTTCTGCCTTCTATCTTGAAGTTCGTAAAGCCCATGGGTACATATTTCTCCCAGATAGCTTCAGGTGACACGTATGTCACATAATTACGAATCGTATGAATGGAATTATGATCCCCATACTCGCAATGCCAGCCTGGAATGGGGATTTTCTTATCTGTTGGATTCCTGCGGTTCTGTAAGGCAATCCTCTGCTGCTTGGCTATGGTACGGTAATGTTCTGCCCTTCTTGGACAATTGGGAATACAACAGGCATTTACCAGTATCTCGCACTTATCTTTCCGTTTAATCTTCTCCAGCAGTTCGAACTGATTGTTCATATTGTAATCCAGTACCACCAGCTGATAATCTTTATCCAGTTCCTCATTGATGGCATCCAGCTCTTTCAATTCCTTACAGGTAGAACTATTGATCTTATAACCCGGATAGTTCTTTCTGATATACTCTTCGAGAATGTCAGATACGACCAACACTTCATTCATTCCGTTATCTGCTGCTTTCATACAGAAATTACAATAAGCATCTGACAGATCCTCCCTGGTCAATAAAGGATTTGTATACGTATATCTCACCGGGATTCCCTGCTTATTGATATTCTTTACGACTTCTGTAATAAACCGTGCATCACACTGGTCATCATTGCAGAAGCGCCCTCCTCCCCATAGAGAAGTCGGAAATTCTCCAAAGAAAGAAGCAATCTTTACTCCTTCCCTGAAATACTCAGGATGCAGTGACTGCAATCCTGTAAAAAACATATTCAAGGGATAATTATACCGTAATCCCGGTAAGTGAAATCTGACTTCCATACCCATCATGCCTTTCTCTTTCTCATAGCCTGTGCAAACTGATTCAGTGTAGATTCCATTTTATTTCTGATAAATGCCCTGGAATCATCTTTTACCAGATAATACAGATAAGATTCTTTCACAAAATCCATGGGCATTCCACGTCCCACAATTTTGAAATTTACAAAACCCCTGTCCGCATACTCCCTTATCTGCTCCCTGGATATAAAAGAAGGGCGTTCCTTACATTCTTCAAATTTTCTTTCTCTTGTCTTATTAGGACACGGAAATGCTGCATCTATATCGTACTCCAGCTGCATCTGTGACTGCTGTCTGTAATGCTCGCTCCTCTTCGGGCATCCCTGATAACAGATTTCATTGACCAGAATCTCTACTTTATCCGCTTGTTTCCCAATGGCAGACAATACTTCTTCATTGTGATTCAGATCATAATCCAATACCACAAGAAAATAATCTTTATTTAATTCTTCCAGCAACCCATCCAGACCTGTGATTCTCTTGGTCGTAGAAGAAATAAGCTTAAAGCCTGGATACTGCCTGCGGATATATTCCTCCAGCACGGGCCGGTTCACCAGCACCTGATTCATCCCGTTATCGGCTTCCTTCATGATCAGATTGCAGTAGGTATCATATATGTGCTTCTCTTCCAACAGGGAGTTTGTCCATGTGAACCGGACAGGAACTCCTCTGTCATTATATAATTTCAGGATAGCCCTGATGTCTTTTATCCCTGTAATACCAAATACTGCACGTCCTCCATTCCAGACAGCGCCGGGAAAAGTGCCATAGACAGAGCCGATACAATATTTCTCTTCAAAGCAATCCGGATAATCTTTCATCAGATTCATCAATACCTGATTCAATAACCTGAAATAACAAAACCCCGGCAAATGCCAATATATCTTTTATCCGCCATATTCCCATTCATCCTTTCAGAACTATTCTGTCTGCTGTGCATATTTTACAAAGGCATCCGCAATATCCTGATCGAACCAGGTAAGATTTTTCCTGTCAAATAAACCAAACTGTTCACCGGAAGTATTATAAATTCCATTGTCCCACCATACACAGGGGATGCCGTATTTATTCGCTGTTTCCATATAATCAGCCAGCCATTTCAGCACTTCCTCCTGATTGGATACCGTGTTGCCGTCTGCATCCTGAAAAACCTTATGGACAGCACCGAATTCCGTAATTATGACAGGTACGCCCTTCTGTATCAGTTCTTTATCCACCAACTGCATATTGGATATGATGTCTTTCTTCAAAGTGCCATTCCATACATTGATGCTGCCGCCTTCCGGCTCATATGTAAAATAATATGGGGTATACAGATGTACTGCCACTGCAATATGCTCATCTCGTGGAATCTCCAGTTCCACCATCGTATTATATGTGACCGAATTGCCATATGGACATATGATTAATGTTCTCGTCTCATTCTTACCGCCAACAGCTCTCACAGTGTCTACAAATGCCTGATTCAGAGTGTTCACTGCTGCTCTTCCATCTGCATCACCACCGGACCATTCCTGCGCAGAGCCCTTGATTCTCGGCTCATTCATTCCCTCAAAGAGCAGATGTTCATCATAATCTGCAAATCTCTCAGCAATCTGCTGCCAGATGGCACACAGTTCATTCTGTACCTCATCCAGACCATCAGACTGAGGTTTCAACCAATAATCCGGCTCATGGTGCGTATCTAAAATGACATACATGTCACAATCCAGTGCATACTTTACTACTTCTTCTACTCTGTCCATCCATGCTGCATCTATCTTATATTCCGGTCCTGCTGACACATGCTTACTCCAGGTCACCGGAATACGCAGTGTGTGGAAGCCCTCCTGCGCAATCGCCTGTATCATCTCCGGTGTTGTCTTTGGATTCCCCCAGCTCGTTTCACTCGTCAGATCTGCGCTGGCATGCGCATCCAGTGTATTTCCAAGATTCCACCCTGCTTTCATATCATTAAGCAATGCAAAAGTCTCGCTGCGGTCAATGACTGCATTCTCCTGCTCTGCTGTTGTTATCGTTTCCAAGGTCTGTTCTGTTTCACTTTCTGTTTCATTTATTGTCTGTGTTACGGTCTCACTCTGTACCTCTGTTTCTTCTACCATATCTGATTGTACCACTCTGTCTGTCACTGTCTGCTGTGCTCCACATCCACATACTGCTGCCATTGTTATTATGCCTGTAATCACTGCTATGATTCTGCGCTTCATCTTTTTCCTCCTCCGGAAAATGTACACAAGAAGGATGATGCCGGAAACATCACCCTTCTTATATAACTTTTATTTACTTATTTGCTTCTTCCAGGTAGGAAGCCCATTCATTTCTGACTGCTTCTGCTGCCTGTGCAGGAGGATTATCAATGGTGCATCCCCATAAGAACTGCTCACCTAATGATAAGCCAGGAATCATATCATGATATGTAGTAAATCCATTCTCACACATTCTTGCAATTGTAAGATCTACAGATTCTGTGTCTCTGAAGGAATCATAGTATCCGGAAAGTCTGTCATTATAATCTTCATAACCCGGAACCCGATTGGTATATGCATTCAATGCAAAAGCAATCTTCCATGCCTTATCAGCATCATAGCATGCAGGAATTGCATAAATGTTATCTGTATAACAGTTTCTGTAATCCTTGGCATTAGGTCCCTTAGGGAAGCATACAAAACCAAAGTCATCTTCCATATCTTTAAATTCGTTAGCTGCCAGATATGCCTGACCTACAAGGAATGCACCATCACCGTTAGGGAATGCTGTCTTCCAGTAGTCCCACTCAGCCCCTTCAGGCATATACTTATACTTAGCCATCATATCCAGCGCCCAGTTAAGTGCCTGCAGAGTCTCGTCTGATTCCAGCTTATTGACATACTTGCCATTTTCCATGCCGATATATTCTGCATCATTGGACCATACCGCTTCGTTCTTGGTCTCACTGTCATCTGTTACCAGTGCCCAGCGGTCTGTTACACCATCATTGTCTGTATCGGCTGTAATCGTCTGGCAGAGTTCTTCGAACTTATCCCAGGTCCATTCTCCGCTTTCCTGCCACTTGTATATGTCATCAGGATTAATGCCTGCTTCCTCTAACAGTCTCTTATTGAAATACAGACCTCCACGTGGTTCAGGGATCTCGGGGCTGCATCCATAGATAGAATCACCCTTGGAACAAAGCTTATGTACGCCACCTTTCCACTTATCCTGTGAAAAGTCAAGGCAATCCAGAGTAGCCAGATCATACATCAATCCACTGTTCATGGCAGATACAAATTCTGCACCCTGACGCAGAATCCATACATAATTCTCGTCACCACCTGTAGTTGCGTAATTCAGGAAATCTTCAGGAGTAGAACCCCAGTCACTGATTGCGACCTGCTTGATCTTGAAATTATAGGTATCCTGTACCCAGTCTCTGTATTCCTGACGTGCTTCTTCATAGGCATTCTTAGGCTCTTCTTCTTCTCCGGAGCTCCACCAGTCACGAATGATAATCTCCATACCACCTAAATCATACACGTTGCCATCAGCATCCGTCAAGGCAACAGGTCCTTCTTCCTCTGGTTCTACTGTAATTTCTGATTCTGTTGTCTCAGTTTCAGCAGTTGTTGTCTGCTGATCTACTGTTGTGTCAGCAGGTGCCTCTGTAGTTGCTGCATTTCCCCCACAGCCCGCAAGGCTCATTGTCATAGCTGCAGTCAATGAAGCTGCCATGACCTTGTTAAACATTTTTCTCTTCATCTTGAAATCCTCCTTCTTATATATAAACCTGTGCTGATTTACAGCGCAGTATTTACTCATTCCTATGTACTTACATCTTAATACCGGAACTGCTCAAGCTCTCTACAAATCCCTTCTGTGCGAACAGATACAGAATCAGCAGTGGAATAATGACCATCAATGTACCGGTGGATACGATACAGTTGGTGTAGCCTACAGATGCACCACCAGGAACTTTCATTGTATTTACCATCCAGGCATCCATTCTATCTGCAATTACTGCCAACTGTGTAGACAACAATTTGATATTACCAAGGAACATCTTGGAATAAAAACCATCTGTCCACTGCCATACAAAAGAGAACAGGAAGCAGGATGTCAGGATTGGTTTGGCATCCGGCAGCATAATGCTGACAAAAGTACGAAGCGTGCCACATCCATCTACATAAGCTGCTTCTTCCAGTTCCTTGGGAATATTACGAAAGAACTGTCTTATCATAAAGATATACAAGCCATTCTTTAGTCCCATACAGCCTGCACTCATCAGATAATAAGGCAGGATAGAACCTCTCAGGTTAATTGTCTCGCCTCTTATCAGCTTACTCAGTCCGAAGATATCGAAATATCTGAAATGCAGATGCAGGGAAGTGGAGATTGTCTGTGGTGGAATGATAATAACCATAATGACACAGGCAAACCAGAACTTCTTTAATGGGAATTCAAATCTAGCAAATCCATATCCTACCAGCGTGCATACTGTAATCTGCAGCACTGCGATAGATAATGATACTATCGAAGTGTTTAGTAAAGATTTTGCATAGTCCATGAACTTGGCACACAATTTATAATTTGCCGTTGTGAAATGTTCAGGAATATTGATGACCATTGCATTATACAAATCCTGTTCCTCCATGAAGCTGACTGATATCTTGGTCAGGATTGGCTGTAAAATCAGGAAACACATTCCAAACAACAGAATAGCCCTGATGATCCGTACTGCAATTTCCTTTGTCTTTTTCTGTAACAGATATCCACCAGACTTACGGTTTCTCTCCCAGAATCCCATCTGTGGGGTCTTATCTGCTTTATGTTTAGTCATAGTAATATACCCCCTTCGAGATAATGAATGAACTGACACCAATAATGACAATGACAATCAGGAAATAGATCCAGGACATAGCTGATGCAAAACCATAATTAATATACTGTATCATCTGGTCACTGATCTTCTCCATGACCTGATTATCTGATCTCATACAGAAATCTACGATTGTATAGATCCAGTTTACCAGAAACAGGGAACTGATCATCGGAAAAGTAATCTTCCAGAGACTTTCCCAGGCTGTACAGCCCTCAATAGCCGCCGCCTCATACATATTGGTAGAAATCGTCTGCAGACCCGACAAAAAGATAATGATCTGGATACCGGATGCAATAGCGACATCATAGATTCCATCTACAATGTCAAATACCTTCTCAAATGCGGATGCACCAATACCGGATGTCAGAAGAATACTTTTGATTGCATCTGTTACACTGGTAGTGCTGGTGGTCTCTTCCACCATATTCTGCACACTGGCAAGCAGTGCATTGTTGCTCTCTACCCCAAGGATTACACCGGATGAGAGAATAACCGGAAGGAAGAAAATAGCTCTTACCAGTGCTCTACCCTTGAATTTCTGGTTCAATATCAGTGCAACAAAGAAGCTGAATACCATGATTGCAAGTGAGTTTATACACATTCTGGAGATTTCTTCCACAAGAAGTCTGTTAAATTCTGTATCAATTGTGAACGCCTGTATGTAATTGGCAAGTCCTTTGAATACATTGTGGATACCATTCGGGCTTACTTCTACAGTACAGAAGCTCATATATAAAGACTGAAAAAGCGGTTTTACCATAAATGCCAGAAAACCAATGATAAATGGTGCGATGAACAGATAACCCGAAATGGCTTTTCTTCTCTGAAGACCCGCTACTTTACTTTGTTTCTTCATAATCAAAATCCTTTCTTCCCTATTTCTTCACAAAATAATCTCTCATGGGAACCACGTCACCTTCAGGTATCTTTACATCATCATAACTGTAATTTACATATACCCTGGTTCCATCTTCATATTCTGTGCAGGTCACTTTATCTGTTATCATTGTATGATTCGTGATCCTCTGGTTAAAAGTATGACCTAATTCCTTATTGTACCTGTCATAAATCTCCAGCATTTTGTCATGCCATGCATCATACTCAATTCCAAAATACCTGGTATACAAAGTATTCTGCAGGGTAAATTCGCTTTCATCCATAAAGGTAAATGCAAGACCTGCACCATACTCTGCTGACTGTAGAAGTTCTTCTTCGTAATTCTGCGTCATATTCAATGGCTGTCCAGTATAATTTACATATCCATGGATTGCCATCTGATATACCGGGGCTGTACCATCCAGAATCGAATAATCAGACCCGTTGAGATCCATATTAGTCACAATATTGCTATAAGGCACTGCATAATTATTACCCATATTGATCATTACCTTGACACCACTGTCCCTGATTGCTTTCAGCTTGGCTTCCTGTGTCTGCAGCACCTGCTGTCTGCTGACCGGATTCTTCTTGTAATAATCAGAATTCAGCTCTATGCCAATCTCCTGGAAAGATACGTTAGCCTCATACTGACCGGCTGCCTTCACCAGATTATCAGCCATTTGGGATGCCAGCGATGCTTTCAGCAGATAATGCGGCTTCTGCTTCTCTCTCTTGGCATATGTAACGGTAGAGTATGGATAAATCTCTGCCTTATCCTTGCTGACAAATCGTGCTGAATCTGTAAATACCCAGAATCCATCAAATATATCACTGTCATATGCATAATCTGTAATACCATCCAGATACAGGTCAATCTGATTATCTGATGCATATTCAGCCAGCTTCTTCAGATTCTTCTTACCTCCAAGCGCCGTTACTGGTTTTGCTTTTTTGAGAATCTTCTGTTGTACGCCACCATTCATCCAGCCTGTAAGCTTAACTGACATATTGGTGATACCATCCTGTCTGAGCTCTTCTATGATCTGCTGTGCTTCCTGGAAACTGGTCAGTTCAAGAGGTCTGGACATCGGGATTCCTGCTACTTGTTTGATCTTATCTACAGCACCAACAAGCTCTATGACTGTAGGTGTCTGTGTATCTTCACTCGGTGTAAGATAATCTCCTGAGATATTCTCCAGATAATTACGGTAAACACCTGCCATGTCCGCATAATTATCAGAATTTAAGAAGCTGTAGCTCTGTACCAGTGTTTCATCCGGAAGGGATTCCTGATAGACATACATCTTGCCTTCATATCTGTCTCCCATTTCATACTGGTCTCTGTGAGCCAGTGTATACTGGGCGCTGACACTGTTATAGCTGGAGCTCTTACCGCTGATATCTGCCGTAACTGCCGCATAAGGCGCTCCTTCTTCCATTACACAGAGGAAAGAAGAACCATTTCTTGCAATTCCAAATGCATTGAAATATGTCTCTGTCTCATGCACAACTGCTTCTCTGTTCTGCGCATGATCCCAGCCATACATATTTGCGTAATAGCTGTTCTGTGCGGTCTTGCCATTATTGAAATTGATCAATGCACCACCGCCTTCGGGTACGAGCATATATCCTTCATCTTCTGTACTTCCGGCTCCAAAGTAGGGAAGAACATTCAGGTAGTAGATAGGATAATTCTCCTTATATTCGATTTCCTTTAACGGAACTTCTACTACCAGCTTATCTCCATCCAGCCTGTATATCACATTGACGTTGAATACCGGCTTTTCGGAAGTTCCCAGGCTTCCAGCGAGTTCTTTATCTGCTGTATATTCTTCATAGGTATATCCGGCTGCTGCAAAGTATTCTTCCAGCTTACCTTTGATATTATCCTTTGTGGTATCACGCAGGACATAGATAGGCGTTGTCTCCAGCAGTGGATAAGATGCAAGAAGCTCCTCTTTATTGTCTTTCTTTCCAAGCTTGTTGATATCGTACTTCTTATAGTACTCCAGTGTTCGCGTGGAAGCGTCCTTATCCATATTCTTGAGGAAAGCATCCATACGATCCTTCTCAATCACCGTAGGAATCACAAATTCTTTATCCGTATCTCCTATGGAATAAAAGACTTTGATATAGTCATCACCTTTTTCTATATCATAGATTCCTTTTTCCATGCTGTATGCATAGTTATTAAAAAGCGTATCTACACCGTTTTTGGTACTGTAGGTCAGCAGTAGTGTGGATTTCAGTTTCTCTTTATCCAGTTTCAATGCCAGTTCATCATCATCGGCATCCTGCGGATTGGAATACCAGACTGCTCCATTCTCCTTCACTTCCACAGAGAACTGCGTGCTGGTCGAATCCATTCTCATGATCAGCTTGTCATTCTCTAATACGATGTCCTCTTCAGGACCCTCATAACCATTGACCTTAATAACTTCTACCGGTTCCGGTTCATCCTGATACAAGGCAGTTACCAGTATCCCTGCCATGATTATGAGGAAAAGAATAAAAGGACCTATTAAACTTTTTATTTTTGTCTTCATGATATCTTCTCCCTCGCTACATTCTAAACAGTATTTCCTTGCCGATTGAAATGAAATATGCAATTCCCTGACTGATCATGCTGAAGAACAGCAGAAGGATAAATACCATGACCAACATTGCAAAACCCGTAGCTACTGTAAAAAGCAGCGTTTTGCTCATTTTATACTCATGAATCTGGGACATGGCAGCCAGAATCAGCAGGGCTGCCCAGATAATGGAAATCACACTTACTACAGAATAGAACTCAGCTTCATCCACAGTTACCACATTGCTGAACAGTATCAAAGGAAACTGAATCAATGGGTAGGGTGTCATACCATAGCAGGTTGCCATATAAACCTGTGATAATCTGCCTTTTCCATCAAAAAGAGTCGTTAATCCCCAGTTACCCACGCACCATAATGCCAGTGGAAACAGAATGCTTGCCAGATACAGGAATATATTGACTTTTGGCCAGTATACCTTGTTAAAAATAAAACTCGTATACTGTAACTTCATAATTCTGACGATCAATGTCAGAATCAGTATGGTATTTGCTGCAGCAATGGAACCTCTCTTCTCATGTGTCAGATCCCAGAATCCATCAAAAGGATGGGTAATGCAGTACAATGCGAATTTCAAACTCTGAATATAATTTTTCATTCCTGCCTCCTATTCCTTCTCATCCCGGAAGATATCTGCACGGTCTATCTCCTCTTTGATGGCTTTGATTTTACCTGCTGCCAGCGGTACACACAGTACCAGGACAACAAGAGTAAATATGATCACTATATGATCCTCTACCCACTCTTTCCTGTACTGCTTGAATGCCTTGGAGTAGTTATCATCATCCAGTTTCAATTTAAAATACTTGATAGCTTCGTGATACTGTTTCTGGCGAAGCAGGGAACGTCCGATCCCGATATACGCCAGATCATAGTTACCATTCATATCCATGACCTGCTGCCAGCTTGTACCTGATTCTTCATAATCACCATTCTGGAACTGTTCAATGGCATCATAGATCTTATTGCCATACTCCGTTGGTGTGAACAATGTCAGACTGTTATCCAGTGAATCAAGTACCAGCAGATCATGCCCCATATGTTCAAGTGCGGCGGGCTGCTTGAAATATCCATCCATATTACCGTTTCCGCCAAAGCAATATAACATTCTTCCCTGGTCATCATAGCCGAAGATTCTTCCTCTTGTCTTATCCAGACAGAAGAATACGTCATTGTCCATTGCTGTTACATCTGTAAACAGAGAAGGTCCTTCATAACCGCCACCTGATCCCCAGTACAGATCACCGATGATATAATAGTCACCATTTCTGACAAGGATGTCATTTCCCATCAGGTTCAATCTTCTGACAGGATCCGCTGCACCACTGTCCAGATCATGCTCAGATACATTAGTCGTACATGCATAGATAAATCCTTCATAGTCCATATATACATTGTCATACTCTGTTGGTACGAAGGATTCCATCTTAGCTCTCTGTTCCTGCGTTGCCAGCTTCTTCCATATATAATCAGTCCAGTTATATGTTACCGGTGTTGCTCCTACAAAGCCTGAAAATGCAGCATCATTTTCATATTTGATAAGACCTTTATTCGCATTGGTCGCTACACAATAAACTCTACCTGCACTATCTACTGCAATCTTGGTTGGCAGAAAGCTCAGTGACTGGTCAAAGGTAGCATCTGCCGGCTTGGTAAATTCCAGTACGAACTGTCCATCATGATCCATTTTGACGATTCGATTATTATTGGTGTCCGCTACATAGAGATAGCCATCCTGTGATACCGCAATATCCGAAGGTCCCTGAAATTCCTTATTTGCCACATCTCCTGTCATGTGATCAATCACACGTACCAGTTCGATTGTGTCTTCATCTTTACGTTCCAGCTCCAAAATCCTGTTATTGCCGGTATCGCACAGATATATCATATTGCCGGTTACGAACAATCCCTGAGGTGCACTCAGTTTCTTATCCAGTCCCAGCTCCACATCTGTATACACAGCTACTGTCTTGTATGCATCAGGAGAATACTGTACATCTCCCCAATAATCATACCCATAGGTATATCCCGTCTCCGCATGGACTACCATGCAGCTTCCTGTCAGCGTGACCACGCTCAATGCCAGGGCAGCCATTCTTTTCATTATTTTCTTCATATGACACCTCTATCCCTAATCCTTCAGACCAGAACTGGCCATGGTCTCCAGAATCTGGCTTTCAGAGAATATAAATATCGCAATCGGAACAATCATTACTACTACCAGTACGGCTGCTCCCTGTCCTGTTCTGGCAATACCACCGCTCTGAATCTGCTGCAATGCATAAACCAGAGTCTTACGTTCTTCTGAATAAATAAAGGTCGCTGCCTTGTTATTCCACAATGCCTGAACAGAAAAGATGATCAGTGTCATCCATGCAGGTTTTACATTTGGCATTACAATATCGGCAAATACTTTCCATTCACTTGCTCCGTCAATCTTAGCAGCCTCAATAAGAGAGGTAGGTAATCCCTCCATGAACTGTTTCATCAGGAAAAGTCCCATAGGAGATGCAAAGGCAGGAATGATGATTGCCCAGTAAGTATCAACCCATCCCAGTGCATTGATGATCAGATAATTTGGGATTGCTGTAACATATCCACTGAACATCATTGCTACCGTTACCAGCCTGAAGAATGTCTTTCCTCCTGGGAAATCATACTTGGCAAGCACGAAAGCCGCCATGGAAGCTATGATCAGATGTCCTGCTGTACCAACTCCTGTAATAAATACCGTATTGAACAGATATCGTGAGAATGTCACCCAGGATTTGCCCATTGTTACGAACAGATCCGAGAAGTTATCCAGTGTAGGATTCTGTGCAAATATCCTTGGTGGGAACATAAATAATTCATCCAAAGGTTTTAAGGCACTGCTGACTGCATATACAATAGGAAATACCATAACCATTGCCACGAGCAGCAGAAAGAAATATAAAAGGATATCTCCCCACACCGAACGGTTCGGTTTTCTTCTCTTGATCAGTTTTTTGTGTTGTCTTGTTGTTTTATCCATATTATTCTTATTTTTACTCATATCAGGTTCCCACTCTTCTTAACAGACTTTGAATTGCTTTGTTACACAGGATCATGATCAGGAATAGTATTGTGGCAATCGCTGATGCATATCCCATTTCAAACCTTGAATAACCATAGTCAAACAAGTGTGTAACCACCGTTCTGGCTGCATAATCTGTACTTGGATATCCACACAGAGCCATCGTTACATCACACACACCAAATGCCTGTGTAATGGACATGACCGCTCCGAACATCAGCATGGGTTTCATATTCGGTAAAGTGATGTACCACAGCTCCTGCCATCTGTTCCTGATACCGTCCATATAACCGGCTTCGAACTGTGCTCTGTCAACACCCTGCAGACCGGCTACAAAAGAAAGGAATCCTGTGCCAAGACTCATCCACAGAATGACCAGCATACAGATTGGAAGCATATACTTAGGATTGATGAACCACAGAATCGGTGAATCAATAATTCCAAGCTTCATCAGGAAAGCATTGACGTAACCATATGCATCACCTCTGAAGAATACGGAGAATATGACATAACAATTACCTGCAATGGATGGTGCATAGAAGACAACGACTGCTACACTTCTGACCCATCTGGGCAGTTCATTGATCAGCCATGCAAAAAGGAATGACATAATATATCCAAGAGGACCGGTGATCACTGCAATCAGCAGTGTATTCTTAATACCAATCAGGAATATATCATCCTCCAGAATCAGACTGATATAATTGGAAAGGCCGATAAATCTCGGCTTTTCCAAAATGTTGTAATAGGTAAAACTAAAGAAAATTGATGATATTACCGGCAAAATCACAAATAAACTAAACAGGATCGCATAAGGCGCCAGAAATACATAGCACATCTTACTACGCTTTGCCTTTTTCCATGCCACCGACATATTATGCCTGCGAAGCATGACATACTTCTTCAGATATTCTTTCATGATAATAACCAAACCTTTCCTAATCTACAGGGAGACCGAATTCGATACGCTTCTTCGTGATTTCCTCATCTATCTTGATGGAGTAATCAATAATAGTCTCTCGTGGATCGTCTTTCTCATTAATGACCTTACGAATCGCGTTGGTAATATGACGGCCTGTATAGTATCCACCAGGTACCTCTCTGATACCTACTGTCTGATCCCACTGGTCATTGAGTACTGCGATATCATCTGCGCTCCATGCCAACTGGACGAAAGCGTCCTTATTGGCAGTTGCATATCTGGCTGAAGAACCAAGCAGGGCTTCAATCTCACGTCCAAATCTTACCTGGGTATCTGCATCTGCCCACCATTTCATGAATTCCCATGAATTGTTACGAAGCTGCTCATCCTCTGTTTTGACCATCATGGTAGCACTTCCTGTAATGAAATCCGAACGGTCAATATAAGTCCTTCCATTTCCATCTGTTGTCTCTGTGCCTGGAATCAGCGTAAAATCCCACAATCCTCTGATTTCAGGTGCTGATACCATTAATGTGTTATATATGGAATAAGAAGCTATACCTATCGGCATTTCTCCCGAACGGAATCTGCTGACAAAATCATAAATAGTAGGTGTTCCATAATCATTAAAATATCTTACATAATCATCAAAAGCCTGCACTCCTGCTTCACTGTTGACAACCGTTCTGGTTCCTGCCTCGTTATACATATCTCCGCCATACTGGTATAAAAGGCTGAAATACATAGACAAGTCCGGTGCATTGGAAGCTACTGATGTAGAAGCGGATGCAGTAGCACTGCTTCCTGCCGCTGTTGGAATAGCAATCGTCATGTTATTTCCCTGAATGGTAGGAAGCATCTCGATCAGCTCCTGCCAGGTATTGGGTATCTCCAGTCCCAGCTCTTCCAGAACATCCTTACGATAGAACATTACATTGAAATTCTGTGTCTCCGGGATACCATATATATGGTCATCCAGCCTGTACTGCTCATAAGAGCTTGCCGTATAATGTGACAGAACATCCTGAAGGTCTGAGAACTGGCTAAGATCTTCTGCTGCATTACGCAGCGCATAATTCACAGGCTGATCTGCTCCAACCGAAAGCACTACATTAGGTCCTCTGCCGGCTACAACTGCATTTAACAGGGCATCTGCCGCTACAATTTCTACGTTGACTTTAATTCCCGTATCAGGAGTGAAGGTATCATCTACCATGGATTTCAGAATTGTACCCTGATCTCGTCCGGTCAGGATCCATACCTTAATGACTCCCTCATCACCTTCTTCGTATACGTCTCCGACTGCATCATAATCAACAACGAAGGATGCTGCAAAAGATTTCATTTCGTGCCATGCTTTTGCCATTGCACCTGCCTTTTCCACCTTGATCGGTGCATTGATGCCACTGACTACAAAATAGTCCACATCCAGTTTGGTTGCACTCATATTAAGAGATGCCGTACCAAGCGCTGTAATGTTATCCTTAAAAGTCGTAAACTCCAATGTGATCTTATTAGGATTCTTCACGAAACGTTCCAGCTGCTGTGCAACAGTCTGTGCCGTTGCGATATTGTCCGCTTTCTGTCCGCTGTATGCCACCATCTCATCTACAATCTTATACAAACGTTTGGATTCCAGATCCATAGCTTCTATTACTTCCGGATAAACCTGCTGAATATTATAATCTCGGTATTTGTCCGGCTGCACACCTGTATAAATCAGCAATTTACGGTAAATCTGGTTCAGTCTGTATATGGAATCTTCCAATTCTTCCAGAATGGAACCCACACCTCCAAGTGTTGCTTCAAGTCTTAATGTGTGTGCTCCTTCTTTTAAATGAAAAGTCTAATCCCCCAGCTATGCTGGGGAGAATGGAATAGTTGGAAACGGTGAGGATAAAAAGAAAAACCTCCTGTGGTATATTGAGAATGGTGTCGCAAGCCAAACTCAACACAGGAGGTGGTCCAAATGGACAATAGAAGCATATCACACACTAGATGGAAATGCCAATATCACATCGTTTTCATTCCTAAATATCGGAAAAAGGTATTGTATGGAAAAGTAAGAGAAGATGTACGTGAAATTCTAAACACACTATGCAAATACAAAAATGTAGAAATAGTTGCAGGAGCAGTTTGCGTAGATCATGTGCATTTAAGTGTTGCAATACCACCGAAATTAAGCGTCTCAGATTTTATGGGATATTTGAAAGGTAAAAGTACGCTAATGCTATATGATCGTCATCCAGAATTACAGAGTAAGTGGGATAAGGCATTTTGGGCAAGAGGATATTACGTGGAAACAATTGGTAATATTACAGACGAGGCAGTGCAGAAGTATATAAAAGAACAAGCAGAAGAATCGAGAAGAGAAGATTCACGAAGTACCGCTTTATAGCGGACCAGTAAAAATGCTTGTGACACCGCCCTTTGGGGCGAGCAGTAATATAGCCCTTTGGAGGGCTTATAGCAAACCACCAGTTGAACTGGTGGTTGCTGACTTAGAATATGTCTTACACAGAGAAATGTATATGGTAAGAGGATGGAGTTACGTTCCATTGATAAAGTGCAGGGTGTCATTATACGCCTTAGGAAAAAATCTGATGTTACAACTTCCAAGAATTATCTGATAGCGATGCTGGAAGAACTTCTAAAAAAAGAAGATGCAGAGAATAAAAAGAAGAATCTCGAAGAAAAGTATGGTTTTGTAATGAGTGTGAAAACAGAAGGGAGATTGAATGATATGTGCAATCTTGGAGAGGGCTTATTAGAGAGAGGAATTGAAGAAGGAATAGAACAAGGGCTTCAAAAGGGAATGGAAAAAGGAATAGAGCGAGGACTGGAACAGGGAAAGGCAGAAGGATTGCGTAGTCTGGTAGAGACAGTAAAATCTCTGGTAGGGGATGATTTCCAGAAGGTATGTGAAATTATAAGGAAGAATGATATATATGCCAATGCCAGTGATGAGGAGATTAGGAAGTACTGGTAAAATAATATAAAATCATTGAGGATGCTTTTTCCACCATTCAATGATTCCATTAGCTAATGCGTGGGAATTTCCCATTTCTACAAATAAAATATTATCGCTTTCTTTAAATAGCTCATGATTTGCAGCATTATCGCCTAGAATCATGGGCTTTTTCATTGCTTGACATATATAAGCATTAAGTGGGATGGTGCGTCTGGCTTTACCAATGCTTCCGTGAAAATGTCCTGCAAGACATAGGTCAGCCATGGCAATATAACGAGCCAGTTCTTCCTGTGGCAGCCAGTCTATGTATTGTATACAATCTGATATGGGACGTGGGGTTGTAAGCTTTTCATCCTGAATAGGTCCGATGCAGATAAAGTACAGATTGGCATAATGATCCAACAGACGGAAAGTATCTAATACAATATCAATGCCCTGAAGCGGCAGAATACTGCCAAAGTACAGAACAATGCATTTTCCTTCCAGACCAGCAGGGCGATTAACACTCATAGGATGGTAGATAGTGGTATCAGCGTGAAGATACATGGTGAATAATTTATCAGGGTCAGCCTGAAACTCCTGGGCAAAATATTGTGCATGCGCATGGGTATCACAAAAAACTGCATCAGCACGGGATAGAGTCTGCCTGTCGATTTTGTGTAACAGTTTACCTATATAACTGTCAGGACGGAACTTGCATCTGTCGCAGCAAAGGGTGTCATACATGGAGATAAAGAAATCTTCTACAATGTCAACGTTTTTGAATTTCCATGCAAAAAGGGGAAGGACAAGCTGCGGTGCAAAGCCAAGGAACACAGTGTCATATTCATTCATATGCACAGTTAAAAGACGTTTGTAGATAGATAAAAGACGTTTGGGATAGCTTGTATGCGTAGAAGCTATCACGGTATAAAAAGAAGCATGCTCTTCAAGAAAAGCAATTTCCTGTGTATTTCTGATATAATCGGGATTCTTGGTCGTAATGAACAGAACACGTTTGTTTTTGATATATTGCAGCATAAAATACCTCTTATATAGTACGATTAACTATATTTTGAACGCTGTATAAGGTTGTGTCAAGGAGTTATTCTTTTGATTAAAAATGAATTATATGATAATATACTTACATAGATGATTACAAAGAAATAGAACAAAAGTTCCGAACATATGTATTTATATTGTATTCCATATATGATACACTTAGAGTATACTTATATATACGAGGATAAGAGGATGATATATGGAAACTAATTTATCAAATGTGGTGGAAATTACAAGCAAAGTTGCAAAATATGATGCAAGTGTTAAGGAAGTGCTGGCAGATAAACAGGTACTTTCGCGTATTTTGAAATATTCATTAGAGGAATTCAAAGATATAGAATTAGAGGATATCATAAAGAGCATGGATGAACCTGTGGTATCAGGGATACGCATGGAACCAGGGCAGACGAATCTTTCGAAGATAGTGAAGTATTCAGAAGAAGATACTGTGCCGGGAGAGGGTAAGATAT
>ENA-ORTG01001728-ORTG01001728.1-human-gut-metagenome-genome-assembly--contig:-NODE-1728-length-19106-cov-3.626109_pt1 | contig 19106 bp, 16 predicted proteins | sample MGYA00241906_ERZ509176 | MGnify/ENA primary metagenome ERZ509176 (study PRJEB26280, sample SAMEA2338811) | human gut metagenome | biome: human gut; feature: human-associated habitat; material: faeces...
TTTCATGAGGTTGTACCTCCCTTTCTTAAAGTATAATCTCTCGGAATCTCTAAGCCAGTAAATATAAGGCTTTCAGATTCCATTTTTATTAAAATCCCCCACTTTTTTCATCAAAAACACTTGACATATGTCTCCAAAAATGTGGCGCTTCGCGCCTATTTAATCAAGAAGCATATTGTTCCGGCACAGCCGGTAAGTTTTTTGATTGGAGGCGATTTTTTGTTACCTGTTAACTGCGGCAGTCATTCCGACTACCAAACTTTGTTGTTGAAAATCTTCGCAAATATTATCCGAATCCTGATGCCATTTCCCATGACACTTGGGATATTATCGATCGTTTTTGGAATCTCGATCTTTCCTACACAGATGAAATGATGATGAGCAAATATTCCAAGTATGGACCTGCTCCCAGAAATCCTTCCTGTATGCAGCGTTCTTACCTGTTATCCATTGATTTTAAAGTTTCCTCTATCACCGAATGGGCTGCGCAGCTTAAGATGAATCCTCTTTTCGCTATCCTCAGTGGTTTTCGGGTTGGTGACACTCCAGGTGTTGGCACCTTTTATGATTTTATGAAACGCTTATGGGATTCTGATGATCCCCATATGTCACCCCATATCCATCCGCTGAAAACAAAAGTGAAAAAGCCAGATGCAAAAGGAGAAAAAGCTCCTTCAGTTGAAAAAATAACCGTTGCTGAGCTTCTTCCCCAACTGGAAAAGACTTCTTTTTCCCTCGATGACCAGCCTTACGCTTCTCTTTTTAAAATCTATCAGAAAAAATTTCTGGATGTCTCCGTGAAAAAGGGCCTGATCCATAAGGATAATCTCGCCCTTGCCGGTGATGGGACTCCTGTTGCCACTTCCCACAGGGAACGCAAAAAACGCATATGCAAATGTAAGGAAAATGGCATCTTTGACTGTAACTGTGACCGTTACTTTTCTCAGCCTGACTGTGACATCGGCTGGGATTCCTCTCGCGACTGCTTCTATCATGGATATGATTTATATATGCTGGTCGATTCACAGAGTGATCTCCCGGTATTTCCCCATTATTCCTGTGCTTCAACACATGATTCGCATGGATTCCTTCAGGCCTTTTTTCGAATGAGATCTTTCCTTCCTGATTACAAAGTATCAAAAGTGCTTTTAGATTCTGCACATGATGCCATGCCTTACTATCAATACTTTAAGCGCCAAAACATCACTCCATTTATTGATCTGAACAGCAAAGCTGGAAGACCACCTGTCTATAAAAATGATTTTACCATTGATAAAGACGGGGTTCCTGTCTGCCCAGCCGGACACCGGATGCGGCGCGATGGTATCGAAGCTGCGAAAGGACGCATGAAATTCAAATGTCCGAAGATCAGTCATGCAGGCGGCTGTATTTCCTGTACCTGTGACAATCCATGCTCAAACGCGAAATATGGACGCACCGTCCATTTGGTCTTAAATGACAACCCAAGACTCTTTAACAATCCGCCAAGAAGCAGCAAAGAATGGAAACAGGAATACAATGCAAGAACATCTGTAGAACGTTCAAGCAAACGTGAGAAATTAGACTTCAGATTAGAAGACGGCAGACACCGCTCTACAAAGATGTGGTACTGCCGCCTCTATCACATCCTGATGTTACAGCATCTGGATGCATGGAATCTGCCATTTGAATTCCCCTCAGAAAGTTGGTTTTGAATGTAGCATAATCCTATAGATATCATACCTTATTTTTCGGTATAACAACAGTACTATGTCTATTTCTTGTACTCTTATTTTCAATTTCGGATAATATTTACTTGTCAAACTTCAATGCCAGAGTTTCGCTGGCATAATCAATCAGAATTCGGAGACATCATATAATGTATTTTTTATCAGTTTTACTTTTTTAAAATAGTTTCTACATTCACTCAAGTCCAACTATAAGATTAGCTATTTTATTCATCAAAAAGCTCTAATGCTTGTTCCTGTAATTTCATTCCAATATCCTCAAGCTCTCTCAGCTCTTTTTCACTAAAACCACTATTAAAGCAAAACGCACCAAAAATATCGACCATTGCCATCGCTAATTTTTTAGGTACTAATGACTTTCCTTTGTAATACTCTATTGCAAAGGAAAGTGCTTCTTGCACTTGTCCTAGCATTTCCCTGTCCAATTCTCGAAATGCTCTTAATTTCACTGGAACAGATTCCTCACTTACCAATCCAGTATATATAGTCTCTATAGCCTGCTCTATATCCATAAAAATACTCCTTTAGAAATCTCTATAATCACACTCTTCAATAACTTCAACCATTTTATATACTTATAAAATATAGTAACTCACTCTTCTATTTCTTATAAATTCATAAAACAATTACCTCTTTTTATAAGAATTTAACCATAATCAAATTTCCACATACTCTTCTTTTTTACTTTGTAAACTTCTCTAATATTTCATACTAAAAATACATTCAGTAATATATTTTCAGTTAACCTGGACACGTTATTGTCAACTTATTTGCAGGTACTCTTCCTTCAACTAATACCTCTTTAGACGAAACAGCATTTGAATATGGTCTTCCTCTCTTCAATCCCGCTGCACGTGTCTTTTCTAGAGTAGAAACATCTATAATGTTTTTATTCCAGAAAACATCTGGAATAACATCATCCGTATCAAACATAACTATCCTTTGCCCTGGTTTCTTCCATTTTTCAATTACCTTAGGATCTGTTGTCGTTGATATAAATTGTGCGCCATTATGTCTGCTTCCATTCATAAGATGTCCCGCAATACTCATATTTCTTCCTGGTAATTTAGCTGATAAACCATCAGATACAACTTCGTCAGGATGTAAATTTCTCCAAACTTTAAAAAGTCCCAATAAATCCAGTTCAATATTTGTATCATAAACATATCCATACAGAGTTGGATTACCACCTGCCAATCCAATCGGATCCTGCTGCGTATAACATCCTTCCTCTGGCGAATAATACCGGAAACGATTATAATACAATCCCGTCTCTTCATCCTCATACTGTCCCTGAAAACGGAATGGAATTAAATTCTTTTCACCTAATGCTTCCTCCGTTTTTACACGCCCATAGATATCCAGATTTCTTTCCCATACTTTCTTTCCCTCTTCATCATAGGCTTCCACTGGAGTTCCCAGATAGTCACTTATAATACTGTAATTCCCATCCTTGGTGATTTTTCCTCTGGGAATAAAGTCATCCTGAAATACCCATGTAATCAGATTATCCGGTATATTTTCTCCCTGCCCTGCTTCTTTTTTTGCTTTTTCCTCCTCTCGTTTTTCCAGCTTCAAAATATAATCCGCTTTGAAATCTACTTTATTTTCAGTTTTCCTTCTGCCCACTGTGCATTTCTCTTCCCATTCATGAAACAAGTTGTTTCCATTCCACAGGAATCTTATTACTTTTTGCTGCCTTCCCTCTGATACTCCTTTACTATGTATACTGGTTACTGACTTTTCAATCCTCCTGCCAAAAGTATCATATTGGAAGCTGACACAGCTTTTGTCCGGTCTGGTTACTTCCCGGAGCATGCCGTTTCCAAAATAACGGTACGTCCATGTACCTCCATCCGGTTCTATTTTCTTCGCCAGATTTCCCTCTTCATCATAGAAAAATTGCCTGCCCTTGGTTATAAGCTTCCCATATCCTCCCTGATATTTGTTCCGCTTTTCCTTCAAGTTAATACAGGATTTCTCTAAGCGGCTGCCCGCTCCGTAAATACGATCACTGCAATCTTTTGTTTCATACAGATTTCCTACAATATCTGCACTTCTAAAAATTGTCTCAAAACCAGATTCTTTTGCACTTACTAAGTTACTAAACTGATCATAAGAATACACTGTTGTTCCTTTTGTCAGTCCATTCATAACCTTCCTATTGGTCTATTTGATATGTTTTTCTTCCAGTTTCAATAACAATTCTCTCAGTACCTTCAAAGCTACCGCTGTAGACGCTCCACTGGCGTCCAGAAGCGGTGACAGTTCATTGATGTCACAACCTACGATATTTAACTCTCCTACCTTTAAAATCGCATCCAAAAGCTGAAGGAAGGTCACGCCGCCTGCCTCCGGTGTTCCTGTTCCTGGAAATACGGAAGGGTCCAACACGTCCAGATCCAATGTGAAATACACCGGCTTGCCTTTTAACTTCCGGATTACCTCTTCCAGTCCTTCAAAATCAAACTTATGGGTAATCACATGCTCCTTACCCCACTGAAACTCTGACCTGTCCCCACTGCGGATACCGAACTGATAGATTCTGTCATCTCCCACAATATCCCATACACGGTGAAGCACTGTGGCATGTGACAGGGCAGCCCCAAGATATTCTTCTCTCAAGTCAGCATGCGCATCAAAATGAATCACATGCAGGTCAGGATAATGTGCTGCCACACTTCTGACTGCACCTAATGTCACCAGATGCTCCCCGCCAATCATTAATGGCAGCTTGCCAGCCTGCATTATCTCTTCTGTAAAAGCCGTAATATCCGCCAGTGCCTTATTGGTATCACCAAAACACAGCTCCAGATCACCACCGTCAAATACGGCTGCATCCTCCAGATCAAGATCCTGATAAGGACTATAAGTCTCCAGACCATAGGATTCTGCTCTCATGGTTCTGCTGGCGAAACGTGTTCCCGGTCTGTAAGATGTCGTTGAATCAAAAGGCGCTCCGAAGATTACAATACGGGCTTCGTCAAATTCCTTATCGCATCCAAGAAAAGTCTCTACATTTCTCTCCATTTTCTCCACATCCTGTTTAATTAAAATTTTTGTTTTCCACATCCTCAAGCATTTCTTCCACATAATTAGGAAGTGCAAATGCTCCTGCGTGGATTTCTTCATTATAATATCTGGTCTTTAATCCGTATGCTTTCCAATCCTCTTTCCTCTGATCCTTGATCGGATGATACTTCTTGGAGGCGAAGCCAAAAAGCCAGTGACCTGATGGATAAGTTGGAATATGCGCCTGATATACCTTGGCAATCGGAAAAGACTCTATGATTCTCTTATGTGCCCTCTGCATGGCATAGGCATCATCAGGATAAAAAGGACTCTCATGCTGGTTTACCATAATACCATCGGCTTTTAATGCTTTATTACAGCTGCCATAGAATTCCTTGGTAAAAAGCCCTTCACCCGGTCCAAAAGGATCTGTAGAATCCACCAGGATCAGATCGTAGGTATCCACATACTTCCTGATAAAGCGAAGACCATCCTCATAATAGAACTTCACTCTTGGGTCCTGGAAGCCACAGGCTGTCTGCGGCAGGAACTCCTTACACGCCTTTACCACTTCTTCGTCAATCTCTACCAGATCGATCTCTTCTATCTGCGGGTATCTGACCAGCTCCCTGACTGTACCGCCATCACCGCCTCCGATTACCAGTACCTTGCGCACATCAGGATGTACTGCCATCGGCACATGTACCATCATTTCATGATATATAAATTCATCCTTCTCTGTCAGCATCATATACCCATCCAGTGTCAGGAATCTGCCAAATTCCTTAGACTCAAAAATATCAATCCTCTGAAACTCTGACTGACTCGTATAGAGCTGCTTATCTACCTGTATTGAGAACTTCACATGTTCTGTATGATTCTCCGTAAACCACAATTCCATAATTACCTACTCCTTACCAACATATATTTTTAGATATTCCTGAAACGCAACATTACATATACAGAATTGTAAAGCTTTAATAAATGCATAAACAGGCACTGTATAGCCGTCACATTTCACAATTACCTAATATATGGTTTTTTCACATTTATCTTGCAGCGGAACGAATACCTTCCATTACATTGAGTCGATTTACTTCCATATCTTCCGGTCCTGTCATGGAACAGCCTTTTTCCTTGGCATATACGATATAATCCAGAATATCCTGCGTGATCAACTCGCCCGGTGCAAGAATGGGGATTCCTGGTGGATAGCACATGACGAATTCTGCACATACCATGTCCTTACAGTCTGCAAGAGGCAGAGACTGCTTGGGTGCATAGAACGCTTCCTGTGGAGAGTAAATAACCCTTGGATTGATATATTCTGCGGTCATCTGTCCTGCCCTGTCTTTTTTATACAATCGCCTGATCTCTGCCAGCGCACTTACCAGCCTCTCTATATCCCTTGGTCTGTCACCCACAGATACATACGCCAGAATATTACCGATATCACCAAATTCTGTCTGAATATCATACTCATCACGCAGCAGATCATAAACCTCTATTCCTGCAAGTCCTACCGCCAGTGTATTTACGGAAAGCTTCGTTACATCAAAATCATATACAGAATCGCCATTTACCAGTTCACGGGAATATGCATAATAATCACCAATCTGATTGATTTCCTTACGAGCATATTCTACCATCTCTGTTACTTTGTCAAAAATCCCCTGTCCATGCAGCGCAAGATTCCTTCTGGAAATATCCAGACTGGACATCAGCAGATAGGAACCACTGGTGGTCTGTGTCAGATTGATGACCTGCCGCACATAATCCTCATTGATATCCGGTCCCATTAACAGGAAAGAAGACTGGGTCAGGGATCCACCAGACTTATGCATGCTGACCGCTGCCATATCTGCCCCTGCCTCCATAGCCGTCATTGGTAAATTCTTATCAAAGTAAAAATGCGTTCCATGGGCTTCATCTACCAGTACTTTCATGCCATGGGCATGGGCAAGCTGTGTAATGCCTTTTAAATTAGAGCATATGCCATAATAAGTCGGATTGTTGACCAATACAGCCTTTGCGTCAGGATTCTCCTCAATTGCCTTTTGCAGGTCAGATATCTTCATGCCAAGGGCGATTCCCAGCTCATGATTCATATCCGGGTTCACATACACCGGAACCGCACCGCACAGAATCATAATATTAATCACACTTCTATGTACATTTCTAGGCAGAATGATCTTCTCACCACGCTTACAGACAGACAAGACCATACTCTGTACCGCAGATGTAGTTCCTCCCACCATAAAAAAGGCATGGGCTGCGCCAAAGGCATCTGCTGCCAGCTCCTCTGCTTCTTTGATCACAGAAACAGGATGGCAGAGATTATCCAGCATCTTCATGGAATTGACATCTACACTCAGGCATTTCTCACCTAAGAATGCAGTAAGATCCGGATTGCCTTTTCCCCTCTTATGCCCTGGCACATCAAAAGGCACCAGTCTCTGCGTCTTCATTCTCTCTAATGCTTCTAATACGGGAGCCTTACTTTGGTCTAACTTCATTTTCACATTATCTCCATTCGTTAAAAGATATTGGTACCGCTGAATATTTCAATCATTTCCTGCCTCAGATTGTTGCTGATCTGTAAGCGGGTCTTAGGTGGAATCTCATAAATATCAGAGTTGAACAGATAATTCTGTAAATCCAGCTCCTTGATGAGCATCTTGGTATGGAACATATTCGCCTGATATACATTGATATCTACCGCATCATATCTATCCAGGGTATTCTTATCAATGTAATCCTGGATAGATGTCATATGATGATCCATGAATATCTTCTTACCTTCTACATTTCTGGTAAAGCCACGCACCCTGTAATCCATCGTGATAATGTCGGAGTCAAAGCTGCCGATTAGGAAGTCCAGTGTACTAAGGGGTGTGATTTCGCCACAGGTTGCCACATCAATGTCTACACGAAAAGTCGCAATATTCGTTTCAGGATGATATTCCGGATAAGTATGGACTGTAATATGGCTTTTATCCAGATGTGCCACAATCTCATCATTATGATTAGATAGATGCAGCGTATCTTCAAAAGCCATTGCTGCACTGGCTGCGCTGTCACAGCCTGACGGTATCATATTATCCTCTGCTATGAGAAAGGTCACGCTCGCTCCCTGTGGCTCATAATCCTGCTTGGATACATTGAGCACATGGGCTCCTATCATTTCTGTCACATGGAACAAGATCTTAGTAAGACGCTCTGAATTGTACTGCTCATCAATGTAAGCAATATAATCCTTCTGCTCTCTTGCGCTTTTTGCATAACAGACATCGTAGATATTAAAACTCAGAGATTTTGTTAAATTATTAAATCCATATAATTTCAATTTGCCTTCCATGAATCTTACCCTTCCTCATATATGTTTTATGCGCTTCAAAGCCTCATTTATAAAATAAGACAAGTGAGTACCGCACCGATACTCACTTGTCAATCTTTTCACATATTATATACAGTATGCACAGGAAAAATCCTATGCGCCTTATGATACAGTGATTAGAGTCTATATAGCAAAATTCGTTTACTTTTACTACTCTTATTGATTTTCACAAGTGGGTCGTGCGTATAGCACATGGTTTATAGTAACCAACTTATAAAATACACATAGCCAATCAGATTTAGCTACAAATACGGACATAAGTCCAATCAATAAGGCTCCAATCGCCTTAATATTTGTTGTTATATTAAATATTCTCAACGAGTTTTATTATAGGGTATAACATACTGGAATGCAATCCCTTTTTTGTAAAATTCATGTGAAATTTGGAAATTACCATTATAGGGTCATCAGATAGCAATTAGGCAACACACCCCATTTCAGGTAAACGCTGGTTCAATACTCCACGACAGAGCACAACATACAAATTCCCTACAAAAAAACCGGGGAAGCAATAAACTTCTCCGGTTTTCTATCCGTTTGAGCACTATATAATAAATTTACTGATTAGTTAGCCTTTGCAGCCTTAGCAGCTTTTAACTGCTCTGTCAGCATAGGAACGATCTTGTTTAAGTCGCCTACGATACCGTAATCAGCTACATCGAAGATAGGAGCTGTCTCATCTTTGTTAATTGCAATGATGATATCAGATTCTTCCATACCTGCTAAATGCTGAATAGCACCAGAAATACCGATTGCAAAGTATACGTTAGGACGTACAGTCTTACCTGTCTGACCTACCTGCAGGTCTTTGCTCTTCCAGCCAGCATCTACAACTGCACGAGAGCAGCTTACTGTACCGCCGATAGCTTCTGCAAGGTCATCAAGAAGCTTGAAGTTCTCAGCGCTTCCTACTCCACGACCACCAGATACAAGGATCTTAGCATCCATGATATCTACTGTCTCAGATAAGTTCTTAACTACTTTCAGGATCTCTACATACTTGTTATCAGGTGTGAATCCAGGATTGAACTCTTCGATAACAGCCTTAGCACCATCGTTCTTAGGAAGCTTCTGCATAACGCCAGGACGTACAGTAGCCATCTGAGGACGGAACTCTGGGCAAGCGATTGTAGCGATTGTGTTACCACCGAAAGCAGGACGAGTCATCAGTAACTGATTATGCTTCTGCTCTCTTCCAGGAATCGGGTTGATAGGGAAATCACCGATCTCAAGGGATGTACAGTCTGCTGTCAGACCTGTATGGATTCTTGCAGATACACGAGGACCAAGGTCACGTCCGATTGCTGTAGCACCTACTAATAAAATTTCAGGTTTATATTTCTCAACAACAGATGCTAATGCATGTGCATAAGGCTCTGTTCTGTATTCCTTTAATTCAGAATCATCTACCAGGATAACTCTGTCTGCACCATATGCAGCAAGTTCATCTGCAAGATCCTTAACACCACTACCTACTAATACTGCTGTTACTTCTGTTGATAATTTCTCAGCCAGTCTTTTGCCTTCGCCGATTAATTCAAGTGCGATACCGCTTACCTTGTTATCTACCTGCTGAGCAAAGACAAACACGCCTTTATATTCTTCTAAATTCATGTTGAACCTCCATATTTAATAGCACTTCGTATGTTCTAAATTAATGCATTATTAAATCACATGCTTCTCTTTTAACTTGTCCATGATATAAGTTACAGATTCGGAAGGATCTAAAGTAACCTTCTCACCCTGTCCTTTTCTTACCTTATCAGATGCTCTAGCGATCTGTGTAGGTGAACCCTTCAGACCAAGGTTAGAATCTTCAACATCCTTTAAGTCTGCTCTGCCCCATACGGTAATGTCAGCCTTGAATGCATCGAAAATTCCGCCTGGTGTCATATAACGAGGCTCGTTTAATTCAGCAAGTGCTGTGATTAAGCAAGGCATTTTAGCTTTTAATACATGATATCTGTCATCATACTGACGCTCAACGATTACGCTGTCGCCTTCTACTTCGATCTTCTGTGCATAGGAGATTACAGGAATTCCAAGATGCTCGGAAATCTGAGGGCCAACCTGTGCTGTATCACCATCAATAGCCTGACGGCCTGTGATGATCAGATCATAGTCAAGGTTACGGATAGCGCCTGCAAGTGTCTGGGAAGTAGCCCATGTGTCTGCACCACCAAGTACTCTGTCTGTTACAAGGATTCCCTTGTCAGCGCCCATAGCAAGTGCTTCACGAAGTACTTCTTCTGCCTTAGGAAGACCCATTGTGATAACGGTAACTTCTGCACCGTACTGATCCTTTAATCTTAATGCTGCTTCAAGACCTGCTTTGTCATCAGGATTCATGATTGTAAGCATAGCTGCTCTATCAAGTGTACCATCAGGATTGAACTTAACGCCACCCTTTGTATCAGGTACCTGTTTAACACATACTACAATTTTCATTGTTATTCTCCTTATCAAACTTAATTTAGGGTTAGTTACATCTTACTTTAACAGATTTGCAGAGATAACCATTCTCTGAACTTCGCTGGTTCCTTCGTAGATCTCTGTGATCTTAGCATCTCTCATCATACGCTCTACTTCGTATTCTCTTGTATAACCATAACCACCATGTAACTGTACAGCCTTAGTTGTTACTTCCATAGCCATCTCTGCTGCGTATAACTTAGCCATAGCTGCTTCTACGTTGTAAGATGTCTTATGATCCTTTGTATACTGATCCTTTGTGCAAGCTGCCTTGTATACCATAAACTGAGCTGCCTGAGCCTTCGTAGCCATATCAGCAAGCTGGAACTGTGTATTCTGGAACTGTCCGATAGCACGTCCGAACTGTTTTCTTTCTTTTACATATGCGATTGTTCTCTCTAATGCACCTTCGCCAAGACCAAGTGCCTGAGCAGCGATACCGATACGTCCACCATCCAGTGTATGCATTGCGATACCAAAGCCCTTGCCCTGAGCACCTAACATATTTTCCTTAGGGATACGGCAATCTGTGAAGATCAGTTCGTATGTGGATGAACCACGGATACCCATCTTCTTCTCCTTAGTACCAAAGCTGAATCCAGGTGTGCCCTTCTCAACGATGAATGCGGAGATTTCCTTTGTCATTCTGCCACGCTTCTCAACCATGCCTGTGATAGCGAAGATTACATATACGTCAGCTTCTTTACCGTTTGTGATGAATATCTTGGAACCGTTAAGTACCCATTCGTCACCATCTAATACAGCCTTGGTCTGCTGTCCCTGAGCGTCTGTACCAGCGCCTGGCTCAGTCAAACCGAAAGCACCGATCTTCTTGCCGCTTGCAAGGTCTGGTAAATACTTCTTCTTCTGATCTTCTGTACCGAATGTAAGAATAGGATCACAGCACAGAGATGTATGTGCAGATACGATAACTGCTGTGGTACCGCATACCTTAGCTAATTCTTCTACGCACATAGCATATGTTAAAACATCGCAGCCCTGTCCGCCGTATTCCTTTGGTACAGGAATACCCATGAAGCCTGCTTTTGCCATTTTCTCTACAGTCTCTCTAGGGAAAACTTCTGTCTCATCCACTTCAATTGCAAGAGGTTTAACCTCTTTTTCAGCGAACTCTCTGAACAGAGCTCTCGCCATCTCATGCTCTTTACTTAATGTAAAATCCATGTTAAAAATCCTCCATTATCTATAATCTTATAAATCCGACCAAGGGAGCTGTCCTGCCAGCTCCCTTTGCCGATCTTATATTAACTCTTATTTACTGTAATCGTAGAAGCCAACACCTGTCTTCTTACCAAGCTTACCTGCACGAACCATCTTTCTAAGAAGTGGTGAAGGAGCATACTTGGAATCGCCTGTCTCAGCATAGATTACTTCCATGATAGCAAGTACGATATCAAGTCCGATGTAATCGCCAAGTGCTAAAGGTCCCATAGGATGATTTGCACCGAGCTGCATAGCAACATCAATATCCTTAACGCTTGCAACACCTGCTGCATATACGTTGATTGCTTCATTGATCATAGGGATCAGGATTCTGTTTACTACGAAACCTGCTGCCTCGTTAACCTCTACAGGTGTCTTACCGATCTCTGTGGCGATTGCCTTGATCTTCTCAACTAATTCCTTAGGTGTATTAGCACCTGCGATAACTTCTACTAACTTCATTCTGTCAGCAGGGTTAAAGAAATGCATACCTACTAAAGGACGGTCAAGACCTGCACCCATCTCTGTGATAGACAGAGAAGATGTATTTGTAGCGAAGATACAATCAGGTTTTACAATGTCCTGTAATTCCTTGAATGTTGTCTTCTTGATTTCCATTTTCTCAGGAGCAACTTCGATTACCATATCACAATCTGTACAGATATCCTTTAAGCCAGTTGTGATCTTGGCAGCGATTGCGTCTGCCTTTTCCTGTGTGATCTTTTCCTTACCTACGAGGAAGTTAAGATTCTTTAAGATCTTAGCCTTACCGCCATCAGCAAATTCCTGCTTAATATCACATAAGCATACTTCATAGCCATCGGTCATTGCAAAAGCCTGTGCAATACCGGAGCCCATTGTACCAGCACCAATAATACCTACTTTCATTGAAAGTTCCTCCTTGTATTATGAATCATATATTTTAATTTAGTTGAATTAGCAATTCTTGAATGGCTCTTTTACCTTTTCCTTATTCTTGTCAAGGAAGAAAGCCATACCATACTTCTGATCTTCTGTCTCGAAGCAGTCACCGAAGAGCTTCTCTTCGATTACGATTGCTTCATCCATATCTGCGTCTAAGCCTTCGTTAATAGCCTTCTTGCAGTTACGGACAGCGATAGGAGCATTCTTTGCAATAGTAGCTGCCATCTTCTCTGCTGCAGGCATTAACTCTTCTGCAGGATATACAGCATTTACAAGACCGATTCTGTATGCTTCGTCTGCCTTGATATTTCTTGCTGTGTAGATCATCTGCTTAGCCATACCAGCACCTACGAGACGGGCAAGTCTCTGTGTTCCACCAAATCCAGGTGTGATACCAAGACCTACTTCAGGCTGACCAAATACTGCATTCTCAGAACAGATTCTGATGTCACAGCTCATGGAAATCTCACATCCGCCGCCAAGTGCAAAGCCGTTAACTGCTGCGATAACAGGGATAGGGAATGTTTCCAGCTTGCGGAACACATCGTTACCCTTCTTACCGAAAGCTTCGCCTTCAGCCTTGGTTAATGTGCTCATTTCTCCGATATCTGCACCTGCAACGAATGACTTAGCACCTGCTCCTGTGAGGATAAGGCATCTTACTTCGTCAAGGTTTACAGCATCCAGAGTTGCGTTTAATTCATCAAGTACCTGAGAATTTAATGCATTCAAAGCCTTTTCGCGACTGATGGTGATCTTACCAACTGCGCCGTTCTGCTCATATACTATATATTCCATGTTCGAATCTCCTTAATATTAGTCTCTCTCAACGATTGTGGAGCAGCCCATACCGCCACCGATACAAAGTGTTGCAAGACCCTTCTTAGCATCTCTCTTCTGCATCTCATGAAGCAGTGTAACAAGGATACGGCATCCGGAAGCTCCAACAGGGTGTCCAAGTGCGATAGCACCACCGTTTACATTCAATACATCATTGGAGAATTTCAGATCAGCCTGTACTGCTAATGACTGTGCTGCGAATGCTTCGTTAGCTTCGATCAGGTCGAAATCATTGATATCCATACCAGTCTTAGCAAGAACCTTCTTTGTAGAAGCTACAGGACCAACACCCATGATAGAAGGATCTACACCACCAAGAGCACCAGCTACCCATGTAGCCATAGGCTTAACACCTAATTCCTTAGCTTTCTCTTCGCTCATAACAACGATTGCTGCTGCACCGTCATTGATACCTGATGAGTTAGCTGCTGTTACGATTCCGTCTGGCTTGAATGCAGGACGTAACTTAGCGATACCTTCCTTTGTTGTGCCAGGACGAGGACCTTCATCTGTATCTACAATGATTGTTTCTTTCTTCTTCTTAACTTCTACAGGAACGATTTCATCCTTGAACTTGCCTTCAGCCATAGCCTTCTCGCATTTCTGCTGTGACCATGCTGCGAACTCGTCAAGCTGTTCTCTTGTAAGACCATACTTCTCTGCTACGTTCTCTGCTGTGATACCCATATGATAGTTGTTGAATGCATCCCATAATGCATCGTTTACCATGGTATCTACTAATGTAGCATTGTTCATTCTATATCCATAACGTCCCTGCATAGCAGCGTAAGGAGCCATAGACATGTTCTCCATACCACCTGCAACAACGATATCAGCATCGCCTGCCTTGATCATCTGTGCAGCCATGTTTACACAGTTCAGACCAGAACCACATACAACGTTTACTGTAACTGCCGGTGTTTCGATAGGAAGTCCAGCCTTTAAAGCTGCCTGACGTGCTACGTTCTGTCCTAAACCAGCCTGAATAACACATCCCATATATACATGATCAACCTGTTCAGGAGCTACGCCTGCTCTTTTAAGAGCTTCCTTAATAACGATAGAACCAAGTACCGGTGCTGGAGTTGTGCTTAATGCACCGCCCATTGTACCGATTGCTGTACGACATGCGCCTGCTAATACGATTTTCTTTGACATTGCCAATTCCTCCATTTGTTTTAAAAGAGTTTCTGTTTTTCGCTTGATTGTTATTTTTATCACAATCATTGTTATTATTTTATCACATTGTTAAAAAAAAAGCAATCTATTTATCCCTGATATTCGATATTTTATTAACAAATTTTTATCATATTTTTTGTGGATTATTCAGGGTGCTCTGAAATGCTGTTACTCATGCTTTTTTCATAGGCTTCTACCTCAGGATCGCGCATTTTGTACTGTCTTTTCCATTCCTTTGTCGCATCATCACGCACGACTTTACTTCTGTGTGCGTGCAAAAAACGTGCAAGCTGGTAGAAATCTATCCATATCTCATTATCGCACTCTTTCTGCGACTCATCAAAAATAAGCTGTAAGCCTGCGTGCAGATGTACTGTCTTGATATTATTCACATTCTCCGTATCACTGTAACCGGTATGCCCCATATATCCGATCACATCACCTGCTGTCACTACATCTCCTTCCTCCAGACCTTCTGCATAAGGTCTGTTCTGACGCAGATGGGCATAATAGTAATATCTTTTCTTATCAAAACTGCGTATACCAATACGCCAGCCGCCATACCGGTTCCATCCAAGTGCCTCTACATAACCTGACTCGATTGCTATGATCGGTGTTCCCACAAGCCCCATCATATCATGTCCCAGATGCGGTCTGCGATATCCGAAGCTTCTGGCTGCGCCAAAATCATCATAATCCTGATAATCAAAGCCCGCCGCTACGGGAGAATAGGCCTTGAGACCATATTGACGATTCCATTTTACGACACCTTCTTTAGTCTCTTCCTCTATTTCATATTCCCCCAGCATGCCACTCAATACAGCGCCATATGCCTCATAGTAATAATTAAAATACTTATATTTATCCGCCAGGTCTTCTCTGCTCACAGTCTGACTGGTCAGCTCAGCCGCAATTTCGTCTATATATTTCAGCGACTTATCATCAAATTCTCCCCCTCCCCTGACTGCTGCATAGGCAAGAAGTGTAATCCAGTCAAGATGCACTTTCTCCTGATAACTTTCAATGTCCATTCTGCATGCCTTTTGCAGCGCCTGTGTACTGGCGTTAAACTCTACCCATTTAATATAGTCACCACTTACTGTACTCGCCGATTCATTACACCTTATCTGGTACAAAATAATTCCAATGCCTATCACAAGAGCTGCGATAATGGCTATTCCCTTCTTCGTCTTCACCTGATACCTCATGTTTTCAAGCCATTATTACAATATATGTGTCCGCAGATTATGATATGTACACAAAAACAGGTACCGGATTGCTCCGATACCTGCATATGTTTCTTCATTCAGTTGTATTAATTCTCCGGTTCAATTAATCCGTATGTATTGCCTTTACGCTTGTACACTACATTGACCTCATCTGTTTCTGCATTGCAGAATACGAAGAAATCATGTCCTAACAATTCCATCTGGATACAAGCATCTTCTGCATACATAGGTTTGATGTCGAACTTCTTGGTACGAACGATCTTGATATCGTCTTCTTCATCCTCGTAGTCCTTGTCCAGGAAATCTGTTCTCAAGCTTGCTGCACCTGCCTGCTGCTCTGCTCTGAACTTATTCTTATATTTCTTTAACTGTCTCTCTATCACCTCTGCTGCAAGATCAATGGATACGTACATATCATTGCTGACCTGCTCAGAACGAATGATATTTCCCTTAATAGGAATGGTGACCTCTATCTTCTGTCTCTCTTTCTCAACACTAAGTGTTGCATGTACCTCCGTTTCCGGCGTGAAGTATTTCTCCAGCTTGCCAATCTTGTCCTGCTGCTTTTAAGCCTGCCGTTACATCGATGTTCTTTCCGCTGATAATAAATTTCATGATGCCACATCCCTTCGTACTTATTATCATAAGCTGTTATAACAACTTATGATATATAAGAGATTTATGAGATTGTATCTCCTTGCCTCTCTTATATTGTATATTGATTATATCATACCCATGGATTTTTTCAATATTTTTTGTGCTATTTTCCAAATTTTATAATAAAGAAATGAAATTTTTATACATTTTTTGACATTAAAATTGTCAATCCCATTTTGAGTTTTTTTGACAAAAAGCAAAATTTTATGAGTCCTGCACAAAACGCCTGTTTGCAAAAAGACACACCCACATCCACTCAAAACACCTGTTTTTTATGTGGATAATGTGGATAACTTGGTGTATAAGTTCATTTTACTAGATTTTGAGCTTTTTACCATGTGGATATTTTGTGAACGTATAAAAAAATGACTGTTATGTCACATTTACAATTATTTACAAATTTGTGCATTCTGCTAATATCTGTAACCTGGTTTCTTTGGCTTTGTCTTGTACGTAAAAGGATGGGGTCTTTCGCCCCCATCCTTTATTCTATCCTGCATTAGAAAATTCTTCTTACTGCAAGAATACTTCTGTAATTTGCGTTGGAAATGATAATTCCTGTCTTGCTTGTACTTGCATGTACGATCTGTCCATTGCCAATGTAGAGAGCTACATGACCTGAGTAACATACAATATCACCAGGCTGTGCATTTGCCAGACCACCTACGTCATATCCCTTGCTTCTCAATGCGGAAGAGGAATGTGGAAGGCTGACACCAAAGTTCGCATATACGCTCATAACAAATCCGGAGCAGTCTGTTCCGTTTGTTAAGCTTGTGCCGCCATATACATAAGGATTACCAACAAACTGTGTTGCATAATCAATAACTGACTTGCCCATCTCGCTGCCGGCTGAGCTTGCCGCTGTAGCCTGTGCAGCTTCGATCACTGCTTCTGTCTGAGCCTGCTTCTGTACAGTCTGTTCTGCCGCCTGAGCCGCTCTGGTCGCTTCTGTTGCAACAGCTGCTGCTCTTGCTTCCTCACGCTCCTTGGCTTCTTCTGCCAGTCGTGCTTCTTCTTCTGCCTTGGACTCTGCATGCACGAAATCCGTTCTCAGATTTACATATTCTCTGGATACGTAGCCATCGCCTTCTTCAATTGCTACCTTAACCCAGCCATCAAGTTCTTCTACAACAACCAGTTCTTCTTCAATAGGAACAAGTCCCAATACTGCTGATTCTGTACTTGCTTCCTGTCTAACCTTCAGAGTCGTTGTATTAACAACTGCATAAGTAGTACCTACCTGCTTAGCCAAAGCCTGTGCTTCATCACCTGTTACACAATACTCAGCCTTTACATATCCGGTACAGTTACCTGATGTAATCTTATACCAGCCATTTACTTCTTCTTCGAATTCACCAACAGACTTATCATATAATTTACCTACGATCTCGCCATCTTCACTTGGAATACTTCTTACATTCACATAGTTATTAACCTGTGCAATAACCAGACCTCTGAAATCCTGTTCTTCCTCTGTGGCAACTTCTGTTGTTTCCTCTTCGGTTGCTTCTTCTGTCGTCTCTTCCTCTGTATCTTCGGATGTTTCCTCTTCTACAGTCTCTGTCTGACTTTCTTCAGAAGATTCTTCACTGGATTCCTCTGTTGTATCTTCTGTATCTTCGTAAGTATCTGTTGCAGAGAATCCTGCACTCAGACTGTCTGTAATGCTCTTCGTCTCGCCATTATCTGTATTATCACCAGAAACAGAATCAACCAGTGCCTGTACTACGTCAGAATCAACAGTTGTCTCCTCCTGCATAGGTGTCTCTGCCATGGCTACCTTCTCAGATGCAATGATAATATTAGGCTGAATACCGGAAGCGCTTTCCAGATACGCAATGTTCTGAATAACTTCCTGTGTAAGTTCCTGTATTGTTGTTCCTTCCTCAAGAACGACTGCAATACCTGCTGCCGGCAATGTGGAAGACTGATTAATCTTTGCCTGTAAAGAAGTATAATATCCGGAAAGAGCGAACGTACCTGCCAAAGCGCACGCCGCAATTCTTATACCGTGTTTATTCATTCATTTCTTCCTCCAAAGTATATTGAATACTCTCATAAAATTTGTACAATCTTTGTTACGATTTGTTACAAATTTGTTACGCCCAAGAAATAAAGTAACATATCCTGTAACAAATGTCAAGTTTTAAGATGTACCATTTTTTACCATGCAGGTAGAAACTATGTCAATCGTTTTGTGTATTTTCACGAATATTATACTTTATTAAGATAATTTTGTGTCGAAGTGACGGCATTTGCCCCGTCTGCAACCGCAGTTATGATCTGTCTCAGGGCTTTTTTCCTAATATCGCCTGCTGCATATATACCATCAACAGTAGTCTTGCAGGATTCATCCGCCAGCACATATCCCTGTTCATCCATTTCCACCAGTCCCTGATATAATTCTGTGTTAGGATGGATTCCTACTGCTATAAATACACC
>ENA-ORTG01001730-ORTG01001730.1-human-gut-metagenome-genome-assembly--contig:-NODE-1730-length-19091-cov-4.471107_pt1 | contig 19091 bp, 20 predicted proteins | sample MGYA00241906_ERZ509176 | MGnify/ENA primary metagenome ERZ509176 (study PRJEB26280, sample SAMEA2338811) | human gut metagenome | biome: human gut; feature: human-associated habitat; material: faeces...
AGCGGCATAACCACGCCGTAGCCGCCGCTGCGCACAGCGTCAAGCGCGGAGCGCAGGGAATCATAATCGGTTTTCACGGCCGCCATCACGGTAAGCATCTTTATGAGTTCGCCGTCATTATTTATCTCCACTCCGGCCTCGTCGCTCACTATCTGATAGAATATCCCACGCGGGAGCGTCAGCACGGCGGTGACATCGCCGTTCCCAAGCTCCATCGACTTCACGTCCGCAGAGCTTATAAATTCCAGCTCCTCTATGCTCTTTATCGCCGAATGGGTATCCTTTATGCTCCTTATGCCGTCGCAGTGCATTTTGATCGCGTCGTACAGCGCCGACTTCATCTTGTTGTCGCCGCCGAGGGCATCCAGCCAATCCGGCAGATAGAATCCGATCGACTTGACTGGAAACTCCTCAAGCACGCACCGCATTATGCGGCACATGTCGTTTTCATCAAGTGTCTGGCAGTTCACGCGCAGACAGCTGACGCCGAATTTCTGCTCAAGCTCTGCCGCCGCACTGATGGCCGCGTCCGACTCCGGCTCCGCGCTGTTCATAAGCACGACGAAGGGCTTATTTATCCTTTGCAGCTCCTCGATAACGCGCTGCTCCGGCTCAAGATATTTCTCGCGCTCGATCCCGCAGATGCTGCCGTCGGTCGTGACTACGATGCCGATGGTTGAGTGCTCCGCGATGACGCGGCGTGTACCCTCCTCGGCAGCGGTGGTCATACTGACCTCCTGCTCGAACCACGGCGTTGCGACAAGGCGCTCGACGCCGTTTTCAAACTGTCCCGCCGCGCCCTCGACCATGTACCCCACGCAGTCAACCAGCCGCACGGACAGCTCGCAGCCGTCCAGCGACAGGCGCACGGCCTCCTCCGGTATGAATTTGGGTTCCGCCGTCATGATGGTTCTGCCTGAGCCGCTCTGCGGAAGCTCATCTCTGGCGCGCTCTCTGGTATAGGTGTTCTCTATTTCCGGAATGACCATTGTCTCCATAAAGCGCTTGATAAAGGTAGATTTTCCGGTTCTCACCGGCCCGACGACACCCAGCATGAAAGCACCATCGGTTCTTGCAGCGATATCCCTGTAAATTTTTGTGTCGATCATAAAAAAGCCTCCGCTCTCATGTTCTCGTTTGTACGAGTCTATGAACAGCGGAGGATTTTTATGACGGCATGTCAAGCGAACTGCGCCGTCTGGTCGTGCCTTTGCGATACCCGCAGCCCGACGCAGGGAAACGCGAGGTTGAGTCTTTCGTGCAGCGCGTATATAACGGGATTTTCCGTGCAGAAATGGTCGCCGTCTATCAGATTTATGCCCAGCTCGCGGGCAGTCAGGAACTGATCGTATTTGATATCAGACGTCAGATATGTGTCACAGCCGAGCTCATACGCGCGCTCCAGGCTTGAGCCGCCCGCGCCGCCCATGACGGCAAGCCGCTCTACCGGACGCCCTGCGTCGTAATAGCGCAGGCCTTTTGTCCTGAGCGCAGCCTTGCAGAACGGCAGAAAGTGCGCCATGTCCGTCGGGCCGCTTCCGGCCGACTCGCCCAGCACGCGCATCATCTCGCCCAGCAGGCGGAACTGCACGCCCCGCGTGCGCAGGGTGAACCACACGGCACACCCCAAGAGCGCCGCGACCAGCACATAGGTCCACAGCACGTCGTTCACGCCGCCGTCGGCAATATCTAGATTCGTATGCATGGAGACAAGCGAAATGTTGTTTTTGACGAGCTTCATCACGCGCCGCTGCATGATGTCATCCGTGGTCAGACTCTTCATCGCGTTCCATATGAGCGGGTGGTGCGTGATTATCATATCCGCCCCGAAGTCTATGGCCTCATCGATGACCTCGCTGGTCGCGTCAAGCGCAAGCAGCGCCTTTTCAACGCGCCGTCCGCGGTCGCCCACCAGAAATCCGGCATTGTCAAAATCCATTTGCAGCTCAAGCGGAGCCATCAGCTTCAAAAACTCAAATATTTCGCCCGCTGTCGTTTGCATCATCTGCCGCCCTCCATATCTCTAAGCTGATTTAATATCTCTTCATATAGCCTGCGCCGATCAATAATTTCAGTCTCCGTGCTCTCACGCATGCCGTCCACTGCCGAAGCGAATCGGCGCTCAAGCTTCCCGCGCAGCTCCGGAAAAAGCGGGTCGCCGCCGATGAGCGCTGTGCTGCCGGTATACAATTCAGCGTCGTTCAGCCGCTGGTGCCCGCCGAAGCGCGCGGTAATTATCTGATACAGCCGGTCGTCACGCACAAGCTCTTCCGAGATTATCTCAAATTCATTATATACCAGCCAATAGCGCAGGATCTCACATTTCGTCATGGGCTGGAGAATCAGCGTGTACTCCCGCGCCATGCACCACTCCGCCCTGTCAAGAATGCCGCATATCGTGTCCCCGCCCATGCCGGCAATTACAATGGTGTCAACCTCAGACGGGTCACAGCCGTCAAGCCCGTCGCACAGCCGGAGCGATATCACGTCCTCTGCTCCGATGCTTTCAGCGGTGCGCTTCGCCTTGCTCAGCGGCTCGGCATTGATATCGGCCGCGATGAGCCTGCCGGAATATCCGCGCTGAAACAGGGCGGCCGGCAAATATCCGTGGTCAGTGCCCACGTCGATAACACCGCGCCCGTTCTGCGGGATATGCGCCATTATTGCTTCAAGTCTCCTGTTCATATAGGCGGCTCCTCAACAAAAAATAAAAGCCGGTAAAGTACCGGCTTTATGACTCAAGCTATCACAACTCAGAGAGTTGCAAGGTAGTTCTTAAGTCCCTCGACGAACTCATCCGGATCGACACCGTGAGCCGCGCAGGCCTGCTCGATGTTCTCGCCGCTGGCAAGGGCGCAGCCCATGCAGTGCATTCCGATTGCCTGGAACGCGGGCATTGCCTCGGGGCAGTTCTCGAGGATATCAGACAGCATAGTCTCTCTTGTGATTTCCATTATTTTCACCTTTCTGATAAAAACTACGAAAGGATTGGGACGGAGACCGTCCCAATCCTGTGTCAGGCGCTAAAAATCAGCCCTGCTCCTTCATCTTTGCAAAACACTCGCTGCAGTAGACGGGACGATCGGACTTCGGCTCGAACGGAACCTTTGCCTCGCCGCCGCAGGCTGCACAGGTAGCGGTGAAGAACTCACGGGGACCACGGGCAGCGTTCTTGCGTGCGTCGCGGCATGCCTTGCAGCGCTGGGGCTCGTTCTGGAAGCCGCGCTCTGCGTAAAATTCCTGCTCACCGGCAGTAAAAACGAACTCTTTACCACACTCTTTGCAAACTAAGGTCTTGTCTTCGTACATCTTGAATCCTCTCTTTTGATAAATGTGCCTATCGGCTGTATTTGCGGTCAGCTTATGCTGATGTCGCCTGAATTAAAGTTCCGCGCCAGCTTGCGCCTTATTCTCTGCACAGCGTTATCGACAGCTTTGGGCTCTTTCCCAAGGCGCTGGGCAATGTCCTTATAGGACAGGCCGTCCAAATACAGAGAGAGAACCTTTCTCTCCAATCTCGATAGCTGCTCTGTAAAGGCTGTATAAAGTTCTTCCTTGCTCTCTCTGGCCAGAACCTGATCCTCCGGCGAACGCCGGAAGCTCTGGGAAAATGCCGATAAATTTGTGCTGGAATCCTCGGAGAGTTCTTCAAGAGACATTCCATCATTGAGCGGGAAATGCTTCAAACGCGATGCGGATTTGATTGCTGATAAAAGTCTCATCCTGACACAGTGCTCGGCAAACGTCTTAAAACTAACGCCGCAGGCGGGATCAAACCGGCGTATCGCGGAGAGCAGCCCGAAGGTGCCTTCCTGGATCAAATCCTCACTGTCTCCGCCGGCGAGAAACAACGGTCTTGCGCATTGGCGGACAAGCTGCATATATCTGCCAGCAAGCTCTTCTTCCGCGCCACGATCCTCCATTGATGCAAGCCTTTGCAGCTCAATATCAGATAATTTTTCGTACTCTGTCATAAATACACTTTTAATCAGCTTATTATACTGTTAGTATTATACAACAAGCTCGCCTAAAGTCAATATATTTTTTGCGCCAATTTGCAAATTTTACACTATTTTACTAAAAGTCCATCTGCTGCTGACCCATGTACTCGATGCCGAGATGCTCATAGGCCTTCCGCGTCACACAGCGCCCGCGCGGTGTGCGGGTCAGGAAGCCGCACTGGAGCAGATACGGCTCGTATACATCCTCAAGCGTGACCGCTTCCTCGTTTATCGTCGCGGCAAGGGTCTCCAGTCCGACGGGGCCGCCGCCGTAAAGCTCGATTATGCTGCGCAGCATCCTGCGATCCAGCGCGTCAAGTCCAAGCTTATCGACCTCAAGGCTCGTCAGCGACGCATCCGCTACCTCGCGGGTTATGACGCCGTTCGCTCTGACCTGTGCGAAATCGCGCACACGGCGCAGCAGTCTGTTCGCAATTCTGGGTGTGCCGCGTGAGCGTGACGCGATTTCATACGCGCCCGCCTCTTCAATTTCAACGCCCAATATACCGGCGGAGCGCATAACGATCTGCTTCAGTTCCTCCGGCGTATACAGCTCCAGCCGCAGGGACACGCCGAAGCGGTCGCGCAGGGGCGCTGTGAGTTGGCCGGAGCGCGTTGTTGCGCCGATGAGTGTAAAATGCGGGAGATCAAGGTGTATTGAGTTTGCCGAAGGGCCTTTGCCAATGATGATATCAATGGCGTAATCCTCCATCGCTGGATATAGGATCTCCTCATACGCTCGGTTCAGCCGGTGTATCTCATCCACGAACAGGATGTCGCCCTCGCTGAGATTCGTCAGCATAGCGACGAGATCGCCCGGCTTCTCAATCGCAGGGCCGGACGTGATGCGCATGTTAACGCCCATCTCGTTTGCAATGACGGCGGCAAGCGTCGTCTTGCCGAGTCCCGGAGGGCCGTGCAGCAGGACGTGGTCAAGCGATTCGCCGCGCATTTTGGCCGCGTTTATGAATACATAAAGGTTGTCCTTCGCCTTCTGCTGGCCGATGTATTCTCTTATTGTCTTTGGGCGCAGTGAACCCTCGTTCCTGTCCTCAGGGAGGCTGGCGGCTGTGGTTATTATTTCGTCGTTCGCCTCATCGGAAAAACTGATGCTCATATGCCCTCCTTAGTTTGTCATCTTACGGAGGACGGTCTTTATGGCCTCCTCTGTGGTCATGCTCGAAATATCAAGCTTATTCAGTACCGGCGCGATCTCCGAGCTGCTGTATCCCAGAACAGTCAGCGCCGCGACAACGTCGTTCATGGCTCCGCCCGTCTGAACCTGCGCCGTCGGTATGCTTATCTCCGAAACGCCCTTGTTTATCTTATCCTTCAGCTCAAGAATAACACGCTGTGCGATCTTCTTGCCGACTCCGGGCGCGACGGTGAGCGCTTTCTCGTTGTTATTCATTATCGCCAGCGCCAGCCCCTCCGGCGTATTCGCCGAGAGAATGGACAGCGCGGCCTTGGGGCCGAGACCGGAAACGGAGAGCAGAAGCTCGAAGCAGCGCCGCTCATTTTTATCCGCGAAGCCATAGAGATCGAACACCTCGTCGCGTATTATCTCGGAAATATACAGCTTGGCTTTATCTCCAACGCTGAGCCTGGCGAGCGTATTATGTGTCACGTTGACGGCATAGCCCACGCCGCTGCAGTCGATGACCGCGAGATTAGGTTCGGTTTCGGCAACGATGCCGCTTAGATGGTAGAACATTCTTCCCTGCCTCCTCTGTTGAGCAAAGATGTTGAACTGCGGGCATGGCACAGCGCAAGCGCCACGGCATCCGCTGCGTCGTCCGGTCTTGGGACGGATTTCAGCCCGCATATGCGGCGCACCATGTCCATGACCTGCGATTTTTCAGCGCGGCCATAGCCGACGACCGACTGCTTGACCTGAAGCGGCGTGTACTCAAAAATTTTCACGCCCGCGTCCTCACACGCCAGCAGGATCACTCCCCTGCCGTGCGCTACGGCGATGCCCGTGGTGATATTCGTATTAAAAAACAGCTCCTCGATTGAGACCGCGTCGGGCTTAAAAAGCTCCAGAAGCTCGCCCATATCGTCGTATATCCGTTTAAGGCGGCTTGTAAGCGAGGTATGCGCCGGGGTGGTGATAACACCGCATTTCACAAGGCTTATGCGCGGCCCTGCCGTATCCACGACACCGAAGCCGATCGTCGCAATGCCGGGGTCAATGCCCAGAATACGCATGTGCACACCTCCCTGCTTATACTCCATTATATTATTTTACCATACTTTATCGCATCAGGCAACAAAAAAACTCCGGCAAAACCTCTGCCGGAGTTTTTTATGTCAGGCTCTGGGATGAGCCTTGTTATACACATCCTTGAGCTGCTTTTTTATGAGCTGGGAATAAACCTGCGTCGAAGATATATCGGCGTGGCCGAGCATTTCCTGTATCGCGTGGATATCCGCTCCGTTTTCAAGCAGATGCGCGGCGAAGGAATGGCGCAGTGTATGCGGGGTGATGTCCTTGGTTATCTTCGCCTTCTTCTGATAATGCTTGATTATCTTCCAGAAGCCCTGACGCGACATGCGCTCGCCGCTGACGTTTACAAACAGCGACTGCTCATCCGGCATGGCGATCATCTGCGGGCGCACGATGGTGATATAATCCGCCAGCGCCTTTACGGCCTTGGGATACATCGGAATGAAACGCTCCTTGTCCTTGCCGCGGCAGCGGATAACACCCGCGCTGAGGTTCACATCGTCAATGTTGAGGTCGATAAGCTCGGTGACTCTGATACCTGTCGCATATAGCAGCTCAAGCATCGCCTTGTCGCGGTAGCCCTTCATGTCAATGCATTCCGGCTGGTCAAGCAGGAGGTCGACTTCCTGACTCGTAAGGATCTGCGGGAGCTTCTGCGTCCCCTTGTCCGGGACAAGCTTTGTGGAGGGGTTTGTATCAATATAGCGGTGTATGCAGAGGTAGGCATACAGGCACTTTATCGACGCTATGCTTCTCGATACCGTCGCAACAGATTTGCCCTTGCCGCGCAGCCACTCGATATACTCGGAAAGTTCGTCGGCGGTCACGGTCGTGAGCGTAAGCTCCGTATGCTCGTCTATGTACGCGGCAAGCTGCCGGATATCACGCATATAGGAGCTAAGGGTGTTTGCCGAGGAATGCTTTTCGTCTGTGAGATACTTTTCAAAAAGCTCTACGCATTCTTCGTTATTCAAAGCAAACTCCCCCTTTCTTTTTATCTAAAAATAAAGTATGCAGATATCAGACTGCCCGCGGCGGACAGGTAAAGAAGTATTTCAGCGCGCCTCCCGCCAGATCTGAGCTTAGGCGACGAGCGGCAGCACATCCGGACTTTGCCGGATATCTCCATGCCGGAGGCCGCCGCAATGAATATCAGCGGCACGAGCAGGCACAGAACAGGTATTCGCGCCAGTCCCTCTGCCGAAATATATCTCGTAACGCAGAGTCCCGACGCGGCGCACACGGCAGGGATAAGATATACGCCTATGAGCGACGGCGCGGCCAGAAGAATAAGCGGCGCGGCGGCTATTATCGACAGAAGAAGCGCACTGCGCGGCACATCGGCTTTAAGCACAGCGGACGCGGCGCATCCGGCAACAAAGGCGAAAAAAACGACCATCTCGGCCTTGCGGCGAGGTAGCGGATTCTGCCCGTTCGGCATCGTCAGACATGAAATATGTAAATCATAATTTGATTTACATAATGATTTTCTGGTAACAATATATTACAAAGTTGCAAACAAATCAAGTCCTTTTTTCAAAAAAGTTTCACAAAATATCAATTTTCGTACCGGGTCCAGTCGGGATCCTTGGTCAGTCTGGTCCAGGTCTCGTAGCTGCCGGCCTTGTGCTTGAAGTCGTGGGAGTTGGTGGCCTCCTGAACGGTCAGGTAGAACCAGTCACCGGGGTTGCAGTCTGGCCAGACGTTCATGCCGGGCAGCAGGTCGCTTTCGTCCTCCGGGATGCGGTTCAGCACCCGGTTGATCATGGTCATGGCCTGCGCGCGGGTGATGTAGGTGTCGGGACGGAAGGTGCCGTCCTCGAAGCCCTTGATCCAGCCCAGCTCCGCGGCCCGCTGGATGTACTTCTCCGCCCAGTGACCCTGAATGTCGGAGAAGGTCTGCTCACCGTTGCTCTTGCCGGTGTCGAACCGGGCGCAGATGGCGGCGAACTGAGCGCGGGTGATGGGCGCCTTGGGGTCGAAGGTCGTGGTGCTGCGGCCCTGCACGATGCCCAGACCGGTCATGGTGGAGATGGCGGTGTTGGCCCAGTAATCGTCCGCCACATCGGTGTAGGTGTTGCTGGTGAGCAGATTGCCGTCACGGACGGAATCCTTCAGCAGACGGAAGAAGATGGTGGTGGTCTCCGCACGGGAGATCAGACCGTAGGGCCGGACGTTGCCGTCCATGTAGCCGATGACGTAAGCAAAGTGGTCGCTGTCATTCAGCAGATCAGGCGTGGTGCCGCGGTAGTTCCGCACGGTGTCCGCGTATTTGACGGCGGTGCTGAGGCTGTCGGAGAAGTCCTTGTGGTTGATCTCGTACTCCGTCCGGTCCAGAACGTAGCCCTCGGGAGCGGAGACCTCAGCGTAGTACCAGATGCCGTCATAGGACTTCTTGTTGTCCACGCTGAACAGGGCGATGCCGCTTTTGTTGCCCTGCCGTGTGGTCTTGACTACTCTGCGGTTGACGATCCGGTCGTTCTTGTCCAGCTGATACAGCTCGAACTTCGCGCCGTTCAGGGCGTGGCCGTCCTGCGCGTCCACCTTCTGAATGGCGAAGAAGTACTTGTCGTCATCGTCGCCGCCGTGACTGCTGTTGCGCGTCCACTGCGCATAGAGGATCACGCTGCCGGTCATTGTGATCCAGTCGCCGGTCTTGTAGGGAGTACCGCTTCCGTCCGCCTTCGTGTTCCAGCCGGTGAAGGTGTAGCCGCCGCGTGTATAGTTGTTTTCCTTTACTGTGGCCTTTGCGCCGGTAGCGTAGGCGGTGGGGTCGGTGGTCTTGCCGGAGTCAGCGCCGTTTCCATCGTAGGTCACGGTGTAGGTGGGCACGGCAAGCTTTAGCTTGGCGGTATTTTTGGCGGGGGCGTCCTTGCTCTTGCCGATCAGCGAAAGCTCATGCGTAGAAATCTTGATCGTACCGTCGATGTAGCCCTCGGAAATGATGTCCAGTGCCGTGTTACTGTTCAGCTTGCCCTGCGCGTCAGCGGTCAGGGACAGCGAGACGCCGGAGAGCGTGATCATGGGGTTTTTGGTATCGACGCCCTCATCGCCCTCAACCTTGATCACGCAGGGGATCGTCCAATAACCGGTGGTATTGTATAGGTCGGCTTGTTATTCGGATCAAGCTTAAACCAGCCGCTTTTAAGGGTGATGCCGTCCAGCGTAGCCGGGTTTTCCAGCTTGTCACTGAACTTGACATACAGGTTCACCTTGCTGTCGGCGAATATGTCGATGGAATTGTTCTTTATGAAATCCCAGAGAGAAGTTACCCCGACAGATGTCATAGCCGCCCTGATGATACGAACGGCGTCTGCATGCTCGGGGTTAGCACCAAATTTCAGGCTCTGCATATCCAGCGTGGCCTGATAGGAGATCTTGGCGTCCTTTTTGACAATGTGCGCGGCGGAATCGTCACCGTCCGCAGGAGCGCCATTGACGCCGTGCTTAATGGTAATGTTATCGTCGATCAGATCCGCGGTGGGCTGTGCCAGAGGCGTCCACTTAGCATAGAGGACCGTATCTTTAGCTACAGCAACCTTTTCCTTAGCCTCGTTCACGCACTCCGGCTCCTTATACCAGCCTCCGAAGTTATAGCCCTGCAGCGTGGGATCATCTGTGCTCACCGGGGCGTTCCAGCCCGGCAGGTAATACGCAGAATCGGGGACCGTAACATCTGCCGTTACACCGGCGGGCCGATTGGCGTCATAGGACAGCTTATAGACATTGACCTGACCGTCCAGGTGCCAGACGTGTGTGCCAAAGGGTGCTTCGCTCTCGTAACCGGCCGCGCCGTTATCTCGTTTCAGGTCCACCCATTCGCTGATCCAATCGAGGTTAAAGTCCTTATTACTGTCGTGCTTCACGAAATTACTGCTTGTCTTGACCTCGGCGCCCAGAATGTTCTTCTTCTCTGGGGTCACGGTAGTTGCCGTTACCAGCTTGCCCAGCGTTGCCCAACTGCTACCGTTAGCATTGTATGTCACGCCACTTTCAACTTTGACCAGTTCGTTCTTAGTGTTGACCGTCTTAAAATAGACATATACAGGGGTCGGATCAGAGGTGAACGTCCACGTGCCGGTGACCGTCACATCTTCGTCCGGCATAATGAATTTCTTGTCCGCCTGAGAGATCTGCGTGTTGGTTTGATCACCCTTTACCGTCCAGCCGTCGAACGTCCAAAGGCCGGTGCGGCCTTCGTGCGTGCCGGTCACACTCTTCTCGGCGGGTCAAGCAGTGTGACGGAAGACGTCTCCGTATACTTTGCGGGATCCACCGGAGCAGGAACAGTTTCCGGGGCTGGAGAAGCGAACACATATTTTACCGCGTGGGGCGTCCGCTTGGTGATGTCGATGCGGAGGAATTTTGCCGAGCCACCCTCGGAAATCGTTACCTTATAAATCTCGTTGCCGCCGATGGGAATCTGAATTTTTGAACTGTGACCCAACGCTTTATCACGCACCAGATCAATGCGTGTAATATCATTTGCGGTTACCTTTCTAATAATATTTGGTGCATACCAATAGGTTTTTTCTATATTGTGAAAACAGAGAGTGTCACCACCCGAATATTCGGGGCTAATAATACGGACTTGCTTTGTCAGCGTGCCTTCCAGATTATCGAAATCTGTTTTCGTCTCCGCATCCAAATAGATGCGAATTTCATCATAGGCTTTTGACCCCACGTCTGTACCCGCCGCGGCGGCCGAAACAGGCAGCAGGGAGAACATCATGACAAGAGACAAGAGCCATGCGCACAGCCGTTTGCATTTCATAAATTTATACCTTCTTTCCACGCGATTTCTTTTGAGTCCCGCCCGGGACCCGGGTTCAGGGGGATGCGATGGGGTTCAGGGACGTTTGCTGATTTACTTGATAGGCGTTCACCGCTTTCCACCGGATATGGATCATATTTACAACTGCGGTAAAACCCCGCAGAAGCTACGGGGAAATTATAGCATAAAGCCGGTTTGCCTGCAAGGGTCAGCTTAGTCAAAATGACAATTTTTTTCGCGATTGCAACAGGTCTGAAACGGGCGGCGCCGTCATGGTCAGGTCGCTCATGACATAGATCGTTGAGCCGTCCTCTGCCTCTGTGACCGCCTTGGCCAGCGTGGCGTAGGGCTTGTCCGCCGAGCCGTCACCGGTCCCATCATTGCCGCTGCTGCTGACATAGACCGCCGTGCCCCGTCGGCATAGGCCGCTGCCGGAAGGAGTGTGAGACACAGCACAAGTGCCATCAGGGTTGACGAAATCCTTCGTTTCATAAGTTTCTCTCATCCCTTAAATGTAGGAATATAGAAGAAGTTCAGCCATGGGTTTGTCCCGGCTGAATTTATACCGCGGCGGTGCTGCCGCCCTTGAAGCGGAAGTGAATTGTTTGGCAGTGATGGCCAAAATCCGTCAAAATGCAAAATAAATGCGGGGGGGACTGGCTATTTGTGTATTTTACCATGCGCGAACATGAAAAACAAGGCGTTTGCAGAGTTGACAGACAGAGTTTGCGCTAAGTGAGCGTTAAGAAATTGATGATCCGCTGCGGAACCGGGGGGTGCCTCCTTACCTATATAGGATACGGGCTGAAAGAGGAAAAAAACAAGCGAACGCGCTCGAATGACCATGCCAGATTTTCAGCACAAACCGTGCCAAAATTGTTGGCTCGTGCGGATAGCTGTCATATAATGGAGAAAAAAGCGGAGAGATCACCATGTTTGCCGAACGATTTGACGCACTGATGAATATTGCGGAACTTTCCAACAGCCAGCTGGGACGGGAGATCAGCATGAATCCCTCCTGCATCGGACGGCTGCGCTCCGGTGCACGGCCTCTGCCGAAGCACCACGAGTTTCTGCCCGGGATGTGCGCTTATCTGGCAGCGCACCTACCTTGCGGGAATGATCCGGGGAAAAACCGCACAGTGGGGCAGAACTGTCCGATTCCATAATAGATAAAACCCCCGGATACCTTGCTCCCCTGACAGGGAGAATAAGGTATCCGGGGGTTTTTATTCCTGAGTTTGCAGGCTTTCCGTATGGCGGTCAACTCTCTTTTCTGCCTGCGGATGTCCTTGCGAAAGAGGGCGTCTGCCATACCAAGCCTGCGCCGGTAGGCAGATAGGCGGGCACTGTTTGGGCAAAGACTTCCAGACCCATGGGGCCGGTGCAGTGACAGACACCGGCACAGGTGATGGAGCTGTGCCGGAAATAGTCTGCCGTCCGGGCAATACGTTCCGGGTCCGGGGGTACCAGGTGGGTACCGCCGAAAACGGCCTGGATGGGCCGCTCCGGGAAGCGCCGTTCCACCGTGGAGAGAATGTTGCGGATGCCGTTGTGGGCGCATCCGGTGAGTACCACCAGTCCTGCTGGGGTATCCACCACACAGACCTGCTCCTCCGGGAAGGTATCCAGGACAAGGCGGCCGTCTGGCCCCTCCATCACGGAGGAGGGATGGACCGCCTCTTCCGGTCCGGGGGCCGGAAAGTTTCCCAGAAGATACACATGCGGAGCGATCTGTATGCAGTCATCTGCCAGACAGCGGAAGCCGGCCAGCCCCTGCTGGAAGAACCAGGATGCCTCCATGGGCGGGCCTACCAGCTCCAGCGTCTGGGAATAGGTTTCCTGCTGAGGCGGGTCGCACCGGTGATCCCACCACTTCCGGATGAAAAAGCCGCTATGGGCATAAATGGGTACGTCCGGCGGAAGCTGCTCCGCCAGGCGCAGAAAACCACCGCAGTGATCCCGGTGGTTGTGACTGAACGCCACGGCAGTGACCCGTCGGAGGTCGATACCCAGCTTCTCCGCGTTCCGCAGGCAGGCGTCCCGTTCCCCGGCGTCGAACAGCAGGCGGGTATCTCCTTCCTCCAGGTAGACGGACAGGCCGAATTCCCCCTCAAGGCCGGGGTACAGAACGGCGTTTTCTGATAAGACAGTCAGCTTCATGGCAGGCTCTTCTCCTTGTCAGTTGTTTAAAAAACGGAGGAAACGCCGGGGCGTCTCCTCCGTTTTTGTATGGTCGGGGAAATTACTGAACGGCAACAGTGCGCTGGAAGGTATCGATCCAGGCTTCCTTGTTGGCGGTGATGTAGGCCTCGTCAAATTCCTTCAGGGCGTTCATGGATTCGTCGCCGAAGGCCAGATAGGTCTTCAGAGAATCGTCCATGGTGGCGTTCTTGTTCACGGGGGCCTCGTTCATGACCTCAGCAATCTTGTCCTGGGTGTCCTTGCTGATGAGGTATTCCACAAACAGCTGGGCCAGCTCAGGGTTCTTGCAGTTCTTCACCACGTTGGCGGTGGCGGGAGCGGAGAAGGAGCCCTCGGCGGCGTCCACCCAGACCATGTTCAGGCCGCTGTCGGTCAGGCTGGGCATATTGATGTCCATGAACACGGCGATGTTGGCCTCACCGGTGGTGAAGGCGTTGACAACGTCGGAAGAGGTGGAATACCACAGATCGATGTTGTCCTTCTTCTCCTGCATCAGCTCCATGGCGGGGGTCACATCCTCCTGGCTGCCGCCCATGGCCTCGGCCATAGCCACCAGCATGTAGGGGCCGGCGGTGGAGGTCATGTCGGGCAGAGCCACCATGTGCGCATACTGGTCATCAAACAGACCCTCGTAGGAGGTGGGGGCGGGCAGACCGGCCTTCTCCAGAGCGTCGGCATTGTACATGATGCCGTAGCGGCACAGGGAGTAGCAGGGGCCATAGCCGTCGGCGTTGACAGCGATGTCATACAGATCGCCGATGCTGGTGACGATGTTGGTGTCGATCTTCTCAAACAGGCCCGCATCATTGCCAGTCTGGGCAAAGCTCTTGGTCAGCAGGGCCACATCGGCGGTGGGATCGTTCTGCTCAGCCATCAGCTTATTGAGACGGTCACCGTTGCCGCTGGTGGGGTCCACCACGATGGTGCAGTTGTACTTGGACTCAAAGTCGGCGGCCAGGGTCTTGAGACCGGCCTCGGCCCAGCCCCAGGTAGCAACAACCAGCTCAGCGCCGCCGAAATCCTGAGTATCGCCAGCTGCTTCGCCGTTTCCGGCGTTATCAGTAGGAGCTTCCTCCTGCTTGCTGCCGCCGCAGGCGGCCAGGCTCAGGGCCATGACCAGAGCCAGCATCAGTGCAAGAATACGCTTGCTTTTCATTTTGTTTACATCCTCCTGATTTTACTTGATGTCTTTATATACACAGAAATGCTGGGCGGGGAAGTGAAGCAGAACTTCACTGCCCTCCTGCACGTCCGCATATTCGTGGATAGCGGGGTATACCATTTCCTCAAAGCAGCCGGAGACCTCCAGCCGGGTGGTATGACCCTTGTAGGTGGCACTTTTGACGGTGCCCCGGACGGTATTGACACCTTCCTGCTCCGCAGTCCGGATGTTTTCGGAGCGGATGGCCAGAATGCATGCGTCGCCCTCAGTCAGCTCCTGGGCGGCCTCTGCCGGGACCTGGAGCGTGTGAGCACCGCAGCGGATCAGGCGCATATCCCCCTCTGCTCCGGCGGCGATGCCGTGAAGAAAGGTGGAAAAGCCCATAAAGTCCGCAATAAAGGGAGAGGCGGGCCTGTCAAAGACCTCCTGGGGCTTGCCGATCTGCAAAATGTGGCCGGCATTCATGACGATGACCCGGTCTGCCAAGGAGACGGCCTCCTCATGATCGTGGGTCACGATGATGGTGGTGATGCCCAGCTCCTTCTGGATGCGCTTGATCTCCACCTGCATCTCTACCCGGAGCTTGGCGTCCAGGTTGGAGAGGGGCTCATCCAGCAGCAGAATGGAGGGACGGGTCACCAGAGCCCGGGCCAGGGCCACCCGCTGCTGCTGACCGCCGGAGAGCTGCCGGGGATAACGCTTGTCCATGCCGGTAAGCTTTACCAGAGCGAGCATGTGCTCCACCCGCTCACGGATCTCGTTTTTGGGCAGCTTCTGGAGCTTCAGACCAAAGGCCACGTTTTCAAACACCGTCATATGGGGGAACAGCGCGTAGTTCTGGAAGAAAATGCCGATGTTGCGGCGGTAGGGCGGGATAGTGGAAACGTTTTTGCCGTCCACCAGGATCTGCCCGGCGGTGGGCTCAGTAAAGCCGGCGATCATGCGCAGTGTGGTGGTCTTGCCGCAGCCGCTGCCGCCCAGCAGGGCGATCATCTCGCCTTCGGCAGCCTTCAAGTTCATGGAATCCACCGCAGTGAACTCGCCGAATCGCTTGGTCAGTCCCTGTAATTCCAAAGTAGCCATAGTTTACACCTTTCCGTTCTCACTTAACAAACATGTCCAACCCTACGAACTTCTCCATCAGTACGATCAGAACCAGAGATGCCAGGATCAGCAGTGTGGAGATGGCGGCCAGAGTGGGGTCGAAGGTCAGCTCCATATAGTTCATGATGCGGATGGGCAGGGTGATGAACCTCGGGGTGGAGAGCAGGCTGCTCAGGGCCACCTCGTCAAAGGAATACAAAAAAGCCAGCAGCGCACCGGCCATGATGCCGGGCCGGGCCAAGGGAATGGTGACCTTGAAGAACACCTGAATAGGGGTGGCTCCCATGGAGGTAGCCGCATCCTCCAGCGTCCAGTTGAACACATGGAGTACAGACACCGTGTTCCGCACGATGTAGGGCAGAATGATAATGAGATGGCCGATGAAAATGCGCAGCATACCGGACACACCGCCGATCTGGCTGTAGACCTGCAGCAAAACAAAGGCGAAGGCCACACTGGGCACATACATGGGAGAGGTGTAGTAGTTCAGCAGAGCGTCCTTGCCCTTAAAGCTGTACCGGCAGACGGATAGGGCCGCCGTGACGCCCAGCAGAATATCCGCCGCTGTGGCCAGAATACCGATTTTCAGGCTGTTCACCAGACCATCCATAAAGTGGGTGGAGGAACCGAAAATATTGGCGTACCATTTCAGGGAGAAGCCCTGAGGCGGGAAGGTGATGAGGGCTGTGGGCGTGAAAGAGGCGATGACGATCACCACCAGAGGCGCCAGCAGGAACAGCATCACCAGAATGGCGAAGATCCGGCAGGGCAGATTCACATCTTTTTCGCGCATATCACTTTCCTCCTCCCATACGTTTCATATATCCGGAGGTGCACAGCACCACCGCGATCTGCACCAGCAGGATCACTGCCAGCAGAATATAGCTGATGGCGGAGGCCGCACCCCAGTCGAAATTCACATTGATCTCCTGGACCACCATGGTGGCCATCATCCGGAACTTGGAGCCGCCCAGCAGTTTGGGCGTCACGTAAGAGGTCATGCTCATAGTGAACACCAGAACGCAGCCGGAGATAATGCCCGGCAGGCTCAGGGGGAACACCACCTTGGAAAAGGTCTGCAGAGGAGAGGCACCCAAGCTGTAGGCCGCGTACTCCACATTGGGGTCAATGCTCTGGAGCACACCCACCAGAGAGAGGACCATATAGGGCACCAGCAGGTGGATCATACCGATGATGACCGCCGTCTCCGTGTTCAGGATTTTCAGAGGGGCGGAGATGAGCCCCAAGGACTGGAGCAGCTGGTTCAAAAGGCCGTTGGTGCCCAGAATGACCATCCAGCCGTAGGAACGGACCACGGCGCTGACCAAAAAGGGAAACAGGATCACAATCATCATGACCTGCTTCATACGGGACTTGGTCCGGGCCATGTAAAAAGCCGTGGGATAGCCCAGCACCAGGGAGATGGCGGTGGACACCAGGGACACCCGGAGGGTGACCCAGAGGATGTTGCGGTAAAAGGGATCTCCGAAGAAATCCACAAAATCGGAAAAACCGTTTTCATGCAGGGTGTGGACCAGAATGTAGACCATCGGTGCCACGAAGAAAAACAGCAGGGTCAATACGGTGGGCAGTGCCAGCAGCAGTGCACGGTGTTTACGTTCCATCCGAACTTATCTCCTTTATCTCTTCAATCAAGGGCAGAAGCCGCTTGTGCAGCGCATCCACCAGACCCCGGTCCGTGCATTTCAGCTCCGGCGAAACCGCCAGCGGCATAAGGGTGAAGAACGTCAGCAAATTTTGATGGTTGAAGCCCATGCGGCGGCAGTCCGACAGGAGCTGTTCCATCTGCTCCAGCAGTACCTCCGGAGGCAGATCACACATCAGCCCCGCCAGAGGCAGCGGGATGAGGGTCAGTACCTTGCCGTTTTCCACGGTGCAGAGCCCACCCTGGGATTCCCGGAGGGTGTTGGCCGCCAGAGCCATATCAGCGTCATTACCGCCATAGACCGTCAGGTTGTGGCAGTCATGGCCGTAGGTCAGTGCGGCGGCACCGGTGACACCGTCCATGCCGGTCAGCAGGCCGATGCCGTGCTGATCCCGGCCGTAGCGGTTGAATACTGCCATTTTTAAGTAAGGAGCTGTTTTCAGACAGGCAAAGCCGTCTCTTTCAGCTGCCAGGGGCAGGGCCTTCCGGACCCGCTGGGTGCGGATGGAGACGCCATCCTGGCCGATCAGATTCGCTACGGCGGTGCCGCCGGGGAAGCCGGGGCGTACCGGCACCGTGACGGCAAAGTCCTCTTCCGTCACGGGACGAAGATGAACAGAGCTACGCAGGTGGTCCGGGATCTGGTAAGGGGCGGTATGGGGCAGATAGCTGCCATGGTCCCAGACGATTTCTCCGGCCCGGAGCACCAGTTCCGGTCTGGGATGGCGCAGATCCTGCACCAGCTGCATATCAGCCTCCATGCCGGGGGCGATGCCGCCTGTGTGATACAGCCGCAGCCGGACGGCAGGGTTGATGGTGGCATACCGGATGGCCCGGATGGGGTCAAGACCCAGTTCGATGGCCCGTTCCACCACAAAGTTCAAATGCCCCTGACGCATCAGCCGGGGGAGGGGAACATCGTCCGTTACCAGGCAGATGCGGTCCTGCACCGGTGCATCATTCATGGCCTGGACGATTTCCCGGTTCAGCATGCATTCCTGTACCTGCACCGTGAAGCCCAGAGCCAGCTCCTCCCGGAGCTTTTCAGCGGAGGGAACGGTGTGGTCGCTGTCGATGCCCATGGCCCGGAAGGTCTGCAAGCGGCGGCCGGTGAGGGCGGAGACATGGCCATCCAGAAAAACGCCATGGTTGGCGGCAGCTTCAATGACGGAGAGCATCCGCTCATCTCCGGCGGCGACGGCGTTGAAATCCATGACCTCGCCTAATCCAGCCACGCCGGGAATATCCAGCAGGGCCTCCATCTCAGCGGGGCCAACATCAAAACCGGAATCCTCCAGACCGGGAGCGGAGGGAATGGTGGAGGGGGCGGTCAGCAGCACCCGCAGGGGCAGGGACCGGCAGGCATCTGCCAGGCCCCGGACGCCCTCGATGCCAAGGACATTGGCAATTTCATGGGGGTCGGCGCATACCGTGGTTGTGCCGCAGGATAGGGCCACCTGAGCAAAATGCTCCGGCGTCAGCATGCTGCTCTCCAGATGCATGTGAGAATCCACGAAGCCAGGCAGGGCATAAGCGTTGCCGCCATCAATGCTCCGGCGGCTGTCCAGCGCTTCTTCCGGGCCAAAAACCCCGGCGATATGACCGTTGACAATGCCGATAGATCCGCTTACAATAGAGGCGCTGAACACATTGACAATCTGCACATTGCGGATTACCAGGTCAAAGGGGTGTCTGCCCAGCATAGCTTCGGCGATATCTTTCAGCATAGCGGTGTCCCCTCCGTTTCGTATGTCAAAAATAAGACATTTTAATGATATCTTTCTGGGGAAAAAAGTCAAGGTCATACCATACCATAATTTTAAACGGGAATTGCGGTTGTTTCATACAAGTTGAACGATCGAAACACCCCTTGAGAATAGGAGTAGTCAACAATCCACGGCCAAAAGGCCATGGGCTTGTAACTGCCCAGTCGTAGTAACGGATAGCTC
>ENA-ORTG01001732-ORTG01001732.1-human-gut-metagenome-genome-assembly--contig:-NODE-1732-length-19074-cov-3.885746_pt1 | contig 19074 bp, 11 predicted proteins | sample MGYA00241906_ERZ509176 | MGnify/ENA primary metagenome ERZ509176 (study PRJEB26280, sample SAMEA2338811) | human gut metagenome | biome: human gut; feature: human-associated habitat; material: faeces...
GAATACAAGACCGAGAAGAAGGCTGCCGTGAAGGAATACTTCGACCAGAAGATTGCGGACGAGACTCAGAAGTATGAGGAGCGTGCCGTGAAGGCTGCAACCAAGGCTAAGGAGAAGTATATCAAGGATGCTAAGAAGGGTCAGAAGGATTCGGGCATGAGCGATGAGCAGATTGAGAAGATGGCTGGCTATCAGTATGACAACATCTACAAGCAGGAGAAAGATAAGCTGAACGATGTGATGAAGAACCTGAAAGCCAAGGCTGAAATGTTTGAGCGTGTGCTTGATACCTTCGATACAAACCAAACTTTCGCTCTGCCTGCGGATATGAATAACCCTAATGAGTTGAGCGGATTCGGTAACAGTTACGGTAGACTTATTGACATCAAGATTACTGATAACTACTCGCCTAACGCCTCTTCGGTTTCCTTCGCTACCTTGGATGGCAGAAGAAAGATTACATTCCCTATCGTGGGTAAGGTAGGCGCAGGTGAAGGCAATATAGATGTTATCAGTGCCATCGACAACATGACTAAGCAGGCAATCAGTATGGGAGACAGCCATCTCAGAGTATTGAACCAAAACTTTGATAACTGGGATAGACTGACTGGCAATGAGAGCCGCAAGAATGGCTATATCGTGACCGGTAACCTGATGCAGGCTTTGGTTGACAGCAAGGATCAGGGATTGGGCGGTCAGCTGGTGAAATATACAACTGATACTGGCGAGGTGAAGACTGGTATCTTGATGCCAGACCGATTCGACCCTAAGGGCTTGACTGCGGATGCGCCTATCAACAGCGTGACCGGGAAGTTTGAGCTTTCTTCCTGGCATGGTGGTATTGACGAGGTTACTTCATCGGATGGTGAAGTAAAGGTGAAGCGCATAGACAACAATCGTGGCTACTACTATGAACTTCGTGTACCGAAGAGCAAGGCGAAGGGCGGCAAGTACTTCATGGATGAAGATTTACTGAAACTGGTTAATGGCAATAACTTCGAGACCAGAGGCAACAATATGCTTGCTGAGTTCAAGCCAGAGCAGTTGAAGCCAGTACTTGACCGTCTGTCTAAAATGGGCGTGAAGGTACAGGAGGAGCGCAATACTTCTGAGGATGAAGGCACCCACTTCCGTGAGGACCGAGGCTTCCAGTATTCTAAAACAGATACAAAAGATGTTAAGAATAGTAGAATCATTCCGGAAGATGTAGATAAAAATGTATCTTCGCAGATTGAAAAGAGATTCGATGATGAGGTTGAAAGACTTTATGGGGATTCTTCTGAAAAGCCTAACATAGAGAAAGAGGCTAACAAATATGCTACAAAACAGTATATTGATACTTTTAAATATGATAAAAAAGGAAATCCTATTCAAAAGTATGAAGGTATAAAATCTGTCATTGACTCGTTGGATAGTAAACTTAAAGATATAGAACAGAAATATGGATTCAACAGGAAATCAGACATTAACGAAATCAAAAGTGCTATTGGAACCGAAACAGCCGAAGGAAATGACTCCAGAGGAATGGGTGGAGTTCCACAAGGGGATAGTGTGCGAATATCCAGCGGAAAAGGGGTACTCTCAGATTACAAAGAAACGGCGCTCTCTTTGGCAGCTGCTCAAAGAGCTAAAGAATATCTTCTCGAAAGATTCAATAATATCCGATTAAAGTATGGTCTCGAAGAAGGAGATTGGGCAAGCAAGGAACAGGTTGAAAGGATTTTTAATGACTACAACAGCGATGCTGACGTTAAAAAGATTTTTGACCGCATTGAAGGTTTAGTTGATGTTCTTGGAACAAAGTTGAAAGGTGAGGCTTATAAAAAGGTCAATACTGAGGGATATTATTATCATCCAAAGAACTACATATTGATAGATACAGACTTCTTATCTTCAATTCAATTCGGCAAACAAGAACTTGCTTCTACAATCTGCCACGAAATGTTGCACGTTGTGACGTCTGACATCATCAACCTTTACCGAAAAGGATATGGTGACTTGCTTACTGAATCACAAAGAAAGGCAGCTAAAGAGGTAGTTGATTTGTATGACGAGATAAAGTCTTACTTTGATAAGCATATCGGTGGAACCGAACCTTATGCGCTAACAAATCCTGCCGAAATGATAACTGAGTTGGCTAATCCGGAATGGAGAAAGATAGCGGCTCAGATTCCTGCTCAAAAAGGATGGTTCAGAAGAGCTTTCAATGCTATAAAAAAGATGCTTGGATTCCACGTTGACACAACGACCGATCTGGACAGACTTGATAAAGCATTGGAGAACGTAATCAGAAATCTTGATTACGGTGTATTCCAAAAAGGCGCAGAGCTTAACGATGAGATCGTTAACAAAAAGGCTAGCATTCCTGTGTCTTCCCATATCACACAACTCTCAGAGAAGACTGGCGCAAAGGTGAACATGGTTTCATCGGTTGATGAAATCATCAACAAGGCGGCAAAGGCTGCTATTGAGGAAGGCAGAAAGATAACCGGCTGGTATGACGAGAAGACTGGCGAGGTGCATCTTTACATGCCTAATATCCACGACAGATATACTGCCGAGAAGACTATCTGGCATGAGGTGGTTGGACACAAGGGAATGAGAGAGTTGTTTGGTGATGAACGATTCGATAAGTTCCTTCGTGAAGTATGGTATGACTTGGATAAGCCTGAGAATGCGGATTTGAAGAAGCTAGTGGATGAGGAGAGAAAGTTCAATCCTCTGAATATCTATGATGCCATTGAGGAAGGTATCGCCCGACTCTCCGAGGATGGAAAGGGTGAAGCTGGCTTCTGGAATGGTATCAAGAATAAGGTATCTGATTTCCTTCACGAAATCGGTTATCGTGTTGCTCCTAATACTAAAGATGTGAAGTATCTGCTCTGGTTGAGCAAGAACTTGCAGAAGAATCCAAATGATCCTTATTGGAAACTGAGAGCCGAGGCGGTGAAATACCGTCTCGACCATGAGCGTATGCCTGCTGTCGTGGCGCATGATGGTATGTTCTACGGAAATGACGGAAAGGTTAGAAGTATGGATAATCTTACCAAGGCTGAGTGGAATGAGGCTACAGATGGTGAGATTCACTTCCGTACTACCCCATCTGCCGGCACGGCACTTGACAGATACCACCGTTCGCTTGATGAACATGGCTATATGTTCACCGAGAGCTATATGGACAATATGCTTTCGTTGAAGAAGTTGATGAATGCGATTGTGCCTGACAAGAAGATTGAGGATATTGCTTCTTCGGAGAATCCTTATATGCTGCAGAACACCATGCAGGGTGCTATGAGTGATGCGGCTCAGATGTTTGAGCGCAACGTGATGAAGCCTCTTGACAAGGCCATGGCCGATGTGCTGGATGCTTTCGACGGAAAGAAGGATGATGAGAAGATTCGCAACTTCAATCTCTACATGATTACCAAGCATGGTTTGGAGCGAAACAGAGAGTTCTTTGTGCGTGATTTCCTTAGAAATATGAGGATGGACGAGCAGAAAAAGCAGGATGCCGACTTCTTGGAAAACAGTTATTATAGCGATAAGGAGTATCTTGACAACGAGTTGAAGGCTGGCAACATCGACCTGAAGGAGTACTACAGACAGTTGGACGAGAGTATCAGAAATCACTTTGATGCAGACTTCGAGGCTGGCGAGCACGACTATTCGGGTATGCACGCTATTCAGGAGGTGACGAAATCTTCTGACCCTTACAATGATGCCGAGGCTATTCAGAGCGTGATGGATTCGGAAGCGAAGATGGAGAGCATCAAGAAGGGAGCTGTAAAGGACTATTGGGATAAGGTGAAGGCTGCTACCCGGTATTCTATTGACAGCGACTACAAGAATGGCATCATCAGCAAGGAATTGCATGGTCATGTATCGAATATGTTCAACTGGTATGTGCCTTTGAGAAAGTATGATGAGGCTACGGCAGAAGATACTTATGGATACATTACTGAGCAGGGTGACCCGAAGAGTTATATCGGAAGCACGATCATGAGAGCGAGAGGCCACAAGTATCTGAGTGAAACAAACGTACTGGCGCAGATTGGTGCGATGGGCAACAGAGCCATCAAGAACGGTGGTATGAATGCTATCCGTCAGGCTTTCGCAAGATTCGCGAGAAACAATTCGGGCAATAATCTGATTACCGAAACAAGCGTCTGGTATGAGAAGGACCCAGTGGTGAACATCGTCTATGAGCGCTACCCTGATATTCCTGAGGATGCTACGGCCGACGAAATCAACCAGATTGTTTCAGACTTCAATAAGGATATGAAGATGAAGGAATCACAGGGTATGGCATACAAGGTTTATCGCAGAGACAAGATAGGTTATAAGTTCCAAAGAGCGGAGAATAAATCGCAGCATATCGTAGATGTAAAGATTGCCGGAAGGACCCATACCTTTATTATCAACGGAAATCCTAGAGCGGCGCAGGCTCTAAATGGATTGCTGGAGAACTCGGGTGCCAAGGGAATCATGAAACCATTGAGTTCTATTTCAAGAATGATGGCGCAGTTGTGTACATCTTATAACCCTGAGTTCGTGATGCGAAACATCATGCGTGATGCGGAGTTTGCATCGAGCAACGTTACTTCCAAGGAGGGTGCAAGATATGGTGCGCTATGGGCGAAGTACTATGCGCAGTTGGGCTTGTATAAGGGTGCATCGAATATCAGCTTCAAGGATTTGAGCGGAACTACTGGCTTGGGCTTATTTGCCAAGTATCGTAACGGAACACTTGATATGAGCGACAAGGTTCAGCGATATTTCAAGGAGTTCATGGAGAACGGCGGCGAAACCGGTTGGGTTCAGATCAAGAACATGCAGGATTGGACCAAGGAATATAAAAAAGATGTGAAGGGCGAAAGAAGCAAGATTGACAAGGGCGGTGCTGTCCTTCATGACTTCTTCTTCGGAAATCTGGCGAACATCAACGAGGTGGCTGAGAATATCGCCCGATTTGCTACCTATTGTGCGAGCCGAGACAGTAACCGCTCTATCATCCGTTCGGTCTATGATGCGAAGGAGGTATCTACCAACTTCAACCGCCATGGTAGCGGTGATGCCATCAAGAGTTTCAAGAACGGAGAAATGACTGGCAGCAAGGCGGCTGCAAGATGGGCTTACGGATTTACGGCTAGCTATCTGAGACATTGTTCTATGTTCTTCAATGCCGGTATTCAGAGTACAAATCTTCTTGTGAAGAACTTGAAGAATCATCCTGTGGGTACTTCTATCAATATGCTTGCCATTCCTTTTGCCCTCGGTGCGTTGGCTGCACTTGGTAACAATGTGCTGATTGCGAGTGAGGACGAGAAGGATAGAAAGGGAGTGAAGGACCCATACGGCGAGCTGCCTGACTACGTGAGAAGAAACAATCTCTGTATCTACAAGGGCGGCGGTCAGTTTGTTACTATTCCGCTTGCTATTGAGTTGAGAGCCTTCTATGGTCTTGGCGACTTGGCGGCTGGCTTGACCTTCTCGCCAAACGTAAGCGGACAGAAGAACCCTGCCTTGGATGCCGTGGGCTGTATGTCGCAGCTTGTGCCGGTGATGGACTATCTCGGTAACTCTTCGGCTGGCAAGGAGCCATTGAATGAAACAATCAAGGCTATCTCTCCTTCTGCCCTATCTCCTTTCGTGGAATGGGAGTTAAACACCGACTGGAAGGGCGCGCCTATCGAAAGACGTGGTGACTGGAATGAAAATTCCCCTGCTTGGCAGAGAGCCTACAAGGGTGTTCCTGACGGATATATGGCTGTGAATAAATGGGTGAATGCACAGACCAACGATGTAGCCAAGGGTAATGAGGATATGCTGGGCAACAGTTTCCTGGATATGGTAACGAACCCTAGTATGCTGAATCATTACATCGGTGGTCTTGGCGGTGGTACAGCTACCTTTACCGAGCGAGCTGTCGGTGTTATCAAGCACGGCAAAGAAACGGAAACCAAGGATATTCCTTTCCTTCGCTCCCTACTCTATACGCCTAGTGAGCAGAGCAGCTTGCAGCGAACCAAGAGCAAGTGGTATAACTACAAGGACGAAATGGAAAAGACCATGGCCAACGTGGACCGCCTGAAATCGAAGAACGTTCCGATTGATAAGAGAATCACGAATATAGGTGAGTATTTCCACTTCCAAAACTCCAAGGAGGCTGCCAAGGTAAGAATCATCGAGCTGGCAGAGAAGCAGATGAAGCGATGGAAGAAGCTCAGAGATAAGTCTTCTGATACCGAGAGCATCAACTTCGCTAACCAGAATATTGACAGGATCATGATGGATGCGGTGGATGAACTGGATAGATTGGAATAAATAAAGAAAGGAGTGGGCGCAAGGCTCACTCCTTTAATATTTTATGTGCATCCTCCTCTTTTACGCATTTTGCACAAACGGTCATGGCATAACAATCCTTTAATGATACTTCCTTATATGAATCAATATCGGGACAATCTGGTCTTGAATGAGCAACCGTTATTCTTGGACCGCTTGAACCTGCAAATTGAATATATACTTTATCCCCTATGCTTTTCTTATAACCACAAGATGTTAGAGCTATAGCGAAAAACAATACTAATAATTTCTTCATAATCTTTTATAGTTAAGCGTTATTTTCTGCAAAAGTACGGAAAATATTGATAGGTTGTATCGGGTTGATGGTGATTTCTGCACAGTTTAGATTTTTGCTAAATAAATGAGCAGAAGGTGACTCAGCATAAAATGCTGAGGAACAGTGGTTTGTAGGGCGAAAATTTTATTTTGAGCATAGTTAGGCAGAGCCTCATCTTCTTCGTAACTTTGCACCAAGTTCAATAGTGAACGAAACGAATAAACTAATTTATTATGTCAGAATCTAAGACATACATCTTTGGTGAAAACCAAAACGGAGGTTCAAACGGAATGCTTGGACTTCTTGCTCCTCTGCTCCAGAAGCAGGGTGTAGATCCAAATGTGCTTCTCGCCATGAAGGGAAACAATGGCTTCGGCGGTGAAGGTGGTTGGTTCATGTGGGTTATCTTCCTCTTCTTCCTTATGGGTTGGGGTGGCAATGGCTGGGGTGGCTTCGGCAATAACGGCCGTGGCGGTCTTGCTAACGAGATTAACAATGACGGAGTAAAGCTTGCCGTGAGAAGTCAGCAGAGGTCATAGTACCCAAGGCACGTGTGCTTATAGGGAAGGACTGAATCGTGCAGTGCAATAGTAAATGAATGTTACCTTGTGAGACACCTCATCAGATGTCCGAAAGGAACTCTCTATCCAAGACGATAGGACGGAATCCGACAATAGGATAGAAGTGATGCTACTCATAGGGATAGCTGAAAACAACTTGCCACACATCGCAAGATGAGAAAGCACGAAACCGCCGTATGCGGAACCGCACGTACGGTGGTGTGGGAGGTCGGTAAATGTGAAAATAGGAGGCAAATGCCTTTTATGATTAGCATTTGCCTCCTACCCGATTATCTGTATGGTTTACTCCCCATACTTTTTAGCTATCTTCTTTCTTTATCAAACAGAAAGCTATTTTTGTTTATAAGTTACGCCACTAGTGGTAAACGTAGCTGTGACTACTGCGCTTAATAAAGCATTATTATAAGTTAAATTTACACCTTTAATAGTCAAAGTTCCAGAAGTGCGACCAGCATCATGCATACTCTGGCATAAACTCTCAACATTTCCATAACAGAATCTACCTAAGTCCAGATTTTCCAGATTAATACAATTTGCAAAATTAGCAATATCACCTTTCAATTCTGAGTCAGATGCAATAATACCACTTAACCTGCTGCTACCTGTAAATAAAGATGTTGAAAGCGTTGGGTTGTCACAAGAATTAACATTTACAGAATTTACTTTTTTGAAGTCTAACTTTTTAAAGTCACCTATAACTTTAATGGCATTGCAGAATAAATATAAAATATTAGAATACTTAAAGTCTTCAATATCAATAGTCTTGTTATATATCTTGCCCCAACCAGAACTGAGTCCAAGAACAGTTAGACCATACTTGTTTCCTACAAAAATCTCATAGTTCCCATTACTTACATAAATTGGAGTTTGGTCATTTTTTTTGATAACTATATCTTTTCCAAGATTCTTTTCCAAAGCCGAATCAGTGAAGTACCCATCCCCAACAATGTGAAGTTTTGTATCTTCATCGAAAGCAAAATACATTTTTTGTGTGTTAGATGTTGGAGTATTCAATCTAGAAATACCTATTCTAAACTCTCCTATTTTTAGAAGGTTTCCATCTACACTACCTTTAAGTTTTGTTACTAAACATTTTTCCATAATTATAATTATTTTAAATTAAACGCATTTACCCTATAAGGAGTCTGTGTTCCACTATAGAACTCTAATAGTTTCTTAGCATTCTTATATGTGTTACCAACATGTTCTGTTACTTCTGTTGTGTAGTCATAAAGACCAGCCATAGGCTTTCTTGCATAATTAACAAACAGAACTCCTTCATTAAACATAATTGCAGAACTCATAATATCAGAATAATACCCTTCGATATAATAGCATTTATACTCTACGATTTTTTTATTTGCAAAATCTATTGCCATTTGAACAATTCTTGAATTCACGTTCTTATCTGTACCATTCCCACCATTTCTTGGGTTTATACTCCATTTTGTGTTATTGTCGAATAAAGTGTAGACAGGATAAGAAATACCATTGATTTCTTTATTACCCCATCTCTTGACATCATGACAGAGAAACCACTGGCATTCATCAGGAGTCTTTATTCTGCTTTCTATATCATAGTTCTTAGCAGAATGCAAACCTCCTACTTGATATAATATATTACCAAAAGTTACTGCACCATCATTAGATACCTTTCTCTCAAGAATATAAAATGACATGTTGTGACGAGCATTCAATATAATCTTAGTTTGGTCATCACCGTCAAATCGCATGGTATTTAAGTGGGTTCCTTGCTCAAAACTGAATATATATATATCGTCAGTTATGATTTTATCATTCAACAATCGTGAAGCAATGACTTTCCCATTCTTGTATTCATAGATACGTGGCAATAACAAGGTAACTGTTTTTCCATCCTTTTCACATTCAACATTAGTATTTTTAAAGACAATATAATGAAAATCATCTATATATATAAAGTCATGCTGGTCTATGTCTTGTATAAGACAATCTATCAGTTTCCAATCATCATCATATACGTATAAACCTTGCTTGTTACCCACTGAAATTAAGACTACATATCTACCTTCGTTTGCAGAATTATAGTGATGCTCTATGTTTGAGTTCATTGCCAAAGGAGAAAAATCCTTGTAACTAGTAAGTCCAGTTCCTTTAAAAACTGTTGCATAAGACCCTATAGCACAAACAAATCTGTCAAATGGAATAGATTCACTATCACTTAAATTGTTTATCAAAGAGTATGTAAGACTTGAAGGTATGTCACCTGCAAATATAATATCTTTATCTACAGGCTTCGCATACAATTCTCCATTATTGTTAACTGCAATTTCGTACATGCTACCATTTGGGGAAGAGATAAACTTTGTTTCCTTTGTAAAATTAGCAGCACTAAGTTTCATGTTAGGAATCCGTAATTTGCCATCTTGGTCACTTTTTTTGACAGCATATTTTCCTCTCATAATAGCAAGTTCTGTATCCGTAGACATACAAACACATCTCACATAATAAGCCCAATCCCATCCATTTGGAATTTGAAATGTATTTCCAGGCAATGAACCATCTGCTTGGTAAAGTCTTTGTGCATTATTATCATTTTTATCAGAAACCACAATAATTGCCGTAGCTATACCTGTTCGAGTAAAATAATCGCCAGCGGAGCATCTTATAGGATTACAGAACACTCCACCAACAGATTCATTTGGAGAAATGAAAGTCTGCTTCCCGTCTGCTGTTGTGTATCTTTTCGTATACCCAGTATAAAGATTTTCCTTCCCGAAGTCTTCTACGCCATTGATGTTTGATAACTGGATTTTTTCTATGGATTCATTTATTACATTTTCTATAGAACTACCTGATATTTTCAAAGATTGTACATCTAGGCTTTTTTCATATCTAGTTCCATTAGATTTGCGATATCCTAGTACCTTACCTTCTGCATCAATAGTCATCTCTATTCTATTCTCAAGGTCTTCAATATGTTCAAACTCTGTCGGAATAGTCTCAGATTTTACCTTATAGAGATAATGGCTACCATCAGAAGCAATATATCCAATCACCTTACCTTCAGCATCAGTCTCTGCTGAAAGATATTCATCATTGACTATTGTAGAAAGATGGGCTGTACGCTCTTTGATGTCTGATATATCAATAATGGCATCTGAAATAAAAGTACTAATATCAATACCACCAACAATCATGTGACCATCATCAGCACGGAAACCACCAAGAACCTTGTTCTCTATATCAATGATAACATAAAGCCATTCCTCATTGGTTATTACAGAGTACATTTCATGGTTAGGGAAATATGGCTTTCCATCATACTTGATTCCTGCAAGGATTCTGTTTTCTGCATCTACTACTGCAATGATATACTCATCATTAGAAATATAGAAGAAGCTGTCAGCAACATCAAGGTTTATCAATCCCTTACCATCTTCTTTTGGCTGGAAGGTTTTGAGAGCTTCTTTAATAGCCTTAATATCATCAAGCCACTGAGCCTTTGCAGCCCAACATGTACCATCTTGCTGAATACCAAGTAAAGGATGGTTTGCAGCATCAAGAATAACCCAAAGGAACTCCTCGCTTTGAGATATGTGATACATATCATTTTGAGGATAGTATGGCTTACCAGTTGCTCTGTAGAAACCAAAGAGTACTCTATCCTCTGAATCAACTACAGCCTTAATAAACTCTTCATTCTCAATTACCCTAAAGCGCTCTTTTACTTCATCCTCAATAAGGGACTTGCCTTCCTCTTTGTCTACCTTCTTTTTATCAATGGCCGCAACCTTCTCGTCAATGGTTGCCTTGTATGCTTCCATAGCTTCGGTTATGGTTTGCTGGAAGGTCTCGTTGTTGGCGATGATTTCATTGAGAGCTTTCTGAATAGGCTTAGGAATACCGACTGCCCAGTCTATACTACCATCTACACGGATGCCCCAAAGGAACTTGTTTTCGGCATCTGTGTAGACACGCAACCACTCCTCATTGGTCTCGTAGTGGCCGAGATTGTTGACAAGTTCATCAATGGCATTCTGAATGTTTTGAGCATCAAGACCGCTCTGTGTATTGTCGTAGGTTACTGCCGAACCTACGGATGCGCCACCGCTGATCGCTATGCCATCTACGGTGTCCTTGATTTGCTTTGTTTTGGTCTGGAGGTCGGAAATATCATCATCATTGGATGAGATTTGCCGCTGATGATCAGCAAGGGTGGTATCAACATTCTGTATCGTCTCGATAAGATTTTCAGGAAGACCTGCTGCCGCCTCGAAGATTTGAAGCAGTTCCTTGTCGAACTTATCCTGTGTAACGGATTCTGGTGCTAACTTTGAATTAGTAACAGAACCTTCGGCAAGTTTCTCTGTTGTGACAGACTTGTCGTTGAAGTCGGCTGTCTTAATCAGCGGCACCTTCGTTCCAAGATTTTCATCTTGTCTAAATGTAGGCATATTTTATTTCTTTTGGTTCTGTAGAAGTGAATATTTGAATTTGGACGATATCGGGAATAACCGAGATACGGAACTCGAAGGACTGGGTATCCTTGTGGCGACGTATCGGGACGCGAGGGAAATTTCCCTTATCATCTGACTGACGGATAACTACCTTCCCTTTTTTTCTTAACGTGATACTTAGGAAAATATCACGGCGAAGAGTAAGGATTGGAGTTACCCACGCAAGTTCATTGGCATCGTATGAGGCTGTTACATTCTCCATATCGTCTTTATTTAGAGGTTTGATTTACGCCTAGCTGTTGCAGGGCGATGATGTACATCTGGTTAGCTTTGGTATCATCGTAGGCTGAGAGGAGCAGAAAGGCGATATAATAGATGAAGGCATTCTTTAGTTTGTCCGGAATGGAAACATCTGTTGTGGAAACGTCTGTGCTCACTGACTTAGGTACGCCCACATAGGTAATGACCGCCGTTGAAGTCTTTGGCTGCATGAGGATCTTGATTGGATTCTCTCGCATGATGGCAGCCTGTGGGCGATCAATGGTACCCTTGGCGGTATCGTCGTACATCATAAGAGCTTCTTCATCGGTGTCCTCTACTGGGGCGACTGCCTTATACCAAGAAGCACCACGAATGCGGTTGATGGTAATAATCTCCATATTGGAAGGCATGTTGATAACACCGATGTTGTGATTAGAATCAAAATCGGACACTTGAATTGTGTCGGAAGTCGAACCTATGCTCTTGGAATCGGACAGGACAGGCGAAGATGCAGCAGTAATAGCTATCCAATGCAGCGCATCGTTTATCTTCGACTTGATGATGTTGTCCATATACAAATCATCCTTCTCATCGGCAATTTCCGATGTGTTGTTGGATTCCTCGTCTATGCACCAACGTACTGCCTTTATGATTTCCTCTATACTCATTTACACCTTATTATATATTACTGCTTGCCGTAATCTGGGAAAATAAGACTAGCCTTGTCTGCATGCTTCATGGCAGTTTCAAGAGTCCTGCAATCCTTATCAAAACGGTTGTTTATGTAATTAATAACTTCTTCCGCTGTACGGATGCCTGCTACCTCCTCTTTCTGTGACTTTTTTGTAGTCTTCTTTGCCGGCTCATTTACAGGCGCCTCTTCCTGCACAATATCCGACTCTTCAAGAGTTGTACGAATGCAAGTAACCTTTCCGCTCCTTACCAATTCATGGTTATCCAAAAGGTCTTGCGCATATTTGTTGCGAAGAGTAAGCTCTGGGCATTTGCGCATGTAAGTGTTGCCATGAGTAAAGTTGTAGCGCATAGAATTACCGCTAGCACCAGAAACCGTAAGGCTTACATTATTACACAGCTCGTTATATCTATATGTCTTAATCATTATTTTGTATTTTAATAACAAAGGGACAGGGCTATTAACTCCTGCCCCTCTGCGTGATTTTATATATTAAAGATGAAAAAGATGCTTTATGCAGCAACGTCCATGCCGGCATACAAGTTCCACTTAGTACCATTGTACTCATAAACCTTACCCTTCTCGTAGGTTGTATCATTCTTGGTGTAATCCTCTGTTAAAGCCACCTTCATGCCCTTAGCAGCAGTATCAGGGAGAGTCTTCAGAGATATGATGTTGTTCACGATGCCAGTAACACCAAGGTTAGTGATGAATTTCTCTGGACCAACCAAGATAGAGTTGTAGCCACGAAGAGCAATACAATCTGCCTCAATGTGCATGTATCGTTTAGCCTCACGTGGATCGTAGCCATCCTTGCTCATATCATTGGTCTTATCCTTGCCCTTCTCCTTCACGTAGTGACGAGCACCCTTCAAGTCCATACCAACCATGCAGTCTTCCATGTGCATCATGTCAAGAGTCTGATCCCAAACGAAATCAATAGTACCATAGTTGTCAACGTAGCGAGAGAAGGTAATGTCGATTTCCTTGTGAGTAGAAAGAACCTCTGTGCGACCCTTTGGAATCTCAATGTTCATCAAGCGCTTGATTGCGTTCTTGCCACAGAACATATAGATGTGATCAGACTCAGAGAAGTCTGTGAACATCAACATACTGATAGCAGTCAAATCCTCGTACTTGTAAACATCACCGATACCATACTGGTTAGTCAGCTGATTCAAGATACCCTCTGCGAAGTAGGTGTACTCATCAGCACCGTCATTGGTAGTAGAGTGAATACGAGCCTTGGTACCCATCCAATAAGAACGCTCAGCACGCATCTTGTACTTGTTGAGTGCATCTTCCTTCATATCCTTCACGGTATGAGGAATTTTCTTCTTCATAGTCTCGAAGTCCTCTGTGAAGACGATAGAGAATGCTCGCTTCTGGAGATAAACATCAGCAGAACGTGGCTGGTAGTTCTCAGCAGGAACCTTCATCTGAGATTCAGAGAGCGCTGTAGAAGCTGCCAAAATAACTGTACCAACAGGAATTCCTGGGCAAGCCATGTTTTCCAAGAACTCGCAATCGGCACCTTCACCATTAGCCTTACCATTGATAGCCTGCAAGGTAACCTCAGTACCTGCCTTATTGGCGCTGGTAACAAAGAGAACCAAACGACCTTCACGAACTGTAGCAGAGCCACGCTTGTAACCAGCTACGGTAGGAACGATAGCAGTAGAACCCTCGTAGAATGGCTTCAAAGAGCCCGAGAAGTTGCTCTTGGTAAGCTTGATGGAATCACCAGCAGGAATAGTCTCTGTAACCTCACCGTCCAAGGTCTCACCACCATAGCGTGCGTGCTTCTTCTTGTAGCCAGTACAAGGAACTGTTGTGGTAAACTTCTTGACGATAGAAAGGAGAGGTGTATGATATGGGCGGAACTTGGTCTCACCCGTGTCCCAGTCTTCCTCTTCAAGACCGCCTCGGTCCATCTGTGTAGCAGAAGCCTGCGTACCAGTCAAAGACTGACCAGCAGTTTTACCACCAGGGGTAAGCATGTCGTTCTTATCCTTATCTACCTGCTCATTGGCAGCTGTATCAACGGTTTTTGCAGGCTTAGAACCCGGCTCGTTCAAGTCAGGTTCAACATCATCACTAACAGCCATTGCGCCCCCGCCTGTAGCAACTGCAAGAAGCATCAGAATCATCTTAAAGATGAACTGACGATCAGAAAAATAATTAATTGCTTTCTTCATTTTATACTTATATTTATGGATTAATAATCTTGTGTTAACCAATATCATCAAAGAAGCTGGATGCTCTCTTCTTGGTTTTCTTCTTAGCTGGCGCATTTCCTGCGCCAGAACTAGAAAGAGAAGGAGGAATACCTTCTGTGCTGGAAGAGCGAACCTTATTCTGAATCTTTTCGTTTCGGGCTTGCATAGCCGCCTCGTCACGGGCAGAGGAAATATCAGAATCGTAGTTGTTGGCGTTGTGGAGCATCTTCCAAATATCATCTGAAATATCGCCACTCTCTACCTTGTCGTGAATCTCGTAAATCTGGGACCACATATCCTGTGCATCTTCTGGATAGAGCTTCATCAGGCGTTCAAGCGACTTGCGCATGTTGGCAGTAACCTTCTCGGTAGCCTCGTTCTGTTCAGCAACGTCCTCGTTGTGCTTGGCGAGAATCTCAGCGAGTTTCTTGCCGCCTTCAGGATCATCAAGCAACGTCTTTACATCAATACCCAAGCGAGCCATCGCATCGAACGGATTGTCGTCCGGATTTTTCTCCATATCCATCGCCAGAGCAGCGAGCCACTTGTGCTTATCGAATACTTTAGATAATGCCTTACCGCTCTCTTCGTACCGTCCGAGCAAATCAGCATCATCATTCATTGCCGCATAACGAGCTTCCTTGTCTTCGAAGTCGATGTCAGAATGGCGATTAGAGAAGCGCTTGGAGAAAGCTGTACGATTAGGGCGCTCATCTACAGACGTTTCATCTGTAGCAGCCTCAGCAGGTGGAGCCTGTTGAGCACCACCTTCCTCATTCATCTGTGCTAATTCTTCTTTTGTCATATCTCTATAATACTGTTTGAAACTTTTCGGCAAAAATGCAAATAATTTGAAGAAGTTTTGCCGTGCTCCAATATTACGCTTGGTGGTTGGTTGGAGCACGGCAAAGAAAGCCATGTTTTTGCCTATTTTTGCGCCTATAATTAATAATGTATAAGAAAATGGTAAAGGCAAGAATACTGACACTTAGCAAAGTGATGCCTCAACATAACAAGTATGACTCGGTTAAGGCTCGCAAGCGAAGACAGGAACACGGCAAGGACGAGGAGTTACTCAGCCGATGCAGAAATGCTTGGAATAACCTGAGCGGTGTGCGAGAAACGAGGGCGAGAACGATGCGCTACTGTATGGGCGACCAATGGAGCGACACCATCAGAGTATACCATCATGGCTACTGGGAGGAAATGACAGAGCGCACCTATATGGAGAAGCGCAACCAGACACCTATGAGCAACAACATCATGGTGAGCATTCTGGAATCTATTGCCGGTCTTTATGCCAAGCAGGGAACGGAACCGGTCTGCTTTGCAAGAGATAGCGACTCCCGGCAACTGAGCGACATGATGAGTGCCACGATGCAATGCAACTGGCAGACAACGTACATGCAAGATGTGCTGAACCACGCTATTAAGGACTATCTTATGGGCGGTCAGATGTTTGTCAGAGAGAGTTGGGAGGCGAAGGAACTGGAAATGCCCGATTCATGGACAGACACGATGGAACCCGACCACATGTTTTTTGAATGCGGCAGCGACCCACGACACAATGACGTGAGTCTTATCGGTGTTCTGCATGACGTGAGCCGAGAAGACTTGTATCAGAAGTTTGCCAAACAGGAATATGGGCTTACAGAAGAAGATCTGAACGCCATCTTTGATATTTATCCTTCGGACGATAACAGCTACGGCTATGAGTTTAACGAAGAGAAAGCGTTGGAGAATCTCTGTTTCGACCACAGCAACAAGGGAAGACATTACTCCAGAGTGATTGAGGTATGGACCACGGAAACCAAGCCAAGACTGCAATGCTTTGACCCGATTGCTACCACAGGAACCGGTGCTTACTTCCGTATAGACTTGGATGATACTGCGATGATACAGAAGCTACGCAACGACAACATGAAGCGCAAGCAGCAGTATGACGAAATGGGTATAGCGGAAGAAGACAGAGCGTACATCACTAGCGAAGAGATTGCAGATAAGTACTGGTATTATACCTATATGGCGCCAGACGGAACTATCCTCTGCCAGGGCGAAACACCATACGATTATAAGAGCCATCCTTTCACGATGAAACTCTATCCGTATATCAACGGAGAGATTCATCCATTCCTTGCCAACATCATAGACCAACAGCGATACATCAACCGACTGGTTGTAATGAACGACATGGCCATCAGAAGCAGTTTCAAGGGATTCAAGATGATTCCAACGAATGTGCTTAACGGCAGAACGCCAGAGCAGTTTATGGAAGAGGCGGTAGAGTATGACGGATGGATATTCTACAAGCCATCGGTGAAGACACCGAATGTGAAGCCAGAAATTATTACATCGAATGCCGTGAATATTGGTACCAATGAACTCTTGCAGATAGAACTGAACCTGATTAGAGAGGTTACCAACGTGAGCGGTGCTTTGCAGGGTAAGGCCCCATCGGCAGGAACTTCGGCAGCCAGATATGCACAGGAAAGCCAGAATGCAACCACGTCTCTGTATACCATCCTTGCCGACATGGACGTGTTCACGGAGAAGCTGGCAACCAAGAAGTGCATGACTATACAGCAGTACTACGAAGACGGAAGAAGGGTTTACGACCGGAACTTCAATACGGTTTACAAGTACGACCGTCTTTCGGCAAGAGATATTCACTTCAAGATCAGCATCAAGAATGCAGCAGCTACGGCAGCCTTCAACACGATGCAAAACGATACGCTCGACAAGCTTCTTGAAATGGGCGGTATCAATATCATTCAGTATCTGCAGAATCTCGACGCACCATTTGCAGACAAGTTGCTTGCCAGCGTACAGGAGCAGCAGGCTCAGCTTGAACAGATGTATCAGCAGCAACAGGCAATGGCTATGCAGCAAGGCGGTGGTCAGGTAGAGAACGGAATTGTGCAGGGTGCAGACCAGAATGCAGTAGCACAAGCACAGAGTGCATTAGGATATAACAGAGCAGCATAAGGTATGGAAGAAGAAACAAAATTAGTAACAATCAGTATGGAGTCCATCGAAGGTGATGTGACGAAGCAGGTTTCAGTTATCGCAAAGAGGCTGAAAGACAAGGATGGTGTTTCTCTGTTTGGAAGCACGACCCTATCATCTGTAGAGAAAATGGTGATAAGGCAATACATCGAATCAGCGGTTCGAAGTTTTGCTGGCGAAATGGCACCAGTAGTAAAAACCTATCTGGATTCTTCACTTCCTGCATCAGTAACTTTCAATGTGACACGACTGAACGAAGGCCACAAGGATGCTTTTGAAAGTTGCTTTATGGGATATGTAAGGGCTTATACGGCCTACATGGTGCTAACTTTGAGCAGTACAGAGCAAGCTAAAGTGTACTCAGAAGAAATGAATATGCACATGAAGGCAGCAATACAGCTTGTATTCGACAAGATGCCACCTCCTACATCAGTAAAGACATTGAAAGACATGACTGGTTCCATAGAGAACGAGCCACAGTTAGAAATCATTAGACAAGGATAAGCTATGATCATAAAATTTCAAATTATCAAATCGGTAGTGATGGAGGCAGTAAAGTCGACAACCTACCTGAAAGCAAAGATAGATACTGCAGCAGACGAAAAAGCAGCGAAAGTAAGCTTTAACGAGGCTGCCGGCGATGATGAGGTTCACGAAAGAACGCTGACCCACGATTTTGATACAGCCCTGGAAGTATTGAAGACCATCTTCGTAGACTATCTTGTGCCAACGCCTCAGACTATTGGCGATAACGCCATCTACTATGGAAGCGGAATGGATGATATTGTGGAGTTCACCCTATCAGTATCAAGACGTTATAACGGAACGCTGACCGACGCACTGGCTAGGTTGGCAGCAAGATACGTGGAGGACTACATGATATACCAGTGGTGGCTGAAAACAACAAATCTGAAACAAGCGGAGCCATACCAAGCTACACTTGCATCAGACGAGATTGCCATCAGAAAGTGCTTCGTGATGAGTGGTCCGGTGGTCCCTACCGTTCCTTATCCAACCGAGCTAACCGCAAAGGTGAATGGTGAGGGCGTGGAAGGCGAGATAACTCTAGAGAAAGGAGAGGAAGCTACCCTATCCTACTCGCTCAATGATGGAGCAATTGATGATATTGAGGCAAGAAGCGAAGACCCAAGCATCATAGAGATACACCGATGCAGGGATAGACGAGCCTTTACTCTAGTACCGGTAAATACCGGTTTCTGCAAGGTGAAACTATGGTCAAGACATAGCGACAAAC
>ENA-ORTG01001740-ORTG01001740.1-human-gut-metagenome-genome-assembly--contig:-NODE-1740-length-19039-cov-2.326696_pt1 | contig 19039 bp, 18 predicted proteins | sample MGYA00241906_ERZ509176 | MGnify/ENA primary metagenome ERZ509176 (study PRJEB26280, sample SAMEA2338811) | human gut metagenome | biome: human gut; feature: human-associated habitat; material: faeces...
ATATGAAGATATATTTTTTGAATATGATGAGAATATAGAAGAATTTTATAAAATTACTAATTAGGATGTGGGAAAATATGATTTTCATTTTTATTGATTCAGTGTTGCTTGCTGCGCTGATTTTTGGTGGATTAGCAACAGGAGCAGGTGTGACGAGCGTAGTAGTAGCATTTATATTGAAACATAAAACAGTAATTGTTGTAATAACAGTATTGGGAGTACTTGTAAGTGAAATAGTAACATATGGAGAAATAACGGATAAAATTAAGGCAATTATATATATAATTATCAATACTGTGTTCGATCTTATTTTACAAACAGGGTATATTGCAATTACTTTGATGTATTTGAATTGTATTTCTGATAATTTTAAAACACATTCAGGATGGATGGTAATTATGTTTATACCGGCTTTGGCGGAAATTTTACTGATAACTGGAATTGCATTTGGAGGCGGAGCCTGGCTGCCATATAAGATGAATGAGGGATTTGCAATGGAAGCGGAAATAGGTGGCTTCATCAATTTGGTGCAAAATATTATAGTTAAAGTGATATGGATGCATTTTTATGTTGGAATGTGTTATATGTTTTTAACGACAATGTACCCAAAAGCATATAGCTTTGTTTTTGAAAATACATATGTAGATAGTGTTTTGAAATATTTTGGAAAATACATAGAACAGTTATTTACATATATCATCAGCAAATAAAACAACATTTTTAAATTATAGAAAATGTAAAATGGTGAATGTGTGAAATAGTGATTCCAGAAATCCATACATTTAAGAAGTTAGAATCGTCGCAATCAATTTGCAACAAAAAACAGAATCGTCGAAAATCGTTTGCAACGAAAACAAAAATCGTTGCAAATCATTTGCGACGATTCTATTATATAAAATAAAGAAACTGCTTAAAGCTATGAAACATGAGGTATACGAAAGACAGGAGGAATGAATAATGTATACACCTGCAAAAGAACGATACAATATCATGGAATATAACCGCTGTGGAAGAAGCGGATTACTGCTTCCCAAGATTTCGCTTGGCTTATGGCATAATTTTGGGGATGCATCCGATTATGAAAATATGAGGCAGCTTTGCTTCACAGCATTTGATAATGGTATCACACAGTTTGATCTTGCCAATAATTACGGTCCGGCTTACGGAAGTGCGGAGAAAAATTTCGGCAGAATATTAAAAGAAGATCTGATGCCATATCGTGATGAACTGATCATTACGACAAAGGCCGGATTTGATATGTGGGAAGGCCCTTACGGCAACTGGGGCAGCAGAAAATATCTCATAGCAAGTCTTGACCAGAGCCTTAAAAGACTTGGCATCCCATATGTGGATATATTCTATCATCACAGAATGGATCCGAACACTCCACTCGAGGAGACCATGGGAGCATTGGCGCAGATAGTGAAGAGTGGAAAGGCACTTTATGTCGGACTCTCCAACTATGACGGACCTACCATGGCAAAGGCGGAGCGCATACTTGATGAGCTTCATGTGCCATTTGTGATAAATCAGAACAGATACAGCATACTGGACAGATCTGTCGAGAACAATGGGCTTCTGAAGCAGACATACGCATCAGGCAAGGGACTCATATGCTTCTCGCCTCTGGCACAGGGAATGCTGACAGACAGATATCTGAAGGATATGCCGGCGGACAGCAGGGCAGTGAAGGACGGAAGATTCCTTCATGAGGATCAGGTGCTTGAAACTAGACCTCTCCTCAACCAGTTAAATGAGATCGCAGCCGGATATGATATGAAGCTATCAGAGCTTGCCATCGCATGGCTGCTGAACAAGCCGGAGGTCACAACAGTGCTGATCGGTGCTTCAAAGCCTGAGCAGATCATCAGCAATCTCAAGGCTGTTGAAAAGCAGGCACATACAGTCATGACCGATGACGAATTACAGAAGATCGAGGATGCCGTTGCAGCATTTGAAAGATCATAAAATAGGCAAAACTTTTTTTATACCCCCTCGCAGGAGAAGCCGGATAGAGCTTCTCCTGTTTTTTATATCTGTGCAGACGTTGGGAGAAGTCAGTGCTGTTACAAATACATAAAAGTATGGTATTATATCACACAGAATCTATGTTACGGAGAAAAACTGGTGAAAGAATATATAAATGAAGCACTTGAAAAATATATAGAGAAGGGTACATACCCGTGGCACATGCCTGGGCACAAGAGACAGCCGATAGAAGCCGTCCAAAATGTTGATAACATTTCAAAATCCCGGGAAAACTTCTGGAACGGGGTGTATGCACATGATTTCACTGAGGCTAAAGATCTTGACGACATGCATGAGCCGGAGTTGTTCATAGCGGACAGTATTGCCGAGATGAAGAATGTGTATGGAACATTTGCAACATATATGCTGGTGAACGGTTCCACATCCGGACTTATGACAGCTATACACGCCACCTGTCACAGGGGAGACGTGATACTTGCGGCAAGAAACTGCCATAAGGCGGTGTACAACGCTATCTGTATGTTGGAGCTTGAGCCCGAGTATATAGTGCCGGATTATGTGAGTATGAGCTGGCCTGACGGTGTGGGTCAGAATGAAGTCGGAGCAATATCGAATGGAATGTCAGATGATGGAGAAGATGACTGCGAAATATCGGAAATGATGGTTCCAGGCGATGAAGATGATCGTGAAATGTCAGAGAGGACAGACATACTGGGTGACATATCGCCGGATAAGCTGGAGCTTGCTCTTAAGGAATTGGTAGCAGATGGTAGAAAGCCAAGAGCGGTGATAATCACATCGCCGACATATGAGGGTGTCATATCTGATATAAGGACCATAGCCGGGATAGTACACAGGTATGGAATATATCTCATTGTGGACGAGGCACAGGGAGCACATCTGAACTTCATGGAAGGACATGAGACCGCCATGCAGCAGGGCGCGGATATTGTCATCGAGAGCCTGCACAAGACCATGCCGGCACTCACACAGACATCACTTCTTCATGTGATGAATCCTGAGCTTGATGAGAGGGTTAGAAGATATCTGCAGATATTCCAGACATCTTCGCCTTCATATATATTTATGCAGAGCATGGAGAAGGCAGTTGCATTTGGCGCAAATAACAGAGATGAATTTGCCAGGTATGGGCGGAGGCTTGAGGCATTTGCCGGGAAATGTGATGGGCTCAGAAATATACGGCTGTTCAGACCTGATGCTTCCTCAGTGAAAAATGATGAGATCTGTAATACGTGTAAAGTGTTCGACCGTGATGAGGGCAGGCTGGTATTTGTAGTGAGACCGGGAACTGTAGACGAGTCGGGACAGAAATTTACAGGGGTTATGCTTGCTGAAATTCTGGCGGACAGGTATGGGTTGATTGTTGAGATGGCATCGGTGAGTTATGTCATTTGTATATCATCTGTTGTGGACAGTGCAGACAGTTATGATATACTATTTAATGCGGTGGCTGAGATAGACGGGAACCTTGGCTATGAGCCGGATAAAACATACCGGCAGGAGCTGGATATCATATCCGGCAGAAGGTCAGCTATGCCGCCGGGAACCGCGTGGGACAGACCAGTGGAGAGCGTGCCGATTGAGGGTGCGGCTGGAAAGGTGTCGGGGGCATTTGTATATGCATATCCGCCGGGAATACCTGTGCTGGCGCCGGGAGAGGTCGTTGACCGGCAGGCGGTGAACGGAATAAAGTCCATGATAGACAGCGGACTTAATGTGGCAGGAGTCAATGACGGTTATATCAAAGTGCTGTGCGGAGAATGATATGTAGCATTATGATCTGGAAGGTTTGATAAGAATCACAATATAAATATGAAAGGTGTACATGTGCAGGAACAGCATATGGCAGGGTTAGGATATGAAAGGAATATTTATAACTATAGAGGGCCCGGACGGAGCGGGCAAGACCACACAGAGGGAGCTGCTTAAGGAATATCTGGAGAAGAAAGGCTATGACGTGCTGATAACCAGAGATCCGGGGGGAAATCCCATAAGTGAGGCGATCCGTGAGGTTATATTGAACAAGGATTTTACAGAGATGGGATATATGACTGAGCTGCTTCTGTATGCTTCGGCGAGAGCCCAGCTTGTGAAAGAGAATATCAAGCCTGCACTGGATGCCGGTCAGGCGGTGATTGCAGACAGATTTGTGGACTCATCCGCTGTGTATCAGGGAATCGTAAGAGGACTCGGAGTTGACACGGTGTATAAGGTAAATGAATTTGCACTTCAGGGAATCATGCCGGATATGACATTCCTCATGGATCTTGACGCCCAGGAGGGAATATCCAGAAAGAAGAACCAGGCTGAACTTGACAGAATGGAGAATGAAAAAATGGAGTTCCATCAGAAGGTCGTGGATGGATACCGCATGCTTGCGGATATGCACACTGAGAGAATAGTGAAGATAGACGCTACTTTACCTATTGATGAGATTCATGGTATAATAGTAGGGTATGTAGAGAAGAAACTTAATCTTTAATATATTTTGATTTTGGAGAAGGTCAGAATAGACATACAGAAAAAATTAATTGTAAGGGGGTTGGTATATATGATAGATTTCACAGACATAATCGGACATGAGGACATAATACGCCACTTCAAGAGCAGCATTGAGCTGGGTAAGATATCCCAGGGCTACATCATCAATGGCGAGACAGGAAGTGGAAAAAAGACCCTTACCAGGGCGTTGGTCAAGACTCTCCAGTGTGAGGAGGGCGGTACAGAGCCATGTAATCATTGTAAGTCATGTCTTCAGTGTGAGACGGGAAATCAGCCTGATATCGTGTGGGTGACCCACGACAAGCCAAATGTGATCTCGGTTGAAGAGATACGTGATCAGGTGAATTCTGATATTGATATCAAGCCTTATAGCAGCAGATATAAGATATATGTTATAGAGGATGCACAGCTTCTGAATGTGAATGCACAGAACGCTTTGTTAAAGACGATCGAGGAAGCTCCGTCCTATGCAATAATCATACTGCTCACCAACAATCTTGATAAGATGCTTCAGACTATACAGTCCAGATGTATAGTGCTGAATGTGAAGCCTGTCAGAGAACATGATATACTTGATTATCTCATGAACGAGCTCAAGCTGGACAAGCAGAAGGCTGACTTCTGTATGGATTTTGCCCAGGGCAATCTGGGAAAGGCCATCAGGCTTGCAACTAGTGATGAGTACAAGGAGATCAAGGAAAATGTGGTGAAGTTCATGAGACATATAAGTGATATGTCGGTTGATGACATGATATTTGCCATTAAGAATATGGAGCTGTACAAGCTCAAGGTAAGTGACTACATCGATCTGATGATGATGTGGTACAGGGACATTCTTATGCTCAAGGTGTCCAATAACCCGGGCCGGTTGATGTTCAAGGAGTATTATTCTGATATAAGAAAGCAGTCCTCACACATCAGCTATGAGGGTATAGAAAAGGTACTCAAGTCTATGGACAAGGCCAAGGTCAGACTTGAGGCGAATGTCAGCTTTGACATTGTCATGGAGCTTATGCTCCTAACCATGAAGGAGAATTGTTAATGAAAGAGATTATAGGAGTTCGTTTCAGACCAAACGGTAAGATATATTATTTTGATCCACAGAACTTTGAGGTCGAGGCCGGCAGTTTTGTCATTGTCGAGACCGCAAGGGGTGTGGAGTACGGCAAAGTGGTTCTGGGAAGACGAGAGGTAGAAGAGGGCAAGATAACGGCGTCACTCAAGCCGATCATAAGAATTGCCACAGAGGATGACACCAGAAGATACGAGGATAACAAGAAGAAGAGCAAGAGAGCATTTGGCATATGTCTTGAGAAGATCGCAAAGCATAAGCTGGACATGAAGCTCATCGAGGCTGAGTATACATTTGACAACAATAAGGTGCTGTTCTACTTTACAGCAGACAGGAGAATCGATTTCCGAGAGCTGGTAAAGGATCTGGCATCTGTGTTCAAGACAAGAATAGAGCTCAGACAGATCGGTGTCCGCGATGAGACCAAGATGGTTGGCGGAATCGGCATATGTGGAAGGGAGCTCTGCTGTAACAAGCATTTGTCGGAGTTCGTTCCAGTATCAATCAAGATGGCAAAGGAGCAGAACCTGTCACTGAATCCTACTAAGATATCCGGTGTGTGCGGAAGACTTATGTGCTGTCTGAAGCATGAGCAGGACACTTACGAGTATCTGAATGAGAAGCTTCCGAATGTAGGAGATTTCGTCAGGACCATAGATGGCAACAAGGGCGAGGTCATGTCAGTGAACGTTCTCCGGCAGAAGGTTAAGATCGTGGTGACAGACAAGGATGACAACAAGGAAGTTATGGAGTATCCTGTGGCTGAACTCAAGTTCAAGCCTAAGAGAAGAAAGAATTCAGAGAGACTCAGCGCTGAGGAGTACAAGGCACTTGAGGCATTGGAGGACAAGGGTGGAAAGTCCAAATTTGACGATTAGACCGGAAGTGGTTATAAAATCCTGTGAGAGGATAGATGACCTGCAGTGCAAGGGTTATCAGATCATACAGAACAGCGGAATGTTCTGCTTTGGGATGGATGCTGTGCTGCTGGCAAACTATGTGAGATTTAAGCGCGGTGGCAGATATCTGGATCTCGGAACGGGAACAGGTATCATACCTATACTTCTTGCTGCAAAGGAGTATGGGGATGAAACTCTTACCAGAGATGAGAGACTTGCTGGTTTGAATGCCGATGATTATAGATCCTCACATGATTGTATTGCCGTAGATGGAGTTACTAATTCGGATGCAGGGGTGAATCAGCAGCCTGGCGGTAAAATGGCAGATGGAGCACGGTTTATAGGCATAGAGCTTCAGCCTGCATGTGCGGACATGGCGGCAAGGAGCGTGAGCCTCAATGGGCTTGACGGTTTAGTGCGAATAGATAACGGAGATATAAAGGAGGTCTCTTGTAACTACAAGAAGGCCTCCTTTGACATAGTGACCTCAAATCCGCCATACATAAAGGGCAGTCACGGTCTGGAGAATCCGGATGCACCTAAGAACATAGCGAGACATGAGGTACATGTGACATTGGATCAGGTGGTGGCGGCGGCAGAGTATGCCCTTAAACCCGGCGGAAGCTTCTATATGATACACAAGCCGTTCAGGCTTGCTGAGATATTTGAATGCCTGCATGAGCACAGGCTTGAGCCAAAGAGGATGCAGCTTGTACATCCATACATAGATAAGGAGCCGAACATGGTCATAGTGGAGGCCGTTAAGGGTGGCAACTCCATGATCAAGATTGATCCGCCTATGATAGTCTACAAAGCTCCGGGAGTGTACACGGAGCAGCTGCTTGCGACGTATGAAGGCACGGCAAAGCGGTAACAGGCAACGGCTGCAGCATGAAAGTGAAAAATGTTGTAAACACCCTAATGTACATATTACAGATAGTGAGGTTTATATATGGCAGGCAAATTATATCTGGTGGCAACACCCATAGGAAATCTTGAGGATATGACATATAGAGCCGTCAGGGTTCTTTCCGAGGTGGATGTGATAGCGGCGGAGGATACGAGGAACAGTATCAAGCTGCTCAATCATTTCGAGATCAAGACTCCCATGACGAGTTATCATGAATACAATAAATACGACAAGGCGAAGGTTCTCGTTGAGAAGATGCAGCAGGGACAAAGCGTTGCAGTTATCACTGATGCCGGAACTCCGGGTATATCTGATCCCGGGGAGGAGCTTGTGAGACAGGCTCTTGCCGCAGAGCTTGAGGTTACACCGGTGCCGGGGGCGTGTGCATGTATATCGGCGCTCATCAGCTCAGGACTTTCGACCAGAAGATTTGCATTTGAGGCGTTTCTGCCGTATGACAAGAAGGATAGAACAAGAGTGCTTGAGGAGATGAAGCGAGAGACGAGGACTATGGTGATGTATGAGGCTCCACACAAGCTGAAGAAGACTTTGGCGGAACTCATGGAGGCTCTCGGTGACAGGCATATAACACTTGCCAGAGAGATCACCAAGAAACATGAAACCATAGAGCCTATGATGCTCTCTCAGGCGATAGCTCGTTACGAGGGGGAAGATCCGAGAGGAGAATTCGTCATAGTGATAGAAGGGCTTGATGTGAAGAAGCTTGAGGAAGAGAAGAAGAGCTCGTTCGAGGCTATGTCCGTGGAGGAACATGTCCAGACGTACGTTGATCAGGGTATGTCCAAGAAGGATGCGATCAAGCAGGCAGCTGTAGACCGCGGAGTCCCTAAGAGGGATGTGTATAATGCGGTGATGAAATAGAAAACGGAGGTAGATTGGTGTCAGGTGCGGATAAACAAAAGATTATCTGTACCTGACACTTTTTAATTTTTATGTAATATGGCGAAAAACAACTTGCATATACACAATGCGTATGATAATATAAATGTGCAATATACGCAACGCGGGCACAAAAGTAACATGCTAACGGGAGATATGTAGTCAAAGGAGAGTGCGATATGGACAGTAAAGACTATCTAGTAGAGCTTAGAGAAAGCACTGGTATGACCAGAAAGGAGTTTTGTGAGTATTTCGAGATACCATATAGGACAGTTCAGGATTGGGAACTTGGAAACCGCAAGATGCCGGATTATCTCTTGCGTCTGATGGAGTACAAGATCAGGATGGAACAGGGAATAAAGGATGGAAAAGAGCTTGAAAACAACAAATAAAGCCACTATACTTCAGATAAAGAAAGGCGGTGGAAAGGATGGAAGAAATGCAAAATCAGGAGTTATGTATTTTACTTGATAGTATCCTCGCACTACTTGAAACGAACAATGAGGATAAAGCAAAAGAGATTATAAGAAACGCAATAAAGAGAATAGATAAAGGATCGACATCCAGCTCGAAGGAAGAGTAGGTTGAACAGAAAAGAGGGGGTGCACATGTCGAAAATTGGTGTCAGGTACGGATGAACAAAAGATTATCTGTACCTGACACTTCTTGCTTAAAAATCTCCTTCATTTCAGATTTATCTCCATCATTTTATCAATAAATGATGGAGATAATAATAGACATGATGGAAATAACACTCCCCATATTCACACCTTATCTTTTGAATTGTAAAACATACTGGTTTCTTATTCTCTGTTCCGGTCTGACATCAACCAGATATAAGAATAATAAAAATATCCATTCCAATGGTTTCATTATAATATAAACAACATCTGCTCTAAGAGGATTTGTTATGAGTTTCGACAGTGGATAGCCGTATGTATCATATATGTGGCGAACCATCCTGTGAAAACTTGGAAATTTTATCTGAATCACTTCTTCAAATGCGTTGGCAATACATAATTGCCTGTTTACAATGATCGTTGCACCTCTCCTGCTTCCAAATCTAAGCGGTTTCACAACTTTTTTGTGCCCACCGGCGGCTACCGTACAAAGATAATGTCCTTCGTAATCTGATGGCGGTGGTGGTGTCTGCTTTGAAAATGTCCAATCTGCAGTATCTGTAAATGCCTTAATCGGAGCATCCAGTCCCTGACCAATTAGGACAAATATAATCTCGATAATTGCCACAACCAAAAACAGTGCAACAAAAATTACAAAGGTGTACCTGGATAAGCTGTTAATGATATCGTAAAATTTCTTGAAACGTATATTGTTATCCTGCGCTGCTGCTCTGTTTTTAAAGATTTCTACCTGTTGCAGCGTATGTCTCTGAATTGCTCTTGCAGATAACAGCAATATGTTGAAATGATAAACATAAAATGACAATTCTAAGGGATTATTGATATTTTTAGATAACTGAACAGCAAACGTAATCTGCAATATATTAAGCAGGATAATAAAGGAAATTGCAGCCGCGGATACTAATGGCTGCATTTATGTATAACAACACAAAATATGCAGCAAATCCTAATAAAGCAACCCAGGAAATTCCCCAATACCCGGAAGAAATCACATAGTGAAATTGCATAGTATTAACCTGTTCATACCAGTCGCCGGCTATATCATACGTTATCGCAAACAGCATCAGATATAACAGGCCGCCAACCAGAACGGTTACGGTTGAGATAAGCTTTTCCTTTTTTGGTTTGGCAGAAAAACAATTGTAAATATTCCAGACTGTTAAAGTTCCGGGTATAACAAATGCGACTATACCGAAAAATAAAAATATTAATATGTCGTTCAAATGAAACATTTACAAATCTCCCTTTCCCCAATACTGCCGATCAGATATCCCCATTTATATACACCCTCGGAACCCTTACCGATATGTTGCACACGATCACATCCACATTCGTGTCAAGCATATTTGCCATGTCCTCGATGGACATGCCCTCACCGAGAAGGGTTACAGTGTCGCCGCGCTGTACATCCGGGATGTCTGTGACGTCCGCCATGCACTGATCCATACATACGCGTCCGATGATCGGCGCCTCATGACCATTTATGATGACCTTGCCCTTGTTGGACAGGTAACGGCTGGAGCCGTCTGCAAATCCTACCGGAAGTGTGGCGATTTTTGTAGGTCTTTCAGTGACAAAAGTTCCGCCGTATCCAATCTCAGATCCGGCAGGAACCTCCTTCACCATGGCAACGTATGTGTACCAGCTGAGGATTTCCTGAAGTCCTGAATTCTTCCAGTCAAAATCATCAGAAGGAGTGAGACCATAGAGGATATCACCGCATCTGACTGCGTCGAGCTGTGCCTCAGGCAACATCAGTATGGCAGGGCTGTTGGCTACGTGGTGCTTTGGTATGACAACCCCCATTTTCTCAAGTTCATTTACGGCGTGGAGGTATAGGTCAAGTTGCTTTCTTGCACTTGTGTGATCCCCCTCATCTGCCCTTGCAAAATGTGTAAATATACCTGTTACGTTCAGGTCATCCATCTCGCAGATCTTCTTTATAGTGTCAAATGATTCCTGACATACCGGGAATCCTATTCGGTTCATACCGGTGTTCAGCTTTATCTGGACATTCTGTTTCTTGCCGGCTCTTCTTGCAGCGGCAGCCATGTTCTCAGCACCCTCCATTGAAAAGACAGTGAGATCAAGGTCGTACTTTGCGGCCTCATCCAGCATGTCATCTGCTGTATCGCCAAGGATAAGGATAGACTCTGTTGCCCCCGCGTCCCTGAGCATCTTTCCCTCTTCCCAGATGGCAACGGCGTAGCTGTCTATGCCACATTCCTTGAGTGTCGGGTAAAGTCCTGCAATGCCGTGGCGGTATCCATCGCCCTTCATGACTGCGATAAATTCAACACCCGGTTTCAGTCTTGATTTTATGTTGGCAATATTGCTCCTGAGCTTTGCCAGATCTATAACTGCTGCAGTTCTTCCTGCAAATGGTCTGTTATTCATAGTCATTCTCCTGTTTTACAACTGTCAAATTATAGTAACCATGTAATTATATTTTTATTTGTTGAATGAGTCAACATGTGTGTTATGATGTTGTCAAAAGCCACGCAGAATATATATTTTACAACCCTGTTGTATCTAACTCTATGATCATCTGTTCCAGTTTTTGCTCTCTTAATAAATAGCACATATAGATTGGAAGATATGTTATAGCACCATCTGTCTCCACGTTTCCAATTGATAAAACATATGCTTTTTCAAGATGATAATCCGGAACTTTCATAAAATTATCCAACGCTTTGTGCGATTTATAAGCCTTTCCCGATTTAACTTCAATTGGAACAACCTGACCATTCATTTCTATTGCGAAATCCATCTCTCCGATTTTCTGCTTTTTACAGAAATAAGGTTCGAAACCATTGGCAACCAATTGCTGTGCGACTGCATTTTCAAAATGAGCACCATTGTTGACCTCTCCGTTTTTATTTATCAGCTCAACTTTAGTTTCTGCCGGATAAGCGCTGGTCAGCAGACCGATGTCACTCGAGAAAAGTCTGAACACATTACTGCACTTGCTCGCCAGAAGTGGGATTACCGGCGCATCTACATTGTAAACAGGCAACGCCACGCCTGCATCTTTTAACCATAAAAAGCTGTTTTCATATCGATTAAATTTCAATTCTTTATCCAACATGGTAAATACAAACTTCTTATTTTGCTTGTTCAGCTCAGCCGGAATAATCTCATATATAGATTTCACCTTTAACTTTTTGTCTTCAAGCTCATATTGTGAAAAATCTTCCTTGTAAAGAGTTGTAATATCCCGTTGAACTTTATCGACTTCCCGAATATCTTTGGTATTTATATAAGCTTTGACAGCATCCGGCATTCCACCGACAATAAGATACACAAAGAACATTGACAGAAGCTTTTTGTGTATAAATTCATCAACCGGGCTGGCTGTTTTAAATTTATCCTCTAACATATTCAAGGTTGTTGCTGAGACATTATTTGCCACCATAAATTCTTCAAAATCCATGGGATACATTCTTAAAACTGTCAGATACCCGACTGGGGCAGATGCAATTCCTTTAAGTTCCACACCCAATAGTGAGCCGCTCATGACATATTTATAACTGCCATCGTCTACCAGAAATTTTATTTTTGTTACTATTTCTGGGCATTTTTGAATTTCATCAAAAAAAACAACCGTTTCGTGCTCCTTACAATCTTCGGGCATGATCATTTTCAGTTTAACCAGAAATTCTTCTGCACTCATTTCTGCATTTAGATAAGATACCATATCCGGTTGATCAATGAAGTTGACTTCAAACTTGGTATAGTTGCTCTTTTCAATTTCGTTTCTTATAAGCCAGGTTTTTCCAATCTGTCTTGCCCCAGTTACCAACAATGCTTTATTTGAATTTTCAAGCCATTCTCCAATAATTCTGGAATCTTTTCTATACATACATTCATACCTCCCAAATACAATTTAACCTATTTGCCCCGTTTTTTCAATTACTATGAGATTATTTTGCCCCGTTTTTTATTATTTTATTTTGGCAAAAAGCCCCGTTTTAATTGCCGCTCCGAATAATTATTGTCATTAAAACCCGCAGAGGGTATAATATCAGAATATAAGCTCTAAAACAGGATTGGAAGGGAATTAAGATGAAGAAAGAATATGTAATGGGAAATGGAGCGATCGCCCTTGGCGCTCTTGCAGCCGGAATCAATCTGGTTGCCGGATACCCGGGCACTCCATCCTCAGAGATACTTGAGACAGTAGCAAAATACCCGCATGACGGAGTCCATGTGGAGTGGTCGGTAAATGAGAAAGCGGCTATGGAGGTTGCCGCCAGTGCATCATACAGTGGAGCGAGGACACTTGTGACCATGAAACAGGTGGGTCTCAATGTGGCATCGGATCCGCTTATGTCGCTGGCGTATGTCGGGATAAAGGGCGGAATGGTCATCGTGTCTGCGGACGATCCGGGACCGATATCGTCACAGACGGAGCAGGATACAAGGATGTTTGCAGACTTCTGCAGGATCCCGGTATTTGACCCGTCGACTCCTGAGGAGGCATATCAGATGATACAGGATGCATTTGACTACTCGGAGAAATACAAGACACCGGTTCTGTTCAGACCGACAACAAGAGTGTGTCATGCATACGCATCCATAGAGGTAAAAGACGAGTGGAAGGCAAAGGAATATGAGGGATTTGTAAAGGATTCAAAGAAATGGGTCATCTTCCCGAGATTGTCATTTGCCAACCATGCCATGATAGAGAAGAGAAATGTAGAGATCGGGGATGACTTTGGCGACTACTCCATGAACACGGTGGAGGGAAGCGGCAGTAAGGCGGTATTCGCATCGGGAATCAGCTACTGCTACGCAAAAGAGACACTTAAGAATGTGTCTGATGTGAAGCTGATCCGTATAGCGACCCCACATCCTTTCCCGGAGCAGTTTGTGAAGAATGCGCTGGACGGAGTGACGGAGGTCATGTGTCTTGAGGAGCTCAGCCCATACATAGAGAATCAGATATTACGCCTTGCGGGCAAATATCATATGGATATAAATGTCAGAGGAAAGCAGACCGGTGATGTGCCGACAAGCGGAGAGCTCAGCACAAACAAGGCTGCAAACATCCTGTGCGATTTTCTGGGACTTGAGAAGACTTCCCAGGTGGATGTGTCAGATGCACCGGCACTTCCTGTAAGGCCGCCTGTGCTGTGTGCGGGATGCCCTCACAGAGCGTCATTCTATGCGGTAAAGAAGGCGATGGCCGGCAGAAAGAGTTATTTCTGCGGAGATATCGGATGCTATACACTTGGAAATGCCATGCCGCTTGACATGGTGGATACCTGTCTGTGCATGGGAGCCGGAATCACTATGGCGCAGGGCTTCCACTGGGTGGATGAAGATGGCGTGTGCTTTGCATTTGTGGGAGATTCCACATTCTTCGCGTCTGGTATGACCGGCGTGGTAAATGCAGTGTACAATGATGCAAATATGATCCTGTGCGTGCTGGACAATTCGACCACAGCCATGACGGGACACCAGCCACATCCGGGAACAGGACGCAATATGATGGGTCAGTTCGTGGACAAGGTGAGCATACAGAAGGTGCTCGAGGGAATCGGAGTGAAGAAGATAGTCACTGTTGATCCGCTTGATCTTGAGGCCAGCGTGGCAGCAGTTAAGGAGTGTGCGGATATCAGGGGCGTCAAAGCGATCATTTTCAAGTCACCTTGTATAGCCATCACCAAGCCGTCGGGCAAGATGGAGATATCCGAAAAGTGCATACAGTGTAAGAAATGTATAAGAGAGATAGGCTGTCCTGCAATCATCCTGAAGGATGGCAAGGTGGCGATAGATGAAAGCCTGTGTACGGGATGCGGTCTGTGCTCACAGATCTGTCCGGTGGGTGCGATAGGAGGTGCTAGCAATGAATAAGGATATTCTGGTCTGCGGTGTAGGCGGACAGGGAACGGTTCTTGCGTCCAAGCTCATCGCATCGGCGTATATGGCAAAGGGTGAGACGGTACATTCGGCGGAGACCATAGGTATGGCACAGAGAGGCGGAAGTGTCACGAGCCATGTGAGGATCGGTGAGGCGTATTCGCCACTCATAGCCCAGGGCGGTGCTGACATTATACTTGCGTTTGAGCCTGCAGAGGCTGTGCGCAATCTGGCTTATCTGAAAAAGGGAGGAATCGTCATCACCAACAACGTCCCGGTGAAACCGGCGACTGACTCGCTCATGAATTCAGGCTACGAGGCACAGCCGATGCTTGACTACCTGAAGGACAAATGCGATTGCATAGTCATGGATGGCGCGGCGATAAGCCGTGAATTTGGTTCGGCAAAGTTCTACAACATAGCACTCCTCGGGGTTGCAGCAGCCAGCGGCAGACTGGGACTTGACGAGGCGGATATCATATCAGCCATTGAGAATGGAGTGAATCCGAAGTTTGTAGAGGTGAACAAGAAAGTATTTGAATATGCGATGAAGATGTAGTTGGCGATGGGCTGACAAAAGGGAAAAGGAGAGTAAAAATTATGAAGTTAAATGACACACAGCTCAGTCAGGTGGACGCTCAGATAAAGAGACTTGTAAAGACTGACAGCTATTATGGTAAGAAGTACAGAGAGCTTGGTATAACAGATGTGACAAGTCAGGAGGCATTTGAGGAGCTTCCGTTTTCAAGCAAGGATGACCTGAGAAATGCTTACCCGCTGGGAATACAGGCTGTTCCGGATGAGGAAGTGGTACGTATCCATTCATCTTCAGGAACAACAGGAAAGCCGGTCATCATACCTTACACAGCAAAGGATGTCGATGATTGGGCAATCATGTTCGCAAGATGCTACGAGACAGCCGGAGTGACAAAGAAAGACCGAGTACATATCACTCCGGGATATGGTCTGTGGACAGCCGGAATAGGATTTCAGGCAGGCGCGGAGAAGCTTGGTGCCATGGTGATTCCTATGGGCCCTGGAAATACTGACAAACAGTTACAGATGATGATCGATCTTGAAAGTACAGTTCTCACAGCAACATCATCATACGCACTTCTTCTTGCCGAAGAGATAGATAAGAGAGGGCTTAAGGATAAGATACATTTGAAGAAGGGCGTATTTGGCTCAGAGCGCTGGAGTGAGAAGAAGAGAAAGTATATAAAAGAGAAGCTTGGAATAGAGCTGTATGATATATATGGACTTACAGAGATCTATGGACCTGGTATCGGAATAAGCTGCGATGCCCAGAATGGAATGCACTATTGGGATGATTATGTTTATATAGAGATAATAGATCCGAAGACCGGAAAGACTCTCCCTGACGGAGAGGAGGGAGAGATCGTTATCACTACTCTGGTGAAGGAGGGAGCTCCGCTCATCCGTTTCAGGACACACGATATATCAAGGATCATTCCGGGTGAGTGTCCATGCGGAAGAAAGCATCCCAGACTGGATATCATCAAGGGCAGAAGTGACGATATGTTCAAGGTACACGGCGTAAATATGTTCCCAAGCCAGGTTGAGGAGCTGCTTGCACTTGTGGATGGAGTCCCAAGCGAGTACACCATAAATATAGCCCATGATGAGCCTGCCAATAAGGATATCATGCTGGTTACAGTTGAGGCCGAGGGACGTGTAGATTTCGAGCAGACAGGACGTCAGATCAGAGATCTGTTCAAGTCAAGGATCGGAGTTACACCGAAGATCACAGTTGTCCCTGTTGGAACGCTGCCTAGAAGTGAGAAGAAGACACAGCGTGTCATCGACCATCGTGAGCAGTAGGTGACGGACGGTGAGCACTATTGGAGAATGACGCATCTGAGTTTTAGTATATCCAATCAGGGTCGCTCCCGCTTATTTCGGCTCGCAGCGGTACTAAGGTGCCGCCTTTATGGCGCCACCTAAGGACCGGCGGCCTCAAATTCCCTGAGTTGGACATACTAAAACTCAGATGCTGTCAACGATGGTTGTACAGGTGCTCACCTGTCTATGGAGAGGATATTTATTATATTAGATACCTGTAATGTAGTTGTATGAGACTAGAAGAATATGTATTGACATATTTATATTTTAGAAGGGGTAGGAGTAATTAATTATGAATTCAACTGATATAATTTCCTATATAGTTGCGTTTTTACTTGGGGTGGTGCTTTTCACTCTGGCGAATGAGATCATACTCAAGCTGCCGAACAATGAGAATATTTTTAAGGGAAAGCCGAAGAGTTTTGAGAAGTTTTCTCCGAGATGCCTGTTCATACAGATACTTGGTGGAGTGTTCGGAGTGCTGATGGTGTGGCAGTTTGATGTGAGCCTTGAGGCGGTCACGGTATTCCTGTTCTTTGCACTGCTGACTATCATCACATTCATAGACGCGGACACCATGGAGATACCATTTGTGCTGAATGTATGCATACTGGTGCTTGGAGTTATATCCATATTCACAAGAGGAGGCTTTTCTCTGACAGGCGGTGATCTCTCACTTGTGAGCAGGCTCATAGGAATGATATGTGTGAGTCTTCCACTGTTCCTGATAGTGCTGGTCATTCCGGATGGATTTGGCGGTGGAGATATCAAGCTCATGTTTGCCGCAGGATTCTTCCTTGGCTGGAAGGCTACGGTCATAGCGTTCTTCATCGGACTTATCATAGGTGGATGCCAGGGCGTGATACTTCTTGCAAGGCGAAAGAAGGGCAAGGACGATCATTTCGCATTTGGCCCGGCGCTCAGCGTAGGACTGATGATCGCGACATTTGTGGGATCACAGATGATGAACAGTTATATCAATATGATCAAGGCGTCATTCTATGCGTAGAGTGATGAATCCATGAAAAAGAAATAGTGCTGATGTATAAGTGATAAAAAACTTATACATCAGCACTATTTTTTATGATAGTATTCAAATGTAATTGCCTATTGTATATTTTCCATGTGAGGGATATACTGTAAAGAGCGTGCAATTTAACGCGTTAAAGCTTTTAATTGAGAAAGAAGAGCAATTATTAAGAGAGGTTAGGAGTTACGGTTATGCCAATCACAGATTACTTAGAGAGAAATGCCAGAGAATACGGAAATGATGTCGCTCTGGTAGAGATAAATCCTGATGTGCAGGAGACGAGAAGGGTTACATGGAGAGAGTATGAGCTCATAGAGTCGAATCCTACATGCCAGTACAGAAGAGAGATCACATGGAGCGTGTTCAATGAGAAGGCAAACAGATTTGCTAATCTTCTGGTGTCACGTGGAATCCAGAAGGGAGACAAGGTAGGTATCCTCATGATGAACTGCCTTGAGTGGCTTCCAATATATTTCGGAGTGTTGAAGACGGGAGCTATAGTGGTTCCGTTCAACTTCAGATACGATGCGGAGGAGATTAAATACTGTGTAGAGCTTGCGGATGTCGACGTGCTTGTATTTGGCCCTGAGTTCATCGGACGTATAGAGGCTGTCGTTGACGAGATAGCTGAGAAGAGAATCCTCTTCTATGTGGGAGGCAACTGTCCTACATTTGCGGAGGACTATGACAAGCTGACATCCAACTGCTCAAGTGTATTCGAGAAGAGAGACATCAAGGACAGTGATGATGCGGCTATATATTTCTCATCTGGAACAACAGGATTCCCAAAGGCTATCCTGCACAACCATGAGAGCCTGATGCATGCGGCAAAGGTCGAGAATGTACATCACGGACAGACAAAGGATGATGTATTCCTGTGTATTCCTCCTCTGTACCACACAGGTGCCAAGATGCACTGGTTTGGAAGCCTGATAGTGGGCGGCAAAGCCGTTCTGCTCAAGGGCGTAAGTGCTAAGACCATACTTCAGACGGTAAGCGATGAGAAGTGTACTATAGTATGGCTTCTTGTGCCATGGGCTCAGGATATACTGCTTGCAATAGAGAACGGCGATGTACATCTGGAGGATTATGAGCTGTCACAGTGGAGACTGATGCACATCGGAGCACAGCCAGTGCCACAGAGTCTTATAAAGAAATGGAAAGAGATATTCCCTAACCATCAGTACGACACGAACTATGGACTTTCAGAGTCTATCGGACCGGGCGCTGTACATCTGGGAGTAGAGAACATACATAAGGTCGGAGCCATCGGTGTGCCGGGCTACGGCTGGCAGGCAAAGATCGTGAATGAGGACGGAACAGAGGTTGAGCAAGGCGCAGTCGGCG
>ENA-ORTG01001745-ORTG01001745.1-human-gut-metagenome-genome-assembly--contig:-NODE-1745-length-19013-cov-3.038875_pt1 | contig 19013 bp, 15 predicted proteins | sample MGYA00241906_ERZ509176 | MGnify/ENA primary metagenome ERZ509176 (study PRJEB26280, sample SAMEA2338811) | human gut metagenome | biome: human gut; feature: human-associated habitat; material: faeces...
ATATTGCCAATCAGATGCTGACGAATCTTACACGTTTTTACCGCATGACACTCAGAAAGTCGAAAGACCTGATCTCCATCCGGGACGAACTGACCATCGCACAGCTTTATCTGGAAATGGAAAAATTATGCCATAATGATAATCTTACCTGGGAGATCAATATGGAAGACGGCATTGACAACTTCCTGATCTGCAAATTCACACTGCAGCCATTTCTGGAAAACAGTATTATGCATGGTCTCTCTCAGAAAACGCCGGAGGTTCATATCTCCATTGATCTTTCCTACGGAGATGATACGGTTATTATTGTGATCACAGATAACGGAATCGGAATGGCAAAAGAACAGCTTTTAGAATTGCAGAAAACATTGGATGAAAAAATTGTTAATTATGAAAAACACTTTGGTATTGGAAATGTAAACAAACGAATCTCCAATCCTTATTTTGGAAATGGTAGGATATCTGTAGAAAGTTGTCTGTATGAAGGCACTTCCATTACCATTGAATTTGATCAGATGGAGAAATATGATGAAGAATGTAATGATTGTAGATGACAACTGCCTCACCGCAGAAGGCATCGAAAAAAATATTGACTGGAGTGCTCTGGATACCACTGTGATCGCCGTAGAATATAACAGTCTTTCCGCTCTGGACATCCTGAAAGACACCCATGTAGATCTGATCATCTCGGATATTGAGATGCCGGATCTAGATGGGGTCTCCATGAGTCAGAAAGCTCTGGAGATCCAGCCTTTCATAAAAGTTCTGACGGCAGGGAAGTCCTGTATCCGCAGCGGGCGGAATTCATAGGCGTAGCGGCGCTCAAAAGTGTTGGCCAATTTGCGTTTGGCAGCATAATCAGAGCCTTTGAGTTCAATTAAGTCGTTGATATTATAAAGATATTCCCAATGCTCGCGTTGATTTTTGCCGACGATGTCCGGCATTTGCGTTTCGATTATTCGGCTCAGGGCTTCAGGAACCCGAGTCATAATGAAGTGAGGTTCCAGATTTTCGGCAAGAAGTTTCTGCCAGTCATCGCGCTGCCAGGCGCCTATCGGCGCTCCGTAAAGGTAAAGCGGACCGTAGCGGTAACGCAGCCAGACCAAATCATCGGCCCAAGCCCATTCATATTGATATTTTCCGGCCCAGGACCAGATATTTACAAAGCTGTAATCAGAGGCTTTTTCAAGGCATTGGCGGTAATATTCGAGATATTCTCCGCGGCGGTTCAGTTGTATCGGTTCAAAAGTCAGCATTATCTAATTATTTGCGACACAGTCGTCGCCGTTAAAAGTGTAGTCGGTAATTTCACCGTTTACAATGGTAAAACTGGTTTTGCAGTAATAGCTGCCGCCGTTGTCGGACGGAAAGCCGTAATCAGGCGTTTCAATGGCTCCGTACTGCACTTCGTAGCCCTGATAAGGTTCGGTATTACCGTTAACGGGGCCGTCTTCGTCAATTTGGAGATAAGTTACCACTTTTTCGTTAGGTCCGACATAGAGTTCATTCGTCGGCGTTCCCCAACTTTCGTATAAGGTTTCCTGACTCATGCCGACCCAGTTTTGCAGGTTGGCATTGTAGGAATTTTGGTCCGAGACGCACCCCATTAACAATAAAACACATAAAACCAACATTTCTTCCTCCCTAAAACTTTTTGATAGGAAGTATTTAATTCGCGGCCGCATTTTTTCAAGACGGCCTTTATGATAATTTTGCTTCGAGCTTAGCCAGGTTAACCGCATTGATTTTAATGTTCAGCAGCAGATTTTCTCCTTTGGTTTGGCAGTCAAGCACCTCCGAATTGGAATATATCCAGGCGAGCAGCCGGCCGTCCGCAGCCGGAATTTTTATCTGTGTCTGCCGATGCGCCGCCGACAGTTTTTCTTCAACGAGCCGGAGAAATGCTCCGGTTCCCTCCCCGGTGACGGCAGAAGTCGGCACGACATTAAGTCTCCGTTCACAAAGAGACAGAACGGAAGCATGATCTTCAGGCGTCAGCAAATCCGTTTTATTCAGGACTTCAATATATTTGTCCTGCTGTTCAACTTCTTTCAGCCCCAGATTATCCAAAACGGACAGAACGTCTTTCTTCTGCTCGCCGGAGTTCGGATTGGCAATATCGCGGACATGGACTATCAGGTCTGCTTCCAGCACTTCTTCCAAAGTGGCGCGGAAAGCCATAATCAATTCGTGCGGAAGATCTGAAATGAAGCCCACCGTATCAGAGAGTATTATTTCGCGGCCGGAAGGAAGCCGGAGACGGCGCATGGTCGGATCCAAAGTGGCAAACAGCAAATCTTTGGCAAAGACATCGGCTCCGGCCAGACGGTTAAACAGACTTGATTTTCCGGCGTTGGTATAACCGACGAGCGCAACGACGGGATAAGGAACCCGCTGCCGGGCATTACGCTGTAAAGCCCGCGTTTGTTTGACTTTTTGAAGCTCTTTTTTGATTTTGACAATCTTGTCATCAATAATACGGCGGTCAAGTTCAATCTGGGTTTCGCCGGGGCCGCCGAGAAAACCGGCACCGCCGCGCTGGCGTTCAAGGTGCGTCCAGCTGCGAACCAGCCGGGAGCGCTGATAATTAAGGTGAGCGAGTTCGACTTGCAGTTTTCCTTCCCGGGTTTTGGCTCTTTCGCCGAAGATCTCCAAAATCAGCGCCGTCCGGTCAATAACTTTGATGTTAAGCTTTTTTTCCAGGTTTCGCTGCTGTATCGGCGTCAGGCTAATATCGACAATTAAAAGCTCAATATCACGGCTGCCGATAAATTCCTGCAGTTTTTCCAGATAACCGTGCCCGAGGAAAGTAGCCGGTTTGACCTCACGGAGCTTTACGATATCGGCGAAAACGACATCAAGATTAATGGCCAAAGCCAAGCCGCAGGCTTCTTCCAGCCGCGCCTCGGGAGACAGTTGAATCAACGAGGTCGGCAGGCTGGGAAAAACAACTGCGGCTTTCGGGCGGTAATTTTTATGTGTTTCAAACCCCGGCAATTCAGTCTTCACTGATTTCGATATCAACCGGTGTGCTCGGCATAATGGTTGATACGGCATGTTTATAAATCAACTGGGTGTGTCCGTCGCGACGCAAGAGCAGTGAAAAATTGTCAAACCAGGTGATAATTCCCTGCAATTTGACGCCGTTGACCAGAAAGACAGTGACGGATACTTTGTTTTTGCGGATATCATTTAAAAAATCGCTTTGGACATCCTGTAATTCTTGTGACATTTTTTTATCCTTCTTATTGTTTTCTTATCATTTTATATAATCTTATTTTATATAATTAGTAAAGTGCCGTTTACATCAAGGGGATAACTTCTACCGGAAGTTAGCGCACCGGTTGCCGTTCAGGCGAACAACCGTTCCGCTTTTTTGATGCCTTTGCTGCTGACATATAATATAATAACGTCATCGGCACATAAAACGGTTTCGGCTTCAGGAAAGAAGACTTCTCCGTCCCGGGCAACGGCGCAGATTTTGCTGGTGACCGGAAGTTCGATTTCCGCCAGTTTTTTGCCGACGTTCAAATTGTCTTCGTCAAGCTTGATTTCCCAAACTTCCCCAAAACCGCGGCCAAGCGAATAAGCATCGCGAATCCGGGCTTTGCGCAGTTCCTGCAAAATTCCGGAAATCGTAACGGAAGAACGGTCAACCAGAATGTTGTCGCCGATGTTGTCAATCAGATTATCGTACGAACGGGAGTTAACCAGAGCCAGCGTGTTAATGACCCCGCGTTTCTGTGCCAGCATGGAAACCAGCAGATTATCTTTGTCTTTGGCGGTTACGGCAATGGTTGCATCGGTGTTTTCAATTCCGGCTTCGGTCAGAATAACATCACTCATCATTTCGCCGTTGATGACAATTGTGTTATTCAATTCTCCGGCCAGGCGTCTGGTGGCAATGTCATCGTCGTCAATTATTTTGCTGCTGATGATGTTATCATCCTGCTCCAGACTCTTTCCCAGATAGCGGGAAATCTGGTTGCCGCCGAAAATAATAACCCGTTCAACGGCACTGCGCTCCATGCCGAAATCACGGACGGCCTGTTCGATTTCCGAACTTTTAACCAGAAAATAAACCGTATCCCCGGCCATCAGCATATCTTCGGCATGGGGAATAAAACTGTGTCCGTTGCGGACAATGCTGACAATGTTAATATCCAGTTCCGGTGCAACCCGGTTCAGATGTGACAGCGGCGTCCGGATAAGCGGGGTTTTGTCATCGCAGCGAAAAGCGAGCAGACGTGCGGCCGACCCGAGCAGAGATATGGCCTCGGAAGCGCCCGGAACCTTTAACAGGCTCAAAATAGCCCTGGCAATGGCCCGGTCAGGCGAGATAACCAAATCGACCGGGATATGTTTGTCATTAAACAGTGTTCCCCATAACGGGCTCAGATAATCCTGAGCGTCAATGCGGGCAATTTTTTTAGGAACGTTAAAAAGAGCGGCGGCAACTTCGCAGGCAACCATATTAACTTCATCGCAATCCGTCGCGGCAATCAGGATATCAGCATTTTCCGCACCGGCTTTTTCCAAAATATCGGGATGTGCTGCTTCGCCGAAAACCGGCTGAATGTCATATTCTTTCGCAATCACGTCCAAGGCTTTGGCATCGTGATCGATTACGACAATATCATTGTTACCCTGGGTGAGATAGCCGACAATGCTCCGACCGACGCTCCCTGCCCCGCAAACGATTATCTTCATTCTTTATTCCTCACTTTCTTCCCCGCCGCAAGTGTCAAAATAGCGGTTAATTTCGGCAATTGCTTCGTCAAGGCTGTTCAGACGGTTATAAGTCTCACGAAAGCGTTTGGCATCTCTCAGGCCGCGGCTGTACCAGCCGGCATATTTCCGTGACAGCGGCAATGCCAGCCTTACACCGTAGTAATCAACCAACGCCTGCAAATGCTGCAAAAGAATCTGTCTGATTTCAGGCGGCGACGGTTTTTGCGGCGGCGTTCCGTTATGGATATAATTATGAATCTGCGAAATTAACCAGGGTGCGCCCAGAGCCGCCCGGCCGACCATAACCCCGTCAACCCCGGTATAATTCACCATTTGCACGGCCTTTTCCGGATCGGTAACATCTCCGTTGCCGATAACCGGGATTTTGACGGCCTGTTTAACGGCGGCAATCGTATCCCAATCAGCGGTTCCCGCATAAAAGTCGCTTCGGGTGCGGCCGTGTATCGTTACATAAGCGGCGCCGCAATCTTCGCACATGCGGGCAAATTCGACGGCGTTAACATGTTGGTGATCCCAGCCTTTGCGGAATTTGACGCTGGTCATCAGCCGGGTTGAACCGACAACGGTTTTGATGATTTCGGCGGCGCCTTTCATATCCTGCATCAGTGCCGAACCGGAATGATTGTTGACAATTTTTTTCACTGGGCAGCCCATATTGATATCGACGGAGAAAGCTCCAAGTTCTTCAATCAGTTTGACAACATCGGCAAACAGGGAGGCCTCTCCCCCTACCAGCTGTACAACAACCGGATAAGGTTCGTCCCTGACATCGGCAATACGATAACTTTTGGGATTTCGCCGCTGAACGGCATTGACCGCAACCATTTCAGAAACAACGGTTCCCGGTCCGAAAGACGATACCAGACGGCGCATCGGCTTATCGGTGATACCAGCCATCGGAGCTAAAAAAATATTGCTTTTAAAACCAAGTCTGTTCATATCTTATAGTCAAAATTACGGTTATATTCATGCATAAAATCAATCAGGGGTTCTTTCTCCCGATTTAATTCGGCAGCCGTATGATAAGCCCGGGCGGCATAGCTGACCTGATTTTCGGAATCGGCATTTCCGCCAAACAGCCAGTTTACTTCGGGAACATCAATGCTGAAACGCTGCCCGTAAACGGCAGCCGCTTTGGCATAATCCGCGGCAGAAGCTACCTGAGCCAATTCTTCGGCAAAACCGAAGCCGCCGATATAATGTGCGCTTTCAGCCGCTTTTTTCTCCGCGGTTTCGCCGTCCGGACGCAGTTGGCGGCGATTTTGTTCCGGCATTTCTTCCGCCGCTTCGGAAACAATTTTTTGAACCGAATAAAGGGAAAACGGCTCTAAATAGCTGACGGCATAGCTGTTTAACGAAAAAGGCTGCGCGGTATAAGTCCCGGCGCCATTATCCGAACTGCCGACATTTTGCGGAACGACAGCCGCTTTAGCTTTGATATTGCGGACAGAATCAGAAATCTGAGCGGTCAGAGCGCTCAAGTCATAAGGCATTGCATTGATTCCGGTCAGAGCCATATATCAATCCTAGTTCAGCTTATCCAGCGATTTGGCCAGAATGTAATACAATTTGCCGACATCGGCTCCGGAAATGACCGAGAGCAGTATTCCCGAACGTTCGTTGCCGCGCGCTTTGCTGACCAGCGTTTCAAAATCAGAGAGGTAACGGGTGACCAGGCTGCGAAATTCAAGATTTTCCTCAAATTCCTTACGAATGGCAAGCACCTGGTTTTTGGTCATGGCTTTGGCCAGATAACGGACAAAGGCCGATGTATCGCCGTTATAATATTTCTTCCAGATTTCTTCTTCGACCGTCGGGTTAAAAATACGATTGATGTCAACGGCTACGGTTTCCATTTTTTCAATAATTGCCGAAGCGTCTTTAAGGAAAGTATCCGTCTTCATAGCATGATAGCTTTTCTCCAGCTCTTTGAGCTCTTTTTCGGCCTTGGCAGACGTATCGCTCAAAAGTTTCATCTGTTTGGTGTAGAGCTCGCTGAAAGATGCCGTGCTCTGGAGTGCTTCGCTGCCCCGGCGGCTGAATTCATCGGCATTTTTATTTAACGAGGTCATCACGTCGTTTACCTTTTTCAAGGTATCTTCGGTGGCGGCTATCAAAACGCCGGACTGTTTAAGGAATACCTCGCCGGAAGAACGGATTTCGTTAGAAATGCGTTCGGCATTGGCGGCGATTTCACCGATTGTGCCGCGCAGCTTATCACCCGAATTTTCAAAATGCTTGGCGCTCATTGAGGTTGCTTCTTCCAGCTGCAAACTAAGCTCTTTCAGATTTTCACCCAGCCCTTTGACTTTATCGTAGGCATTATTGGCGCGTTTGGACAGTTGCATGGAAGTATCGTTCAAAACGGTGTTAAAGGCATCGACCAACTGCTTGGTATCTTCAGAAATTTTAATCATCTTGTCACTTTGCTGGTTGATCATACCGCTGATTTCTACTACGCCGGTACTGGCTTCCGCCGTAATCGTATTGAAATCGGCAATATATTTTTCATAATCTTTCATAACGCCGCCGACGCGCGCGGTTGAAGAAGTGACGACATCGCCCAGTTCATCGGCCGTCTGGCTGAGCGCCATATTGACCTGTTCAATATTTTTGATTGACGATTTGGAGGATTTGGCAATATCTTCCCCGCTCTTTAACAGACGGTCGCCCAGAACGTCAACTTCATAAGCAATTTTTTCCGCATTTTCAAAGACCTTATCCGTATTGTCTTTAAATTTGGCGTTGATTTCGTTCATTTTCAGGGCAACATCATTGGCTGCATCGGACAAATATTTATACTGCTGAGCCAGAGAGGCTTCGCCGAGCCGGGTTTGGGTGGCCACGACGTTAACGACATCGGTCAGGCTTTCCTGCTGGTGGCCGAAAGTTTCCTGAATGCCGTCAGCCTGGGCCCGAACCTTAACCAAGGCGCTTTCCAAGTTCTTTACATGGGTGTCCATCATAACGGAAATAGACTTTCCTTCATCCGCCAGGTCATTGTTTGCGGCTTTTATCTGGCTGCAATTTTCCAGCAAAACGCCGGAAACCTGCGTGGCTTCGTCCCTGACATCTTTAACAATGCCTTCAAAACGGTCGACGTTGCCGCGGAAGTCTTTATAAATAACGTCAAGTTTATCGGCCATTTGCTGTATGATATTTTCAACATCCTGATTCTGCTTGGTAATCGCATCGTTAATTTCACCAAGGCGATCCATTGATTTGGTGGAGCTGGCAACAACAGTTTCCGCCCGTTTGTTGACGTCTTCTTCCAACAGGGCCATACGCGAGAAAACACGGTCGGCGCTTTGTTCAATGACGGCAACCTGCTTTTTGAGCGAACTGCCGATGTTGGAAGTGTTTTCGGCAATACGGTCGCAAATGTCAAAGAATTCGTTTTCCTGATGTTTAAACAGCAAGTTAATCGTCTCGGCTTTTTCATCCAAAGCCTGAACAACATCAGAAACATAACCGACGGTGTTTTCGGCCACGGAGTTGAGAATGCCCGACTGGGTTTCGAAGGAAGAGACCAGCTCATTATGGGTCGTACGCGATTTTTCTACCGCTTCGTTGATACGTTCGCCGTGTTCGTCAAGCAGTGTACTGATTTCGCGGCTGCGTTCGACGATAGAAGCCGACAGGCTGTCCAGTTTTTCATGCTGGTTATTGAGAATATCTTCAAACTCAATCGCTTTGTTCAGGGTGTTGGAGGTTGAGTTTTCAAAAGCCTGCGACTGGCTGCGCAGATTGTCATTTAATGCATTGGTGCGGTTGACGACATCTTCCGATGAGCGCAGAGTGGCTTCCATCTGCTCTTTCAGACGTTTAACGGCACCGGTTGCCTCTTCGTCGATGATGTTGGAAGCTTTAATCAATTCGTCAATCTGGCGTTTCAGCTCGCCTTTGATTTCTTCGATTTTGGTAACCGAGCCGCTGATATGGCGCTGTTGCTGAGCCAGAGCCGTTTCGGATATTTTGCTTTGCGAAACGACAATGGACGAAGCTTCCGAAAGGTTTTCAGACTGCTTTTTCATCATCTCGCCGACTTCGCCAAACTGATTAAGCGCCAAATCCGTCTGATTGCGAATGTTATCCGACTGTTCGGCAATTTCAGTGCCGAGCGATTTCAGAGCGCTTTGCAGTTCGGTCGAAATCTGCAAAAGTGCATTATGTCTGTCATCTATTTCGCCGGCAACGGCAGATGTTTTGTTGACGGTTGAATTACTCAAATCACCCAGCAGGGCAATTTTTTCTTCAAGCAGCCCGGTAACCGACTGAATGTCGCTGACGGCATTTTCAGTGGCTTTGCTCAGCTGCTGAACTTCAGTACGGATACTTTCTTCCACGCTGCTCATATCCGAAGCAATCGTTTCGGATATGCCGCTTAATTCGCGAACCTGAATACCAATACTTTCCTCAATGCCGTTAGCGCGGGCGATGACATTGTCAACTTCCATTCCGACACTTTCGCTGAAGGCATTGAAACGGTCGGAGACCTGTTCGGCCGTTTTTTCAAGCTTGCTCAGATGATTCAGCACCGTCTGGCTTTGCAGATTCAGCACCTTATCAATCTGCGCGGCGCCGTTTTCAAGGCTTTTATAAACACTCTGACAGCTATCCAGCGCATGGGAGGAAATCTGCTCCAGCTTTTGCCCCTGGTTGGCGACCATGGCGCCGACCAGTTCCATATCCTTGCTCAGCTTATTGCTGCTGGTGACAACAATTTCATTGGTGCGGAGAATTTTGGCATTGTTGTCATCAAAGATATTTTGCAGCAAACCGGCTGAATCTTTGACGTCTTTGATAACCGGAAGCAGATTGTCAAGCAATGTTCCGGCATTTTTATGCAGTTCATTGCTGACGGAGACGAATTCCGCGCTTTGTTTGTGAAACTCATCGGTTGCGGCAATCGTTTTTTCGTTGATATAATCGAAACTGGTAATCAGCGTTTTAACGCCTTCCGTCAGTTCACCGATAGTTTTGCTGGAATAATTATCCAAAACGCCGACCAATTTGGCGAAGTCGTTGACGTGAGCACCCAATTCCTCCTTAATACGGGCGGTTTGCAGGGTTGCTTCTTTGGTAGCCTGTTGCAGTTCAACCGTTTGGGCCCGCAAGGCTTCCGCCATGGCTTTGGCCGTGCCGGCGCCGCCGTCTTCGGGATAGACCAGCTGGTTCAGATAGGCCCGGAGAAATCTGGCTTCGTTTTTGAAATTCGTTCCCCGGTCAATATAGGCCATAACCACCCAGATAATTGCCAAAGGCAGCGTGACACCGGCCAAAAATGCACCAAATTCGTCTGGCATCATCAAAAACAGATTGGACCAGCCAAAAAACTGGCTGATATAAATTAAAACAATTCCGAACCAGATGATACTGACCCAAATCATCAGCCGATGCAGGTTATTGGCCAGCCAGTTCGGCGTTTCATTTTCCTCGATATAGCTGGTTTTGCCGTTTTCGGACATAAAATTAGGCAAAGCATTTGAATTTTGCTGGTTTTTGGTTGGCTCTGACATTTTGGTCTTCCCCGGGACTGAATTTGATCATGTTTATAAACTGGGGCAATTATAGCAATTATTTTTGATTTGAAAACCTTAAACCTGCACTTAAACACTTATCCACAGGGCGGCGAAAGTTCAGGATTGTTCCGCTTTACGCAAAACATATTTTAATTTGTTTAAAGCCTGAAATTTCATCTGATCTTCCGAGAGGCCTGCCGGAACGACAACCGAAGCTTCAATGGCTGTTTCCGGCTCAATGGCCGTAACTTTGACATAAGCGCCCTGGCGAAAAAACTCAAACAATATCTCACTCATAATGACGGGTATCCTTTATAAAATTGGCGGGTTTCTTCGGTTCTGCTACCTGAAAGACAGCAGAATTTTCCGACATAATATAGCTTTTCAATTCTTCAACCAGCTCTTTCTGCTTTGATTTGTCTTCCTTATAGCGCTGATTGGCCGCCATAATCTTTTCATTGAATGCGTTTCTTTCGGCATCGTTCATATTTCGGCTGTAGAGTTCGGCGTAGGCAACATAGTCGGAACCTCTTCCCCTTAAGACGGCCGCTTTAACATACTCGTTCAGTTGTTTTTTCATTTCTCTGACGCAAATTTGTTCCAGTCTGATTTTGGCTTCCGTACTCAACCCGGCATATAAATCATGGGAATCATCCCGGGCACGACGCGATTTCTCCAATTCGATGACATCATAAAAATCACGGGCCGTACTGATTTTGGCCGATATCCGGTGGCTGAACTCTGTCTGCAGCGGTTGGCGCTCTTTCTCGTCATAACGGCGGCAATAGTCATAGAGGCGGATATTTTCTCTTAAAGACGTTTTATCCGAAAAAATCATCCGTTCAAGCAGTATCTGTGTCCGCCTTTTCCGAAGCGGATCGGAAATATGGGCGCTTTTCAAATACAGGGGCAAAAGCGTATAGACGAACTGTACATCCGGCTGAATTTTATCCAGTATCGGCATTATTTGCGGAATATCGTCGGCGGCAAGTTTTTCCGCACAGATTGCCGGCGGCAGGCGGCGGGAATTTTTGGGGACAAAGCAGTCAACAATATCATAGCGCCCGTTCTGCGCCGCCTGTTCAATCGTTTTGTTCAGCAGACGCGAAGGCAGCAGCAACAATCTGTTTTTCTTTTCAAAAGCGGCAATGTAATCTCGCATTTGTTTGATTTCGGTGATATTTCCCCGTTCTATCAGTTTTTCAAAGGGTGTCGTTCCCTTTTCATCGCGGCGCAAAAGCAACTCAGCCGTCGGCAGATGTCTGAAATCACAAGCCATACCGGCGTTTAACATTTGTTGAAGCTTTTCCTCTGCATCGGCGATGAGAACTTTCTGCCGCCGGTATTTCTGCCGATATTTGCGGCCGGAGGCTTCAGCCCGGCGGATGTTGTCATCTTCGCCGGACAGACCGTTAAATAAGTCAGCGGAGACGGGAGTTTCCAAAGCCTTTTGAAGCATCCGGTGCGAAAACAGCAATACCTGTTCGGACGCAGCCGTCCGCTGCTGACGATTGATTTTCAAGTCGAAATAAATTGATCCCAGATGTTCATCCGGAGCCGCACCGTCGATTTCATCAATCTGCGGCTGATAAATATTATGCAAAACAAGAATGTGCTCGTTAGATGATGCCGGGAATAATGCGGCTTCATCAGGTTTTAACCGGGCCGACTGGATAAAACGGCTCAGAGAGCCCAGCCGCCAGTTCATAACCGCCTGCCCGTCGGCCTGCGACATAATATGCAAAGCCGAAGTCTGCGTCTGCTCCAAAGGCATGGATGAACAGACGTTAAAACTGAAAATCTGTTTCAGCAAAAAGCTCTGCTCTCCGGTATCGTAACCGAGTTTTCGCATTGACCGGCGGAGTTTGTCTTCGATGGCAAACAAAACCGTGCTGCCGTGGCAGTGAGTAACGATTGTTGTTGCTCTGAGATATCGGGCCGCATCATGCAGCGGCATTTTTTCCCTGCCTTCACGGACGGAAATCAGAGGCAGTATCTGCTCCTGATAAAAAGTGTCCAGATAGGGTTGCGGTTCACGCCCTAAAGGATAGCGTGCGTCATCAAGCTGATTGACTCCGGCCTTCTGATGCAGCCGGTGTGCCGCACAAGAAGAGTTGTCTTTGTAGTAAATCGAATAAATTTCCGGTGCATTTGTTTTTCCGAATACCTGAGAAACGGCTTTGCAGAAACCGTTGGCCTGTTCTGCCGTTTCAGTGCCGTCTCCGGGAAAAATCAGAATCTTCGGGACTGCCGTTTTCAACACTGCCGGGCGTTCCAACTCCCGCCAATGGTATTCGACAGCCAAGTCCCTGACACCGAATCCGATAAATTCATCCATATCGCTTAACCCTAACTGTCTTTATCTTCTGTTATAATAAACGATATTTAAGATTAAGTAAACTTATTCTGTCTAAAAAAGTCTATTTGAAAAACTTATTGGTTTTCAGAAAGCCGAAAGGCACCAGCTTGCCGACCTGCCCCCGATGCCCCAGCCAGCCGAGCAATTCGGTTTCGGTTTTGGTGCAGCTGTTTTTTTCAAAGGTAAAGCCGTCCGCTTCATTGAAAATCTGCATATCCGACAGGCCGCCGTCTTTATATTTTTGCAGAGTTACGCCGCGGCCGCGCGCCATGGTCGGAATTTCTTCGATTTTGAAAATCAGCATTTTCCGGTTGTCACCGACAACGGCAATCATATCCCCGGTAATTTTACGGCAGAAAGAGGCCGTTTCACCTTCGGCCATATTCATAATTTTGCGGCCGTTGCGGGTCTGGGCTATCAGGTGATTTTCATCAACGACAAAACCCTTGCCGGAATTAGATGCAATGACATAGGAAGCCTTCGGTTCAAAGACAAACATTTCACAGATATTGTCATTGATGCCCAAATCAACCATCAGACGCAACGGCTGGCCGAAACCGCGGCCGCTTGGAATTTCATTGCCCGAGATGTTGAAGAATTTTCCCGAAGTGTCAAAGAGAATGATTTTGTCCGTCGTTTGGGCATGAATGGCACATTGCAGCGCGTCGTCATCTTTAAATTTGAAATCGTCATTCAAATTGACATGACCTTTGACGCAGCGTATCCAGCCTTTTTGGGACAAAATGACGGTTATCGGTTCTTTTTCAACCAGAATTTCGACCGGCACTTCAATTTCTTCCGAAACTTCGCTGAATTCGGTGCGGCGTTTGCCAAGCGCTGTTTTTTTGCCGAATTTTTCACGAATGGCTTTAATTTCCTCGCCGAGTGCCGCCCAGCGTTTATTCTCGTCACTCAAGAGGGCTTCCAGTTCGGCTTTTTCGTTTTCCAACTCTTCATATTCGCCGCGGATTTCCTTTTCCTCAAGTTTACGCAGGCTGCGCAGTTTCATATTGAGGATAGCCTCGGCCTGATTTTCGGTCAGGCTGAACTTTTTCATCATTTCCGCTTTGGGATCGTCTTCTTCGCGGATAATACGAATGATTTCATCCAGATTGAGAAAAGCAATCAGATATCCCGACAATATCTCCAGACGGGCATTAATCTTATCCAGACGGAAGCGGGCACGGCGCTGCAAAACGATGTGGCGGTGGTTCAAAAATTCGCGCAGAACTTCCTTAATCGACATAACACGGGGCACGCCGTCAGAATCCAACACGTTCATGTTCATACTGAAACGGATTTCCAATTCCGTCTGTTTAAACAGGTGCTCCATCAGCAGATTGGCATCCACCGTCCGGCTTTTGGGTTCCAAAACAATACGGACATCATGGGTGGATTCATCGCGAACATCGCTCAGCATCGGCAGTTTTTTGTCATTCAGAAGCTGGGCAATTTTCTCAATTAATTTAGATTTTACAACCTGATAAGGAATTTCCTTAATAATAATCTGATACTGGCCTTTGCCTAAGTCTTCCGTTTCCCATTTGGCACGGATACGGAAAAAGCCTTTACCCTGCGTATAGTTGTTCAGAATGGTGTTGAAACTGTCAATAATCACGCCGCCGGTCGGAAAATCAGGGCCTTTAATGCGGCGAACCAGCGGTTCGATTTCGCAGTCGGGCTTTTCTATCAGGTAGAGCAGCGCATCGCAGACTTCACTGAGGTTATGCGGCGGGATGTTGGTAGCCATACCGACGGCAATACCCGTCGAGCCGTTGCAGAGCAGATTGGGCACCATAGAAGGCATAACCACCGGTTCGGATTCTTCGCCGTCATATGTTTCGCGAAAATCAACGGCATTGTCGTTCAGGCCTTCCATCAGAGCCATGGCAAATTCGGTCAGGCGGGCTTCGGTATAACGCATGGCGGCGGCGCCGTCTCCGTCAATATTGCCAAAGTTTCCCTGCCCGTCAACCAGCGGATAACGAACGGAAAAGTCCTGAGCCAGGCGAACCATTGCCCCGTAAACGGCACTGTCGCCGTGAGGGTGATATTTACCGATGACGTCACCGACAACGCGGGCACATTTCTTAAAGCCTGACTTGGGATCCAGATGCAGCTGGCGCATAGCGTAAAGCAACCGGCGATGAACCGGTTTCAATCCGTCACGGACGTCCGGCAGAGAACGGGAAACGATGGTTGACATTGCATAAGACAAATAGCGGGAGCTCAATTCTTCCGCAAGATGAACGTCTTTGATTTTTTCTTCGCCGGCAGTGTTATCCATAATTTTTCCTGTTATTTAATAGCTGGTCAGACCTAAATTCGAGAGCAAACTAGCACGGTTTTCGGGGAATTTCAAGCCGTGAGTTTGAAAAAAGTTTTTGCGGAGGAAAAAACCGGTCATTTTCAGCAAATCACAGATTTCCCGCTCTTCCGGATGATATTTCTGCCCGACGATAAATGCCGGATAGGCAAACAAACGGTCTTTATAGAGTTCTCCGGCTTCCGCGCAAACGGCTTTGCCGGTTTTGGGCGAAACATAGCGCAGGTTTTCCGTGGTTCCGGTGGCCGAGCACTCGCTTAAATCCAGCCCTATTCCGAGATATTCAAGCAAATAAAATTCAAAGTAAGAATAATGCACTATCCAGTTTTCTTCATCTATAAGATTAAAAAAACTGTCAACATAATAAAAAAAGCGTTCGAGATTATCGCCTTCCGGCAGTGCTTCATTGCAAAGCGAGCAGAGAGAAGCCAAGGCCGCCAGTTTTCGCGCATCGTTCATAAAATTGACCGCCGCGGGTGAGAGCAGTTCAACACGAAAGCTCCACATATTCTCTTCCAGGCGGGCATAAGCATCAACGGAAACCCGGTTACCCAACTGATAAACACCGAGATTTTTCTTGGTCAGGCAATTTTTGACATAGCCGACCAATTTGCCGTGATGACGCGTCAACACGGTGAGAATTAAAGATTTCTCACCGTGCCGCCGTAAATTGATGATATAGCCTTCATCCTGAAACTGCAATAATTTCAGCCTTTAATAATCTTGTATCCGCGATTTGGTCAGGCAATCATAAGCCATTAAATCCGAGACGACTTTTTCCATGGCGTGCAGCGGAATCATATTCGGTCCGTCACTGGGAGACTTGGCTGGGTCTTCATGTGTTTCGATAAAAACGGCAGCCACGCCGACGGCAACTGCCGCCCGAGCCAAAACCGGCGCAAACTCGCCCTGCCCGCCGGAACTTCCGCCCAAGCCGCCCGGCTGCTGAACCGAGTGCGTGGCATCGAAAATAACCGGACAACCGGTATCTCTGGCCATTTGCGGCAAGCCGCGCATATCGGTTACCAGCGTGTTATAGCCGAAACTGGTTCCGCGTTCGGTGATGCAGACATTTGCATTACCGGAATCAACCGATTTTTTGACAATGTTTTTCATATCCCACGGAGCCAAGAACTGCCCTTTTTTAATGTTAACGACTTTGCCGGTTTTGGCTGCAGCCACGACCAAGTCGGTCTGACGGCACAAAAAGGCCGGAATTTGCAGCATATCAACATGCGGAGCGATTATCTGACATTGTTCCCGTTCGTGAATGTCGGTGACAATCGGGCAGCCGTATAATTTTTTGATTTCGTCAAAGGTACGTATTCCCTCCTCTATGCCAACGCCGCGGGCCCCGGTGATCGAAGTGCGGTTAGCCTTGTCGAACGAGGCTTTAAAGATGTAATTAATGCCGAGTTTCGAGGTCAGTTCAACCAATTTTCCCGCCAGTTCGACCGCATGCTGACGGCTTTGAATCTGACAAGGACCGGCAATCAAAGCCAGAGGGAGTTTGTTGCCGATTTCAAAATTACCGATTTTTACCTGATGTTGTTCCATGTTTTGTTCCTTTGCTATTAATATGTTATCAGTAATAGCAGATTTTCAGAATTTGGCAACTCTCCCGTTGACAATTTCGGTATAAAAAACGGCCCCGGAAAATTCCGGAGCCGTAAAAGCGCAGATTTTCAGCCGATGCAGTTTTTTCTGATGTCTTCCGCGGTTGTCATAAACAACGGCGTTTCATACAAACGGCATCCGAACCATTGGTTCAGCCAGTAAACCGTCCGGTTAAGGCGGGAACTGCGGCAGCCGGTGTAAAGCTTTGAAAATTCTGCACTTGCAGGCAAAGACGGCGCCTGACGGGCAAAGTGCAGAATGTCGTCATAAATGAGCTGTTTGCCGATGGGACCATGCCAGTCCATCAGTTCGTCAATATCGCATTCCATGATGTTGTAATAGAGATAGACCAATGAACTGACATCTTCCAACTCTTTCAGCCACCAGGTTTTCAGCTGGGGCAGAAAAATCGTTATCGCCGTGCAGCCGATTGTTTCAAGCAGCGTCTTAAAAGTGTCTTTCCGGCAATTGTATATCTTAACATTGCGGGAGGCCAAACGGCGCAGAACCTTTTGCAGGCGTTTCAACTGGGAGCGGATAAACCATTGCGGCGCCGTCCCTTCCAGATCGTTGACGATGATAACGCGAACTTCGCGTTCATATTCCAACTGCAGTTCATGATAGGCATAGACTGCCGTTTCCCAGGTTTCAGACGCACTCAGCAGAATGGCCAGACGATTGCTGTCTTTGAGCTGCTTTCTTTCATAAGGGCAGCGGGAACGGATTTCCTCTCTGATTTCCTCCGTCAAAGGCTCAACCAGATAGACGTTTCCGCAGGTCTCTTCCTGCCAAAAATCATTAATATCACAGATAAAATCGGGAAAAAACAGGTCAAAAGACTGTTCTTTGGCAATTTTCTCCGCCGCAATGATTTCCGCCGCAACAAACGTATTGCAGATGACGACGGCATCCGGATCCTTGCCACGGAATTCGCTCATAAACAACAGCGCCTGATGAGCAAAGTCCTTAAGCGATGTCAGATTGTATCTGACAGGAACGAAAGTTACTTCCCGTCCCGTCTCCTGTCTGATTTGTTCGCCAAGCTGTTCGGCAGCGATGCGGCATCCGGCATCGTTTTTTCCGTAGTAAACCGTTTTCGGATGTTTCAAACCCTTGAAAGCATAACAGTTTGATACATTCTCGCCCAACGCATTAAAAACTTTGCGCGCGGCACTTCTCATTTCTAAAATTTTCTGACTCATAACTTTACTTGTTTTAATAATAGAAAAAATTATATTTATTTGTTTTTTGCTGTAACATATTTTTTAGACAAAAACAAGTTTTTTTATAAAAAAAGGCTCCCGAAACGGGAGCCAAACAGAATTTTCAGAAGATTGTCAGCGGAATGTACTGTATTCACTGAGATAAATCTGACGACAGACATTTCCGAGGCGGATCTTATAATTCCACCAATAGAAACGAAGATTCCAATTTTTAAAACGGCGATGGCGGAACAGGCGGTAAAAATCATAGCCTTTTTCATTATAATCGCGGTTTGTCCAATCGGACATAAATTCAGCCAATTCCTGACAGAAAAACTGACGGGCTATCGGGCCGCTATTTTCCCAAACGCTGTCAAAGTCCCTTTCACTGATATTGAAAGAAAGCTGTCCTTGCCAACATTCCCGTTTTTGAAACCGGCCGCAGTGGTAAGTCATATTCTGCGGCAGGAAAGCTATTCCCGAGCAATCGTTTAAGCTGTTGATTATCAGCTGCGGCAATGAGGAATGAAGCTTTTGAACCGGCATTTTGACTTTCAGACGGGACAGGAACTTTTCAAACTTGCGGAAAATCTTGTCCGAATATTCCATAGACGTCCAGCGGCATAAGTCATCAACGTATATAATACGGGGCAAAATACCGTGCCGACGTTTGATTTCATGCCAGGCATAAACCAAATCAATCCAGCTTTCATAACCGCCGGCATAAGCAATCAGACATTCGGCCGGTGCAATCCGCTTCAGCAGATAAGGCATATAAGATTGCAATGCCTCAGGTGCAATATCGGCATAACGCGAAATTCCGCCTCCCGGATTTTCATCGTTCCGCATATAGGCGTTAACATCCAGAAAATAGCGGGGAACAAAATCTTCACCGCTGTCCTGCTTTTTGTTTCCATAAAGGAGCAGCATTTCAACGATGGTACGGGCATCGGCGAGCACAACGGCTTCTGCCTTGCCCAGACGGGAAGAGAAGCTGTCAAATCGACGGAGTTCTTTTTCCATGCCAGCATAAATTTCATCGTAATGACCGCTTTTTACGGATGAAACGGACATTTCCGGTATTGAAAGCGTTACGGGACAGCAGTCGGGATATTTCAAACGAACATGCCGTTCCAACTGAGAGGCAACTTCCTTAACATAAGCCGGAGCATCGCCCGGTATGAATATCACATTGATTTCCTGAAGATTTTCAAGTTCATAACAGGTTGACACAC
>ENA-ORTG01001768-ORTG01001768.1-human-gut-metagenome-genome-assembly--contig:-NODE-1768-length-18885-cov-3.110940_pt1 | contig 18885 bp, 20 predicted proteins | sample MGYA00241906_ERZ509176 | MGnify/ENA primary metagenome ERZ509176 (study PRJEB26280, sample SAMEA2338811) | human gut metagenome | biome: human gut; feature: human-associated habitat; material: faeces...
CAAACCCCTTTGACAGTGTGTTTTCCTAATAGGCGCTAATCATACTCAACATAACCAATATAATGATAATCCTATGTTGTATTGTGTGGTTACTGAAACAGTTGGTAATAGCATTTTGTAAGTACATGGAAAAATTATTTGATACAGAGGATTAATAAAAAGTACTGTTTATCAGGGATGGTAAGCAGTACTTTTTTGATATGTCAAAAAGTATAAATAAGAAATGACATATTTCAAAAATAAAAAACGGGAGAAATGAAATAAAGGAAAATAGGGAAGATTGGTATGTCAAAAGGTATGATTTAAGACAGATTTCAAAAGTGGGTGGATATGAAACAGTTTAGGGGATGCAGTGATTAATACATGCAGTGCAAGAAGAAATAAAAAATAATTTTATTTGAAGGGGAGGTTATACATTATGATAACTTACGCATACGAGAGAGTTTCAAGCAAAGACCAGAATTTAGAGAGGCAGGAAACAGCGATTAAGAAGTTCAGACCTGACATCCCTGATGCAAACATATTCAGGGATAAGGTTACAGGGAAAACATTTGACAGGGAAAATTACAATGCAATGAAAATCATTTTAGAGCATATATCGAAGGCAAGTGATTCCAATGAAATAATAGAAGTAGTCTTTGAGGAAATGGATCGTCTTGGTAGAGACAAAGAGAGTATCAAGAAAGAATTGCAGTGGTACAAGGAGCATGGGATTTATACAAGGATATTAGAGTTGCCGTCTACTTTGGTGGACATAGAGCCTGCCAATAAATGGGTCATGGACATGGTAACAAATATATTGATAGAGGTTTATGCTACGATGGCTCAGCAGGAATTAGAGAAGCGTTCAAAACGTCAGGCAGAGGGCATTGTAGAAGCGAAGAAGAAAGGGGTTAAATTTGGCAGACAGCCTATAAAAATCAATGAACCAGAGTTTGTTAAGGTTTATCAGGATTGGAAAGCATCAAAGATTACAGCGAAGCAGGCAATGGAAGAGCTGGCATTGAAACCAAATACCTTTTACCGGAGGGTAAAGGAGTATGAAACGTCACAAAATCCTCAGGTTAAGCCAGAGTAAAAAATTTAGCAGACCAATCCCCTATACAGTATCAAAAAATCAATATACATCCTATATGCTTCCTACAGTATCAAAAAAATATAATAAATGGTGGATATTTTTTCATATGGAAAAATTTTAAAATCAAACTTCACAACGATTTTGACATACATAGGTCAAAAAAGTGTTAATACATAGGGCGAAAAATCGGGTATACATTAGGGGTCAAAAAATTAGGGGGTAAAAGTAGAAGTCTTTGCAGACCTAAAAAATAGGAAATTGTCTAAAGAAAATAAGATGTGTATACCATACACCCTATACAGTAAAAATAATACGAGAATACAATAATAATTCTATTGACATTGTATAGAATCAGCGTTACCTTGACCTCCCATTAATAACAGAGGAGGAAAACGAGGAATGGAAAAAGAGAGCGTAAAAGAACAAATAATGCAGGAGTTTCAGGAAGTGCAGTCATTAATCATTATATTAGAGAATGATATGCAGATACAGAGGGGAGATGAGGTTGAGCTGGGTGTGATATCCACCATACATAAAAAATTCAATGAGTTATATCAGGCTGTCAATGAAATTTTGTAGAAGTGCTGTCTGTTTATCAGAGAGCATGGAAACATCAATAGACTTGGGATTATCTTTCTCAAAGCCGAGCAGGTAATCGGTGGAGCAATGGTAAAGGCGTGCAAGAGCCATGAGCATTTCAACGCTTGGCGTGCGTTCCCCTTTTTCATAATTAGAGATAACAGCAGGGGATACGTTAAGTGAGTTAGCGACTTCCTTTTGTGAAAGTTTAAGGATAGTCCTTGATTTTTGTAAGCGTTCACCTAATCCATTGATCATACAGCACCTCCAAATACATAGCATATAATGATTGTACATTTAACTGTATATCCATAGGTTAATAAAAATATGCCAATAGCATTGATAAATTTGCTAAAAGGTGATAATATAAAAGTATCACACAATAACTTATGGAGGGAAAGCAGGTATGGAAAATCGTTTAACAGCGAAGGAATTAGAGGTTTTATTGGTAGTAAAGGAGTTCAGTGATTATATGAGGGAGCATCCCCTAGAGGATGGATACATGGACATTGGGGAGATGATAGATAACAACAACTTCTTTGAATATGATGACTTATCCGATGCCTATGATACATTCAGTGATTTAGGGTATACGGATGATGATGGATTGATTACAGAAAAAGGTAATGAGTACATAGCCTGGGTAATTGATCAGTTAAAGCATAAGCACTTAATTTTCAGCAAGGAAACATTAATAAAATTAAGGGATAATTTAGTAAGAATTTTAAATAGCAAGGGATTTAAAGCAGTAGCAGGTCTTACAGCATTTGCAGCTAATGCGCCAAGAGCCATATCTACAATAATTGATTTAATATCATGTAACTTTGGTAAGTAACATCTACGTTGTAGTAAGTATGCGTATATTTAAGCATTAGAATAATAATAAATAAAAAAATTATTTTTAAAAAATAAGAGATTTGGGGGCATCGTGATGATGCCCTCAATCGTTATAAGAAAGCGAGGAAGCATTATGAGTGGAAAGTTTATGAAAGTAAAGAAAATCATCATACCTACAATTACCCTTGTGTTAATTGCATCCCAGTTAATGGGCTGTGCGGCGGCATCACAGGATGAGCTGTTAAGCATGATAGATGCGGGGGATAGCATAGAGATTGAGGTAGCCACACCTGCATTTGCAGAAGCGGAGCAGGGAGAAGAGAGTAGTTTACTGTGGGAGCAACTTGCACTTCTATCAACAAATCCTGCAATGCGTAAGGCATGGGATAGCACACTGGGGATTACGAATACAGATACAGGGAAGAATGGTATGCTGTATGTTGATGTAGATGGGAAGAATGAGAATAACAACACCCTTAGGGTAGCATTACATAACAGGGAATTTCAGAAAGCATTGGAGAATGATTCTACAGTGAAAAAATTAGCAGAGTCAGCAATGGAAAATTATACAGACTTAGATACAGATGAAGAGGGCAAGGCATTGTTAATGGGAATCAATGGATATTTCAACATCCTGCCTGACAACATACCAAGTTATTGCAATGCTGACAGCACAGTAACACGGGCAGAGTTTATGGGTGCAATCATGAGGGCTGAAACAGCAGTATCAGATGAATATGAAGCACCAAAGAGTTTTAGTGATTCAGTAGGTGCTAGTGATTATAACGATTATGCTTATGTATTGGAAGAAAGCAGTTATTTGAAAACATCAAATAAGAGTTTAAATAACCAGACTTACAATGGCAGTATTTCAAGAGCAGAAGCGGTATACATGGTAGTCAATAGATATTTTTCAGAGGACTTAAAGGATGTAGATATTACAAAAGTAACCTTTGAAGATGCTAAGGATGGTGGAGATATAGCAACAAAGCAAGGTTATGCAGGCAAGGATTATAGTACTGCATACACCATTGTTTATTGTTTACAGAATCCTGATAGCGGAGTACCAACAGATATGTACAAAGCATTAGCAGTAGCCAAGAACAAAGGATTAATAGGGAATGAAACACGGTGGGATGAAGCGATTACGAGGTCAGAAGTAATAGAGTTGTTGATATCTGCATATGAGAAAGAAACAGGCGTTTCCGATTTCAATGCAAAGCAAGGAACAACAATGTTAGTATATGAAACTGGAAAATCAGAGGGTGTAAAAGAAGAATACACGGAAACAGAAATGGATGCAGTGATGCAGGCAATAACAGAAGCATATACTTATGCAGGACCAAGTGCATCAGCATATGAAAAAATTGGAGCAGTACAAAAAGATGAGGTAATACAGGTAGTAAGTAAAGTAGATGGTTATAATTGGTATAAGATAGTGCAAGAGGGAGATATAGAAGCGTATGTAGATGGAGAATATTTAAAGGTTTATGAGGAGCAACCGATAGAGGAAGAAGTGCCTGCACCTACAGTAAAGGAAGAAACACCAATAGTAAAAGAGGAAGTACCAGAAGTAAAGGAAGAAACCCCAGTAGTAAAAGAGGAAACCCCAGTACAACAACCAGTTGAGCAACCTGCAACTTCAACAAGCACACCTTCACAACCTGAAACACCAGCAGTTCAGCCAAGCACACCTTCACAACCTGAAACACCAGCAGTTCAGCCAAGTACACCTTCACAAACAACTACACCTGGTTATTCTAAATATGGGCAAGCAGTAGGAGAGACAGGAGCAGATGGTATGACATACATGGGTAGAGCTAATCATGATGACTTTATGAATGGTAACTGGTAAACAATAAAAAGCATATAAATGTAGTATACTAAAAGCAGGCAGTCAGTAATGACTGCCACACTTGTTTAAAGAGCTGGAAAAAAATAAATTAGAAAAAAACAAGGAGCGAATGATAATGGGAGCTATACAAACAGCAAATACGGATTATGCAGATATCATAAGATATTTTAATAAAGATTGGAACATAGAAGCATATGATATGCAAAGATATATATTACAAGATATAGATACAGAGTATGAAAAATTAGGAATAACAGGGCATAGTATATATTTCTTATACAAAAAGGATTTTAAAAATAAACAAATCCATGTTTATGTAGGTCGTTCATCAGATACAATGAACTGCATACCTGCATTTACAAGGTTGAGGCAACATGATACAAGTACTACAGAGACTTACAGAGACAAATGGAATAAAGCAATAATCATTAAATTTAAGGAATTGTCATTTGATGATATGAGACACTTGGAAAATTATTTCTTTAAGGAACTAAAACCAGACGTAAAATTAAATGATCGAACTCCTGATACAGATAAATATACATATAATGACATTAAAGATAAAGTAGAATACATAAAAGAATATCTAAAATGCATATTATATTGTGATGTGTTTAAAGAGCATAAAAAAACAGGAAATTCAAAATTGAGGTATACAGAAGAAGAAAAAGCTAACGAGGGGAAGAGGTTAGTAAAGAAGCAGAGTGAGGTTATAACAGAAGTGCAAACACCCTTAGAGGTAGTAAATCAAATGTTAGATGCATTGCCTGCGTCAGTATGGGGTCCTGATACAAAATTTTTAGACTTAGCATGTAAGTCAGGAGAGTACTTGAAGGAAATATTTAACAGATTGATGAGTTCAAGTTTATATGATGGAACACCTTTTGAGAGTGAGGCAAATCGTACAATACATATTATAACAACGCAATTATACGGAGTAGCCTTGACAGATGAATCATACAAACTAACATGCAAAAATTTTAGCATGGGGGAAGGCGGTAACAACCATATCATAAAGATACAATGCAAAGTGCGTGGAGAAGAAAAGGGGTTACCTTATATATTAAAGCAGTATCATTCAATGAGAGCAAATGCAAGCAGAGTAATAAGGGGAGGCATAGATAACAATACTAAGCGAACAGCACTGATTAATATAGGAAAATGTAAAGAAAATTTATTAGCAGCAGGAATACAAGAAGATACCTTTGAAGATTTTATTAAAAAAGAGTTTGGAGTAAGCGAGGATATGAAGTTTAATGTAGTCATAGGAAATCCACCTTATCAGGGAAGTAAAAAGTCTATATACAATGATTTTATAGATACAGCTATAGATTTAAGAGCAGAGTATATAAGTATGATTGTAAAAAATAATTGGTTAGTTTCAGAAACTTTACAAGAAACAAGAGCTAATATGATAAAAACAGGATTAAAAGAGATAATAAACTATCCAGAGGCTGGGGAGATATTTAATAATATTGGAGTAGCAGTGAGTATATTTACAATACAAAGAGGTTATGTAGGAGATACATATTGCAAAGAAATACGAAAAGAGAAGGTAACAACTGAATATAAATCAGATTTAAGAAAAGCAAAAGTTATAGCATTTAACAAAATAGAGCAGAGCATAATAAATAAATTTTCCACATATTGCAAAAGTACAAACTTTGGAACTAGAACATATCCTTCTGAACCATTTAGAATCACTACAAATGGAGTGGTTGGACGTGGGGACAATGCCTATGAGTTAGCTGATTTTGATACAAAGTCAGATGAACATAATATTGAAGTAGTTTACATGAATGAGCGGACTAAGCAACCTTACTCTAGGTACACTAGTATTAAGGATATTCCTTCAAAAGCTGAATTAGTTTCAAAATACAAAGTACTGTGTGGCAGAATATTAACACGGGATAATGATATTATAAACAATATAAGGATTATCAAGCCTAATACGGTATGCACATCATCATGGGGGATGCTATTTACATCAAACAAAGAGAGTGAAACAAAAGCGGTAGAAAAATACATTAAAACTAAATTGTTTAGATTTTTAGTAAGAAGCCTTAGTGAGGACGGTGTAATAGCAATTAGTCCTTATAGATTTAGTTTAGTACCTGATCAAGACTTCACATCTTCCTCAGACATAGATTGGGAACAATCAATAGATGCAATTAATAAACAATTATATGTTAAATATAGCTTATCAGATAGTGAAATAGGCTATATAGAGAACATAATAAAACCAATAAGTAATCCTACAAAAACCAAAATTACAGAGCAAGCGATTTTAGCAAATTATGTAAATACACAGATAAAAAATTTAGCAAATCAATAAGGATGAGTAAAGACACCATGAAGTTTGATATGTTAATACAAGATTATAATGGATAAATAAAAATAGGCATTGTCGCAAAGTCAATGCCTATTTTCATCAACAAGAGTAGGACATACAATCATATAAATGTAGGATATACATATAATAAAAAATAGGAATTAAAAATTTAGTTTAGAGGGAGCAATGATTTGTAAAAAACGTGATTTAGCGGTATAATATAAAAGAGGTGAGAGAATTGAAAACAGAGAAACAAATAAACAATAGTATATATTTAATGAACATTATAGCAGAACTTTATATGCAAAAACATAAGCTAAGTATACCAGAGTTTTTGGATTTAAACAGTAAAACTGGTTTATTAGGGTTTATTTCTGAATGTTCATCTGTATTCGATGGACTTCCACCAGAGGAAATGCTTAATGAAGCAGAGGAGTATATAAGTGAGCAAGTTTAAAATTAAAAATACTATTTATCATGGCACAATAGCAGATATAGATAATATTGACTTAACAGTAGGACGAGGATACAAAGATTTTGGTAAGGGATTCTATTTGGCTTATGATAAAGCGCAGTCAATAGGAATTATAAATAAGAATTATAAAATAGCGTTAAAAAGAAAGTATAGCAATATTACAAAAAATTTATATGCATTTGATACATCACAAAATGAGCTTGAAAAATGCAAAGTAAAGGTATTCAATAGCGCTGATATAGAATGGCTTGATTTTATTTTAATGTGCCGAAAGAGTAGCGATACACCCCATGATTTTGATGTTGTTATCGGACCAACGGCTGATGATGATACATCATTGTGCTTAAATATGTACAGCGAGGGAGTTTATGGATCAGTTGGTTCTGAAGAAGCAAAGCAAACACTTCTTAGAAATTTGGAGGTAGAAAACTTAGGTACACAAGTTTTTATTGGAACAAAGAAAGGGCTATCTATATTGTGTAATAAAAGAAGGGTAGATATATAAAATATGGAAGAGACCATAATAAAATCAGCAATACAATCGAAAGTAATATGCTTAGTAAAATTTGACATGAACCTACATAAGATAAATGAAGAAAAAGCATATATAAATGTAATGCAAACAGAATTATTTAAGCTATTAAAGGATGAATCAACTAAGTTGTATCTTGAGCCAAAGGAGTTTATAGAGGAGGCATATAAGATAGAGATTAATAAGTCATCCGAAGATATGTTAAGATTCATAGCAAAAGTATAAGATAATAGAAGAAAAAGAATAAGCAGTAAAAATAATAATAAAAATGAGGAAAAATCATCAGGCATCGTCAGAAAAGGCGATGCCAATTTTCATACATAGGGATAAGAAGAAAATAAGAATTTTTTAAAAATTAAGAGATTAGATGGAAGGAGAAGAAGGCGATGGGAAGGATAAGAGAAAGCATATCAAAATTGCTAACAATCTTACTTATTTTAATTTTATCACTAACCCCTTTAAGTACAGTACAAGCAGGATATAATGGGGGACAAGGTGGAAATGGAAGTCATGGAGTAGGAACAATAGGAGCAAGTGAGAGTAACACAGCACTTTTTATGTATTTTGTTTATAGTGGAAGTGGGAAGCCAGCAACCCCTGGAGTAATTGTTTCAAAATATGATTTACCAGATTTTGGTGCAGGAAATACGAATTATAAGACAAAGAAAGTTATATCACTAGCAGATACAAATGCAATGAAGTTTACTGATGAAGAAGCACCCTATCCAATATTAAGTAAAGATGGAGCATGGATATCAAATGGTAATGCAATCAGAGAATACTTAATGACACAAGCTAATGATGGAAGATATAGATATCAATACATTTTAAAATCAGTATTTACTGATAAATGGGATAATGTATATGATAGGATAATGGAGGAGCCGGGGGAATTTTGTATAGTAGTGCAGCCGGTGGCTATATTGCATTGTCAGACAACATATAATAGGATAGCAACTACAGATGGATGGATACAATGGGTAGGAAGTGGATACAGTCATAGTTTTGTATCAGGGGCTATGTATAATTGTATGGTATTAGAGAGGGATAGGTTTGGAATAACAGCACCGACACAGACATCAGGATTGCATTCAATGACAGATGGGCAATTAGAGACAGTAGGATATGGTATTCACATCATAGACTTGGAGGATAACCCATATCAGACCACCTATGATGAATCCCAAGGAGACATCCCTTCACCTGCACCCATAGAGTCAGTAGGACAAATAACGATAGTAAAAAATTACAGAGAAAAGGATAGAACAACGAATACCTATGAAGAAAAAGGATGTTACATTAGGAATAGTTTATCAGGCAAGATAGAGATAGAGGATGAGTTAAGTTATAAAGTGATAGGCTGGGCAGTAAGTACAACAACAACCCCCTCTCCAACAATCTCCTCACTTACCTGGGAGAGCAGTATCCCCAATACAATCACCTCAACAGGAACTACCCCAACAACAGTAGACATCACCACCCCTAGTACTTGTTTATACATCATATCCATGTAAAAAATAGCAATTAATTAATCGTCAGAAACATATTATTTAAGAATAAATAGAAGGGTAGTGGATTCAAGGAAAAATAAAATGGGATTCAAGCAAAAATAAAATCTAACCATTGTGCAAAATTACAATACCAAAAATAAGATAACGGGTGTTTGGTTTAATGATACGTCTAATAAAATAAAATGAACGTCTAAAATATACTACATATACATAGTATAAAAAGTTGGGATAATCTGCGAATGGAAAGCAGATTTTTTTATGCTAAGGTGTAGGCAGGAGGCGAGGAAGAATGGGCGTAGAGATAATCAAAGGTGCATATAAGATAAAAATGGGCAGGCATAGAACACAGGTAACTACCTATGAAAATTTAACCTTACAGACAACACATCCTATCAAAGAGGACAAGCAGAAGAAGATAAAACCTACAATTCCCAGTGATTATGCAGGGTATAATTATTTTATGAGGCAGAAGAAAAGGAGGAGGGTGTTTAAGGAGATGGCATATAACAGTTTTGATGAGAAGAGGTCTGTTATGCTGACATTAACTTTTTCACCTGAACATGGGGAATATACAGAGATAAGCAAGGCACACAGGGAGTTTAAGAAGTTTATACAGCGAGTAAACAGCCATTACAATGATTTCAGATATATAGCAACTTACAGTAGGCAGAGCAATGGTAACTGGCATTATCATGTGTTATGTAACCTTGATACAAATATAAAGAACCCTGAAATTTCAGCGATATGGAAAAAAGGAAAGACATATGTTACATATATAAAAGATTCGGGGATGTTTATAACAGTGTTAGACTATTTGATAAAGAACATGAATGAGTCAGCAGAGGATTTAAAGGGTAAGCATGGGTATTTATGTTCCAAGGCAATAGAAAGGGATATAGAGGTAGTATCATGGAGGGCGGAGCAGGAGAAAGAATTTGATGAAGCGTTTGAGAGGGTAGAAGCCAATGACAGGGTCATATTATATGAAACACGTAACCATTTAGGGATAAAAGGGGAGCGGGTGGATGAGGAAACTGGGGAGATATTTGAGGTGACCATACCAGACAGGGAATTGGACAACACATTGAGAAATGCAGGCTATGACAGTTGGGATTCTGTTTATACGCACCTTTCATCAAAAGCAGACTTCTCAGACAAATTCTCTGAACTAAGGATAGCAACCCCTAAGCAGTGTGATAAAAAGGTCGGTAGTAAAGAAATAAGCATGGGGAAGAAAGGGAAAATAGAAAAAATAAAAAAGGTGTAAAAGGGGAAAGAAAAGGGCAAGCAGTAACAATAATTTCAAGCAATAGGAAAAGGGGTAATGTAAAATGATGAATACGGTGAGATTAAGTTATGAAACAATAGGGGAGGATAACCGTACAGAGCGTAGCATGAATATGCAGGCATACATCAGTACATACAATATGTCAGTAGATTCATATACAAGGGTAATTGATAATATGGCGAGTGTGTTTAAGGATAGTATCATGGATGCAGTCACATCACCGGAGCAACCTTACTGGTCAACAATAAATGATGATGAGTAGCAAAGGGGGATGTAAGGTATGGCAAATAATTTTCAATTAATACCGAAGTTTGTAAGGAATGAGATTGGGATATACTTAGTCAGACAAACAGGGGAAGCAATTATGTTGGCAAAAATCATATGTCCTGATGACAAGCAATTAGGGGATAACGTAGCATTGGCGAATGAATTTCTCCCCATCATGCGAAAGCGCATTAAACGTAGCTTATGACAAAAACTTTCATATAAATTTTTCACTCAACAGGAAGGAGTAAAGCAGTACATGTTTTACTTCTTTTTGTTTTGTTTAATGATATGTCACTTAATGAAATGAAATTAAGGAATCAGAAACTGATTTTATAAAATTAGATTTATGGAATCGGGTAGAAGCAGTAAAAAGTAAAACAGACAGAAAGAGTGGAAAAATGGGGAAAAACAGGGGAAAAAATAAAAAAGTGTGGTTTATGGCAGGTGAAACAGTTTATCCCTTTTCCCATACATCCCCTGTACAGGTTGGTAAACCCCATCAACACCCCTATCCTTTTCAGGCAGAATACAAATAAGGAAAAGAAAAAGGAAAAAGAAAGCAGAAGCAGGGCAAGTTAATAGGGAAAAGGAAAAGACACAGAAAATACTTATTAACAATACATGAATAAGTAAAACCCCCTACCCATTCCCCTTACCAAGCCAATTAATCAAACCATACATATAGGTATAAGAGCTATCTTTTAAAATTTGGAGGTAGCTAATATGTCAGAATATTCAGACAATTCAGACAACTTCATGCATTCATCAAATACCCAAGCAGTGAATAAGAATGAATCAAAGGCAACAGAGGTAAGCTCCCATATGCTGACAACTACGATAGGTACATATCATGTCACATTAGAATTTAGTCCTGATAATAACAGCCAAGCAGTTGAAGAAATCAGAAGCACACTGAAAGAAAAATATATAAAAGGGGCTATACAGGAGGATAAAGAGGCGTTACAATCTGACTCCCTAGTGGGAAAGGAGAGAGAAGCATGAAAAGAGTAAATTGTTTATACAGAGTTTCATCTAAACAGCAGTTGCATGGGGATGACATTCCTGTGCAACGTGAGGAGTGTATGGCGTACTTAGGTGAGCATACTGACTGGGAGTTTAACAGGGAGTATGTGGAGAAAGCAGTATCAGGGTTTAAGACTTCTGTTAAGGATAGGGATATCCTGCAGGAGATATTAACAGATGCAAGGGAAAAAACATTTGATGTGTTATTAGTCTTTATGTCAGATAGAATTGGACGTAAGGAGGATGAAAGCCCTGCATTTGTTACAACTCTGAATGACTTGGGGATTGAAGTATGGAGTGTAAAAGAGGGGCAACTGAAAACAGCAGAGCATGTTGATAAATTAATGAACTATATAAGGTTCTGGCAGGCAGAGGGAGAAAGCCGGAAAACGAGTATGCGAGTAAAAGCTGCGCAGGAAACCTTTGTGAGGGATGGGAAGTTTGTAGGTGGTAAAGCACCTTTTGGATACAGGTTAGAGTATTCAGGTGCAATCAGTAATCATGGAAGAGCATTGAAACATTTAGTGATAGATAAGGAAAAGGCTAAGATAGTGCAACAGATTTATGATTATGCATACTATTATCATTATGGTGCATTGAAAATAGCAAAGACTTTAAATGAGCAAAACATACAAGCACCTGTAGATACATGGAAAGCCTGCACAATCTCACAGATATTGCAAAATCCTGTTTATATGGGATATATAGCATATAATCGCAGACAACATAGCAAGTGTGGTGGGAGTTTTGAACGTACACCAATGGAGCAATGGATCATGTCGGATGAACAGAACACAGAGTTAGTAATAGTAAGCAGGGAGAAATGGGAGAAAGTGCAGGAGATAAGGGAGAGTAGGAAGAAAAATATGAAGGATGCAAGGGATGACAAGCAGGGAAAATATGTGTATACATCAAGTGGTCAATTAGTATTAATGGGTTTAGTGTATTGTGGGTATTGTGGAAAGCGGTTAACGAATGGGAGTAAGTATGATTACTGGGAAACGAAAGAGGGGGAGCGTAGGAAGAAATTTGTAGGGCGTTATCGTTGTACACAGATGGCAAATGGCAGTTTAACATGTAGTGGTAAAGCATATTACAGAGCAGAAGAGATAGAGCCTATTGTTTATACGGTAGTGACTTCTTACCTTAACAGTCTGAAAGAAGCTGATACATATGATGATATATTGAAGCTACAGGAAGAACAGAGAATACTGGTAAAGCATGAGTTAGAGCAACTTCAAAAAGAGATAAAAGCAATAAAAAAGGATATTGAAACATTAGAACAAAATATACCTTCTGCATTGCGTGGAGAGGGGAACTTCAGCCCTGTTCAGTTATCAGCATTAATGGATAAGAATAAACAGCAGTTGATAGAATTGGAACACAGGCTAGAGATAAAGAACAAAGAATATAAAGAGATGGAGTGTAAGAAGAAGGACATTAAAAACATAGGGAGCATGATATCAAACTGGGGAGAGTTGTTTATGGAATGTAGCATACCAGAGAGGAAAGTAATGTTGTCTAAGTTGATAGAGAGAATAGACGTTAAGGAGAATGATATCAAGATAAAGTTTAAGATAAGTTTAGAGGAGTACATGGGGGAAAAGGATGGGCGAAAAGGTATTGGTTCACCTACCACTCTGTATACACCCTGTTCAGCGTAAAGGACATAATAGCCAGTGTATTGGCATAAATGGCAGACTCAGGCCAGGTAGCGTAGATTTCTGAAGATACAACATTTTTGATGTAATCAGTATAACGTACATAATAATTCTGAGCGGTGGGATCCTGCGGAACACCATCATGGACAATGACGTATTCAGGAATGACCACACGGCTGAGGACAATTTCGCCGGATTCATCCACAGGCTTGATCTCATCCTCCGGAATCTTGGGTGGATATTCACCATAGAGTGTATGATCTGGAATAACAATGGGCTCTTTCGGTCTGGGCTCTTCCAAAGGATTCAGAGATATGGGCTGGATAGCAGTGACATCAGCCAGAATCTCCGTACCTGAGATATAGGCATCTTCGTAGCCGGGGGCACTGACGGCTATGTTGTATTCTGCATATGGCTGGATTTCATTAGCCGGATCTTTACTATAGGAAATATTCGGTGCCGGAAGACTGACAGACTGTGTCTGACCGGAATTATCAGTGGTGAGAGTCTCGACCACTGTATCCGGATTACTGGTAAGACTTATAGTGATAGAAGCATCCTTAACAGGGATAAAGCCAAGAGCCGAGGTTACATTGACAGACAGATTACCTGAAAAAGATAAGTTTTGAGTTTGTGCAGTATAGATTGATTTGGACATAACAAACCCCTGCAGCTATTTTAACAATAGTATATGCAGGAATCATCGGAAGGTTCTGTGCAATAAGAAAGTATTGATATTTTGATAGTTGTAATTTAGGGGTTACAGTATACCACATAGTATGCTATAATGGATAAACCATATGAGGAAATCGGTAACTGTACAATAACAGTCATATCGGAATTAAAAACAGAAGGTGGAGAAAGAAATGAAATCAGCAAATGAAAAGAAGATGGAAGCGTACAATCAGATGTGTGTCAGGCTGGGATTGCAGCCAAGCAGCGAATACGAGGCATTTTGCGGAGTAGTCAGTGGATATGATGTGGTAGTATCTGTACCGGATAAACGCTATCCCTGTAATTTTACAGTTGTCACTTCCGCAGAAGGAACGATGCTTTTGGATAAAGCAATGTCCAAGGAAATCGTAAAGATGCACAAGGCAGTCAAAACAGCGAAGCAGACAGGAAGACAGATTCGGATAACTATGCAGTGCAGGGGTTATAAGGATGTTGCAGATGCAGTTTATGAGGCTGTAAACGGACTGGTGTCTTACCTTTCATCACATGGTCTTGCTCCATGCTGTAGTAATTGTGGACAGCATAAACAGACCGCAGATTATTTAGTGGGAGCAGGCAGTGTAGTGCAGCTGTGTCCGGAGTGCGCTAATAATTATGGCAGCCGTATGGCACTTGATAACCAGCAGAATGCAATGAAAAAAGATAATGTAGTTGCAGGTGTTGTAGGTGCTTTCCTGGGATCAATCATTGGTGTAATATGTATCATTATTATCGGAGAGTTGGGATATGTAGCGGCAATATCAGGTGTGGTAATGGCTATCTGTGTATTGAAAGGCTATGAGGTGCTTGGTGGTAAGGCATCAAAGAAAGGAATTGTCATCAGTGTTATTATCATGCTGGTAATGACCTGGGTTGGAGACAGACTTGACTGGGCAATTATCATATATAAGGAGCTGTCACAGTATGCTGATGTTAATATCACTATATTTGACTGTTACCGAATGATACCGGATATGCTTTCAGAAGGCTATATGGATATGTCGAATTATATAACGAATCTGGTTATGATATATGCATTTCTGCTGCTTGGAATGATACCAACAGTCAAAGGCTTTATCAATGATAAAAAGAACGAAAACAGAATGATCAGAATCGGTGGTGCAAACAGCACAGTAACAACAGAAACCAATTCAGAAAATATAGAATAACAAGAAAAAAAGGCGTATGAAAAATTTAAGTTTTTCATACGCCTCTTTTTTTATACAGTCTGATCAATTGCCGTAGCATCTGCTGCGGTATTCTTTTTTGCACTGCTGTCATAGGTTGTGGATGTATCATCCTTTTTCAGCAGATCATTCAGAACAGAATTCGTGATTTGAGATTTCTTCTCTGTTTTATCCAAAAGATCATCCAGTACTTTGTTGGTGATCTTCGTAGAAGATTTTGAAGTACTGTCATAAGTATATTTATTTGCATGTGTTTTTTTAGTCGTTGTTTTATCTGTAGAAGTTGAATCCTTGGAAGTATCCGTTTTGCTGGAAGTATCTGCCTTGGAATCGGAATTCTTGACTGAAGAATAATAAGAATCCATCAGTTTATGATAAGTTCCTCTTTTAATCAGGGAAGCATCTCCAAGAGAACTGTAGAGACTGCCAAAGGCAGACGTAGGGTTTCCCAGAGAAGTATTAAAAAAACTGTTAATGGAAGAAGACGTCCATGAGATATTTGCCATATATATCACTCCTTTTCAATAAGGCTATCGGCATAAGAGGGCAAAAAGTTAATAGCAAAAAACACATTTTTTTCATATTTTGAACAATTTTTAATAACAAATTTTTCCTATGATAAGAAAAGATATTTTAGTAAGAGAGTACATTAAAAATGGAGGAGGAAGCATGGAGAACACATCAGACAATCAGGAGAAAGAGAAAAAAACACGTGTCGGCAGGAAGAAGGTTGTAGTCACTGTCATAGGAGTAGGTGCGGTACTTGTGGCAGCAGGAGTGGCAGGTACGATGTATTACAGACAGACCCAGAGCAGCACAACACAGGAAAATGGCGGCTTGTGGGGACATCAGAACGGGAAAAATATGAATGAGAATCTGGTAACGGCATCAGGTACGACTTCCATTGGCGTGGATGCAGTGACTTTTGCAATTGATTTCCTGGAGGATACCAGTCTGTATGTGGAAGAAGTGTATGTTTCTTCAGGGGATGAAGTGGAAGCGAGTACGCAGTATCTGAAATTCACAGATGACAGTATAGAAGAAGCCAGAAGTGAATTAGAGACTACGGCTAAGGAAGCAGAAATTTCATATCGAAGCGGTGTAATTACTACCCAGGAGAGCAAAATTGAAGCCAAGTATACATATCAGCAGGCTCTGTTGGATGCACAACAGGCGCAGCAGGTATATGAAGATGCGTTGGCAGCAGCACAGGCAACACTGGATGCAGCAGAAGAGACTTATACCGAAGCGCAGGATGATTATAATGAATACCTGTATAAGGTAGAAAACAACACTTTTTATGAAGATTATGAAGTGGAAGAGAAGAAAATAGCTTATGAAGAAGCATATGATCTCTATGTGAACAGAGTGGCTTATTGGGAGCTTACAGAAGATGAGCTGGATAGTCTGGATTCTTCTTCAAGTTCTATGACTGGCAGCAGTACGACAACCGTCAGTACAAGTACAACTGCTTCTGATAGTTCTGCGACCGCATCAGGTGGACAGGGGGATGCATCAGCAGCTGGCGGCATGATGGGTGGTGGCTCAAGCGCGGCCTCACAGGAAGAACAGGCAGCCAAGGCAGACAGACAATGGATATTAAAGACGGTAGCACTTTTGGAAGAACGGATGGATGAGGCAGAAGATGAATATGAGCAGGCAAAGGAAGACTATGAAGATGAAATAGATGGTGCAGAGCTGAAATTGCAGAAATTACTGAATACCTATGAGTCCGAGCGGGAGGCATATGAAGCAGCACAGATTGCTTATCAGAAAGAAATTCTAAGTGCCAAGACGACATATGAGACTACTCTTGCAAAAGGACAGACGGCACAGAATGATTATGATACACAATTAACGAGTCTGTCTGAATCTTTGGAGAAGCTGGCAGATGCAAAACAGGAAGCAGAAGAGAATCTTGCATTATTTGAATCTTTAATAGGAGATGGATATCTGTATACACAGGAGACAGGAACAATTCTTATGTCCAGAGCAGAAGAAGGAGAGACACTGGCTGGTGGCGATATTGTCTTTGCATACAGCAATCCGGAGAAGATCACAGTTTCTGTAGCAGTATCACAGGATTCTATTGCGCAGTTAAGTGTTGGGGAGAGTGCAATGGTCATGATCTCTGACTATGGCAATTATAATGGCGTGATAGAGTCTATTGATCCGGTATCTTCTTCTGACAGTAGAACTTCAGTTACATATACTGTAGAAGTTGCACTGGACGGAGATGTGAGTGATCTGAGCGCTAATCTGACAGCTACAGTAATCTTTGGCATGGATGCAGATAATGTACAGAATGATGAGGCACAGCAGCCTCGGACAGAGATGGAAGAAGAGGCACAGACACAAACAGAGGAAAATACACAGCAGGGAGGAAGCAGAAATGAGTAAGAAAAAGATGAGTAAAAAGAAGAAGCTTCATATCCTGTTGTGGATTGTAGCAGTACTGGTAATTGCAGGAGCAGCAGGCTATACACTTTTTATCAAAACAATGATGGAACAGGAAGAGGCTGTATACAGGGAAAACACAGCACAATATGGCATCCTTCAGAATGGTGTGACAGAGAGTGGTACAGTAGAATTTGGTGTAACTTCCCAGGTGTATGATCTGGATCTGTCCACAGAGGATGATGACGATGACGACGACGATGATGATGACGAAGAGGAAGATTATCTGAAGGTAGAAGAAGTATATGTGGCTGTCGGACAGCGTATTTCGGAAGGTGATCCTGTGTATAAATTCACACAGAGCAGCATTGACAAGGTAAGAAAGACTCTGACTTATGCAAAGACGGAAGCGCAGATTGCACTGAATGAAGCCCAGACCCAGTATGATGTGGGTGTACTGACTGCTGGATTGTCCTATGATGAGACAATGCTTGCTTCTTCTCTGGCAGAACAATCCTATAACAATACGATAGCGCAGTTGTCCAATGATCTGGCAGCGAAGACTCTGGAGATAGGGCAGCTTCTGGCTGATATTTATGACATTCAGTGTTCATTGGTAGAGGATGATTACAGAGACCAGAGGGATGACCTGAAAGAAGCTTATGAGGATGCCATAGAGGATGTGGAGGATGCCAGCGAGATCAGCGAGGAATTAAAGGAGTGCGCGGAGATCATTGCCCAGACGGACTTAAAGATGCAGTCCATCCGGCAGAAGATCGAGAACCGGGCAGATCCGTCCAGGCTCCTGCAGTTTGACAAGGATTAACAGCCGTCTGGCAGGCCGGTGCGGCCAATAGGCCAAATGGCTGGATGTCCAAAGCTTAGTACAGATAACGGGACAGGGTTTCGGTGATGCGGAACCCTGTTTTTTTATACAGGGAAAGGGCCGGGCCGTTGGAGCCGGATACCTGGAGCGTCACTGGAAGAGGCTCCCGTTCTGCCAGGAAGGACAGAACCTTTATAAGCAGGCTGGTCCCGAAGCCCTGCCCCCTCTGGCCCTCCCGGATCTCAAAGCCGTACAGGTAATAGTGGGTGCCGTAAAGGGAGATGTTCAGAGAGCCGTGGGCGTCAGAAAAGACCAGGATGGCC
>ENA-ORTG01001774-ORTG01001774.1-human-gut-metagenome-genome-assembly--contig:-NODE-1774-length-18854-cov-5.419969_pt1 | contig 18854 bp, 16 predicted proteins | sample MGYA00241906_ERZ509176 | MGnify/ENA primary metagenome ERZ509176 (study PRJEB26280, sample SAMEA2338811) | human gut metagenome | biome: human gut; feature: human-associated habitat; material: faeces...
GCAGATTGCGGGAATGATTTTTCAAACACGCTCCAGAGTCTGTTTGAAATATTATTCCCGCAATCTCCCGCAAAGTGTAATACACATCTTGCAGAAAGCTTTTTCAAACACACTCGAATTTAGAACTTATGCAATATTTCACCAGAAGGGAGGCTGGAAAATGGCTACACCATTTACTGTTTACAAACTGATCATCCTATATATGCTTCGGAATTCTTCGTCCCCCATCACTAATTCAGAAATTTCAGAATTTATTCTGGACCACGAGTACACAAATTATTTCCATTTGCAACAGGCCCTTTCCGAGCTTGAGGAAACAGAGCTGATTGAGAAGCGTACCATTTCCAATACTTCCTACTATTATCTTACTGAAGATGGAAAAAACACGCTCACCTATTTCGAGAATGATATTTCCCAGGACATCCGTACTGAAGTGCTCCAGTACCTTGCAGCCAGAGGTGCCTCCACAAAGAATCAGGTGAAAGCTCAAGCCGATTATTACATTAATAATCAGGGAGAATATGTGGTTCACCTTCAGCTTTTGCAGAAGGGTGCTTCTGTGATCGATCTTTCTCTTGCAGCGCCATCTCTTTCCGCTGCAAAGGCCATGTGCAGGCAGTGGCCCAAGAAATATGAAGAAATTTATGCAAAAATAATGGAGGGGCTTTTATAAAGCTCCTCCACTTTTTATTTCAGATATTGTAATTGTTCAGTACCTTCACAGCTGCACGCTTCGCAAAACAGCACTTGCTGATAATTACTCAATATTTATTCCAAACCGTGTTCGAAAAATCATTCCTTCAATCTGCATGGTCTTTTATAAATTTCATGTGTTCCTTTAGTTTCTTCTCATATCCCATATCTGACAGCTCATAGAATTTCTCTCCACGAATCTCATCTGGCAGATACTGCTGCTTTACATAATGATTTGGATAATCGTGGGCATACTTGTAGCCCATTCCATGTCCAAGCTTCTCATGCCCTCCATAATGGGCATCCTGAAGATGAACCGGCACAGTCGTCCTAGTACGCTTCACACTGTCCATTGCTGCAAAAATAGCATTCACCGCAGCATTGCTCTTAGGTGCACACGCCATATATGCGGCAGCCTGGGAAAGAATGATCTGGGATTCCGGCATTCCCACCCGCTCAACTGCCTGGGCTGCTGCTGTTGCCCACCCACACCTGGCGCACCATCAACGCGGCCAACCCGGTGTTTGATGTGTGCACCTCCCCCTGCTGCGTGGGCATTTTGCCGGAGCTGTTCCGCCAGCGTCCCGGTGTGGTACGCAGCCTGCACCCCACCCACAGCATGGCCGGGTATGGGCAGCAGGCTGTTTCCTACCTCGCAGGTGAGGAACTGCGCAACACGCCCTGCACCCCCGGCGGCTGCTATGACCGCCTGAAAGATGTGGGCGGCAAAATCCTGCTGGTAGGCGTTACCCACGCCCGCAACACCTATATCCACAGCATTGAAGAAGTGCTGAACGTGTCTCACCGCCTGGCCGACCAGCCCATGAAGCTGCAAAGCGTGGATACCGATGGCAGCGCACACACTGTTTATATGCGCTACCACTACAACGCCCAGCAGCCCCATATTTCAGAGGATTTCGTCAAGCTGACGCAGGCCTACCTGGACTGCGGAGCCGCCCAGAACACGCGCTTTGGCGCTGCCAGCTGCATCCTGTGCGATGCCGCCGGCCTGTTCCGCGTCACCCGCCATGTGCTGGCCCCAGACCCGGAGTGCATTGTCACCGCCCCCAGCATCCCACCGGAGCGGTGGGCGGGGTTCCACGCGTAAGGCCGTATGGTTAGTTTATATCAAAGTAAATGCCCCACAGTTGGCGGGCGGATACCGGTCGTGGTTCCGAGCCGTGCATGTGGGGCATTGGTATACCTTCTATTGAGTTTATGTTTTATAGGCAAAGTAGCAAAGTATAGGAAAGAGAATTGATGGCAAGGCTGCCAAACGGGACGATGGCAAGCATCGCCCCCTACAAATTATCTTTTAGGTGCACAACGAATGATTTTATGTTTCTCCGCGGCGGGGTGAGAGCATCCCGCCCTACTGGTATTTTAGAAGGTTAGCCGCGCAGAATAAAATGTTCTGTAGGGAACGGTCTTGACCGTTCCGGGGCCTTGTCCAAATCTGGCATAATGAGATTTGTGATCGGGCCCGTCCGGCGGCCAGAGGACTGGCCGCCCCACTTTCCCCTACCGCCCTGCTACCCACACTCAGGATATAACAACAGCCCCGGCTCTGCAAACGCAGAACCGGGGCTGTAATACTTAAATGATACCTATGTACCTTATTTACCGCCCATGAAAGCCGGCAGAGGTTTGCCCTCTTTGAGCCACTGGTGGTATTCGGCGGTGGCGGCAAATTCCACGTCACCGGCGGAGTTCAGCGCAGTCTCAACGGAGTCCTGAATAACGCCAATGATGAAGCCAACGCCGACGACCTGCATGGCAATATCATTGGAAATGCCAAACAGCGAGCAGGCCATGGGGATGAGCAGCAGCGAACCGCCCGCAACACCGGAAGCGCCGCATGCACCCAAAGCCGACATGATGGACAGCAGGATGGCGGCAGGCACGGAGACCTGCATGCCCAGCGTGATGGTGATGGTAATGGCAGCGCCGTCCATATTGATGGTTGCGCCCAGCGGGATGGAGACGGAGTAAATATCCTTATCCAGGCCCAGCTTTTCGCACAGAGACATGTTGACCGGGATGTTGGCGGCGGAGCTGCGGGTGAAGAAAGCGGTCAGGCCGCTTTCACGCAGGCAGCGGAACACCAGTGGGTAGGGGTTGCGGTGCAGGTAGATAAAGATGATGAACGGGTTGATCACCAGCGCCATCAGCAGCATGGTGCCCACCAGCAGCAGCAACAGGCGCCCGTACTGGGTAAAGATGGACAAGCCGTTGTCCGCCACGTTGGTAAACACCAGGCCCATAATGCCAAACGGCGCCAGGTTGATGATCCACCGCACAATGGTAGAAATTGCATCCGCCGTGTTGGCCATAAAGTTCTTGGTGGTATCGCTGCCCAGCTTTTTCATGGCAAGGCCGAACAGGCAGGCCCACACCAGGATGCCGATATAGTTGCCGTTCATGATGGAAGCAACCGGGTTAGAAACAATGTTGGAAAGCAGAGTGTGCATCACATCACCCAGGCCCTGGGGCACCACATCCGCCGTGGCAGCTTCCGCCAGAACCAGCGTCTGCGGGAACAGCTTGCTGGTCACAACGCTGAGCGCAGCCGCCACAAAGGTGGTGAGCATGTACAGCCAGACCACCGTACCAAAGCGGCGGTCCAGCTTGGAGGAGCCCTGCGCCAGTGCACTGGCAACAATAACAAATACCAGCACCGGTGCAACGCCTTTCAGCGCGCCGACAAACAGGTTGCCGAATTCTTCGATCCATGCAGCACCGGGGCAGATCAAAGCCAGCACCGAACCGACCACCAGGCCGATTGCAATGCGCAGGATCAGGCTGGTGGAGTTGTACTTGGCGGCCAGCGTTTTGGCCGTTTTTGTGAGTTGATTCATAACGATTCCTCTTCCCTATTTTAATTGGGTTTGGCAGATGTTCCGCACCTGCCCATTCCGCAGCCGCCCGCACAAACGGTTTCGCGGAATGTTTTCCATTATACCGCAATCGTTCAAGATTGCAAGAGGGCGGACAGGTGTGCCCTGTGGAAAAACAATCTATTTTTATCGTTGATACGAAGTAAAAAATATTTAAAAAATGTTTTTGTGGGCAATATATCTGTGTTTCGTCCGTGGACATTTCGTTGTATGAAAGAGGGCAGCATACGAATACACTGCCCTTTTATCTTGCTTTATTGGGAACACGGTTTAGAGCCAGATTCAGGGCCACAGAGAAACGCAGGCATATGGAAATTCGCCTGACAGCTTGTGGTAAACCTTCATATGGCCTTTTTTTCCTCACTGATACCGGAGCGGTAATCATCTCTCTGCTTTTGGCAGGGCAATAAACAACTTAAAAGCCAAGACAAAGAAAAAGAGCCTCAAGCCAAAGCTTGAAGCTCTTTGTCTCGACGTGACAAAAAAGATACCCTGTCTCAAAATTCATCCGATTTTTTGTTTGCTCTTTTAGGGCAATCGTGGCGGCCATTGCAGCATCCATTCCAGATAGTCGGCGCGCGTTATTTTCCTTACGGAAAGAGAATGCTTTTTGTCAGCCCAATCAAGCAGCAATCTATTTAGTGGAAGTTGTTCAGAATAAATTATCGGGCTGACTGTCTTTCCGGGTGGTGTGTTCGCCGTTCTACTCGTTGCCAGTTGCAAAACACCTTCATGTTCCCAATCGTACCATATCAAAATTCGAAGCAGGTCGATTGGTGTCTCGTCCGGCATAAGGAAAATTTCTTCGCGGATGTTCATGGCTTTTGCAATTTCTTTTAAACGGTTTGCCTTTGGGCTGCGATACCCCATTTCATATTGTGCAATGCGGTTCGCGCTGCTCTTTCCGTATCCGAGCATCTCACCCAATTTTTGTTGTGTAAGGCCGCGATGCTCGCGTACCAGTTTGATCCGTGATCCTGTATCCATCGTGTAATAGCTCACTTTCCCAAAAAGTAATACCCGCATCAGCAAGCGTTTTCGACTTGCCAGTGCGGGCGTTTGTGTATGAGTGAATGGCTCTATATAAGGTCAATCTTTTGGGTATAACCGCCGATAAAGTAGATTTCGATTTCTTGCCGTGAGTGGACAATAACCTTTTCGATGATTCTTGCGGTAAGGATGTCATCGTATTCCTTTATTAAAAGGTCTTGCGCCGTCAGCTGTTTGGTTGCTTCTTCGTCCTCCCCCTTACCATCCGTACTTTCTGCGATATTTGCTTTCAGTATTTTGATTTTACCGCTGAGTTTTCTCAGCTTATCATCAAGGAACGGTGTACTCTCGTCAAGTTCCAGTGACATTTCAAGCAGACGATCAAATTCTTGCTGTGCTTTTTCTAGCTGCTTTTGAAGCTGGGCTTTCAAGTTTTCTCCTACTTTCATTTGACGGAGAATACCGTCAAGTTGTGCAGCAACTTCATCGGTAAAGTTTGCGGCCAGATTCTGCACAGCTTTCAAAATAGCCTGATGCAATTCTTCTTCCGGGATTGACGGTGAATGACTGCAAAATTTTGTTCCGTATTCGAGTCGATTGACGCATCTCCAAACGATTTGTTTTCTGCCGTGGATGTTCCAAGTAACCCGCTTATAAGGGCTGCCGCAGTCTCCGCAGACCAGTCGTTCGGATAAGGCATATTTGCTGTTATAGCGGCCTTGGTGTCGTTTGCGTTGGTTAGCTGCCGACTTACTATTGCGGCGGGCGATTTCAGCCTGCACCTCACGGAACATCTGCTTGGTGACGATACCTTCATGGTTGTTTTCAATGTAGTATTGTGGCAACTGACCCGTGTTTTTCTTGGAAACGCCTGTCAGTACATCCTCGATAAAGGTCTTTTGCAGCAGCACATCGCCACAGTATTTCTCATTTTGGAGAATCCGCTGTACGCTCTCGGACGACCACTTTTTGTTTCCTCTTGCAGTCAGAACCCCGCCCGCTTCCAGTTTCTTTTTAATGGTCAGTAGACTGGCTCCTTGCAGATAGCTGTTGAATATCATGCGAATCACTTCGGCTTCTTCGGGGATTACCTCTGGTTTACCATCCAAGCCTTTTCGGTAGCCAAGTATCTGTCCATAGGGAAACGGGAATTTTCCCTGCCTAAACCCCATTCGTTTACCGCGTGCTACGTTCTGCGAAATCGACTCACTTTCCGCCTGTGCAAAGGCGCTCAGCACCGTCAGAATCATTTCGGAGTTCATTGTTGACGTGTTGATGTTTTCTTTTTCAAAAATCACCGCAATGCCGATTGCTTTCAGCATTCGGACATATTGGATGCTGTCCAGCGTGTTGCGGGCGAAGCGCGAAATGGATTTTGTAAGGATTAGGTCGATTTTCTTCTTTTTGCAGTCTTGAATCATCTGGTTAAATCCGTCACGCTTTTTTGTATGGATGCCGGAGATACCGTCGTCGGCATAAATCCCGGCCAGTTCCCATTCTGAGGTTGAGTTGATTTTCTCAGTGTAGTACAGTTTCTGCGTTTCAAAGCTTCCCTGTTGTTCTTCTTCCTCGGTGCTGACGCGGCAGTAGGCCGCCACTCGCATTTTTCGCATGGTGTTGTTTTTCCCACTGCGTATCTGTCTAGTGGCTGGAATTTCGATGATTCTTGCGTTGCTCATGGTGCTCTTCCTTATTATAATGTCTGTCCGTTTCGCAGTTTGATGTCGATATGTGTATCGAGGTGTAAGATGATTTTGCTGACGATGGAGCTGTAGAATGATTCTGGAAATGTATCTGTGGGTTTGAATTCTTTGCAGGCGCGCTTGATTTGCATTGTTGTCGGATCGTCATCCCCTGCTGCGCAGTAATTAAATTGCAGTTCTGCTCGGCGCAGAATTTTGTCGATGATTGCATCTGCATCCAGCTCTGGTAATGCAAGGGCTGTGTGAATCTCATGATCCAGCTGAGCAACTTCTATTGACCGGGTGTTGCATTGTTCCTTTGGATTGTGGATTATTTCCGGGTGCTGTTGGATTTGGTATAACCTATCCACGATTTGTTGTGCCATGTTTTCAGGTTGCATCGGCTTTGACCACATTCCGCACTGTCGGCAAGTCCATTGTTGGGTTCTAGGTCGCCAGTATAGGCGCTCACCGCAGCAGGCACACTGCATATCGCTTCGAAATGGTTTTAGCACTGCTGAATATGTTACGGTTTTGTTGCTTCGGATGCTGGCAGCTTGGCTGTAAACTTCTTTTGAAATAATAGCTGGGTATCCTTTGGCTCCACAGTAAATCTCATTTGCAAGTATGCGGGCAACGATATTTTTGTTCCAGTTATTATCTGAAAAGTGATAGGCTGTGCCACTTGTGGTCAAGTATTCTGCAATTTCCTTAAAACTCTGTCCTTCGGTATACGCATAAAATATGTGCTGTACAGTTGCGGCTTGTTCCGTGTTGATGACTGAATCTCCATTTTGCATCTGATAGCCGAAAGGGATGTATCTGTTCTTCATGTGGCTGCACGGCTTTCTGATAACTTCATGCCGTTGATGAGTTCGAATTGGATTGCCGTATTGCTGATCAGCACTTTTTTCACAAGCTCTTTAAAGGCAGACTCGTCAAATGATTCCAGCGGCGGTGTACTGGAAAGTTTCTTCTGGATGAGTCTTGTTTTTTGTAGAATTTTTTCCGATGTGTTAGGCATATCATTTCGTGAAAGCTGTTGTTTCTTTTCTCTGATTTGCTGCTCAATGGCTGCGCTTCGCTCTATAAATTGTGTTTCCTCAATGTAACCTAGTGTATGGATTCTGGTAAGATTGTGTTTCTGTTTTGCAAGATGCTGAATATCTTCTCCAAGTGCAAGGCGGTTTTTATATTTTTGTTCTTGCAAATGCCGTAACCCAAGCAGGTCATCCACAAGTGGTTCCAGAATCGTTTTCTGATTACATTGCAGTCGATTATAGATTGACAAAAACGCCTGTTGGAGTTCATCCTCACGGATTGATTTGAGTAGGCAAAGAACTTTCGATTGCAAATGTGTTCGGCAGCACCATACAAATCCTCGCGTGGGCGGCCCTTTTCTGGAGCATATAGCGCCACATATTGAGCAGTAGATTTTCTTTGAAAATACACAAGTTCTATCAATCTCCCCTGTAATGCTTTTCTTTGCAAGTAGGTTCTGTACCTTTTCGTAATCGGTCTTAGAAATTATCCCTTCATGCGTTTCCAACGCATAGTATTTCGAGCGCTGGCCGGTATTAAGATACCTTTTCAATGGGAGCGAATCCGTTGTGTAGGTTTTTTGGTACAAGCTGTCTCCAATATATTTCTCATTACGCAGGATTGCATGAATCGTTCGGGGATTCCATTTTCTATTTTCTTTTGGATATATTGTGTTTAAATGCTCAGCAATTTCATTTATGCCCATACCAGACAGGTAACTTTTGAAAATATCGTTGACAATCATTGCGTTATTTTTCTCTGGCACTAGCTGGTGATTGATTTGCGTGTACCCAAACGGTGTAGCGTTGGTGATATAGTTACCCGTACGCATCCGTTTGTGTATTCCCCACTTCATATTCTGTGAGATGGACAGCGATTCTTCCTGTGCTACGGCGCAGATTATACTCAGTAGCATTTCACCGTTGGAGGTCTCGGTATCGAAGCCCTCTTTTTCAAAGGCTACCGTCACACCAAGGCTTTTCAGTTCACGAACCGATGTCAGTGCATCCGCCGTGTTGCGGGCAAAGCGGGATGCCGACTTAACCAGCACACGGTCAATCAGTCCGGCACGGCAGTCGTCCATCAGGCGGTTGAACTGCTCACGATGCTTCGTGCTGGTGCCGGTGATACCCTCATCAGTGTAAATTCCAGCGAACTCCCAGTTGGGATTTTCCTGTATCAGGTGGGTGTAGTAATCCACCTGCACAGCCAGCGAGTTTAGCTGATCCTCGGAATCGCTGCTGACGCGGGCATAGGCCGCCACGCGCAGACGCTTCGGTTGTTGCTGGATTGGCTGGATAACTTGGACTTGTGGCATGAGAGTTCTCCTAAATGCTTGCACTCATTGCGCGAAGTGTGTCCAGTATCTTTTTCCCTGTAGGAGAATCGGTGGAGAAACGCTCTTTTTCAAAATCAGCTGCTATGCCAAGGCTCTGCAATTCTTGCAGGATTGTCAGCAGGTCTGCTGTACGGTGGGCAAGCTGTGTCGTTGACTGCACCACAATGCGGTTAACACGTCCTGCACGGCAGTCAGCCAGCAATCGGTTGAGTTCCGGCCGTTGGCGCGGGTCCGTACCTGTAACGCCATAGTCAGCATAAATCGCCATATGTTTAGGTAATTCCTCACGTTGCAATGCAGGGTGGGTTGCACCTTTATCCACACGGATGTAACGCGCTATGGATTTTCTTTCTGCTGTTTGTGGCATGACTTTCTCCTTTGCATTCGACGCTGTGACATTCTTTTTATCACATACAATATACCCGAAAGGCAGGTCAAAAGCTATTCACGAGAACCACTAAACTTCTCGGCGCAAAACGCCGCATTTCCGGGCATAACCAACATTCGTGCGCTGGCAGATATCCCTAGGCAATCTTCCGTTTGCGGCAGCGGATACCAGCGCGGCATAGGCCAGTGCGTATTTCAACTCCTGTTCCAGCCTTATGGGAAACGAGTCAATCTGCATCAACAGCCACCTCCCACGGAACTCTTTTTCTGGTTTGCGCGGTACGAGCCAGGATGCGACTCTCCAACCCTGTCAGATAGAGTTCATATTGTAGATTGGTTTCGGTCGTAATCAGTACGGCACTGTAATTTTGCAGAAAGCGTAGGATGCGGTACAAGATTGTAATGTCGTGGCTCAAACGGTCAAGGCTCTGCACCATGACGGCATTGACACGCCCCTGTTGCACAGCGGTGAGCATGGCAAACAAATCAGGTCGCCAGAACTCGGTGCCGTACTTCTGCTCCATGCAGGAGTTGACGATGATGTAGCCGCGCCTGTCGGCTTCGCGCATGACATCGGCAAGCTGTTCTTCCAATGCGGGCAGGTTCGGTGCGGCACTGCGGGCGAACGCCCAAATTTTGTATTCTTTCATGGGCACACCTCAGAATTGATCCATAAGCGGGAGTCGAACATCAAAGCGTGGCTTACCGAACGAAGCCCGCGTGAAGCGGTCACCGACAAAGCGTTCAAGACCACTGTTAATGAGCTCGGTGTTCAGGTCACATTCGGTGGTAATAAGATAGACATCATTCTGACGCAGAATTTCAATAACTCCCACCAGTATGTAGCTGTTGCGGCTGATCTGCTCCAAATCACGCACCATCACGGCTTCGACCCGACCGTTCTCTACTGCGTCCAGCATGGTTCGCAGACCGATGCGGTCTTTCAAGGTGTTTCCGCTGCAATGGTCAAAAGATGTGCCGCGCACAAGAAAACCGTGTCCGGCGGCTTCGTCGATAAGGTCATACAGCCGGTCAAAGGCAATGCACGGATCGCTGTTGGCGCAGCGCACATAAATCCAGACATCGTGGTTTCGCATAAGGTACATCTCAGGTTCCTCTTTTCACAAAAAGTAATCCGGGCTCTTCTGCTCCCGGATGAATTGCTGCACATCTTCAATTTTCTCGATGATTGGGCAGGTCGGCAGCGCTGCCAGCGCGGCATCATGGTACTTGCCGCCGATGCCCGCACGTTCGTCCAGAATCGCCACCACGCAGGAGTCCTGCTCGGTACGGATGGCACGACCAAAGCCCTGCCGCAGTTTTTTCTGCATTTCGGGGATAATTTCGGCGTTTATGTAGTCGCGCAGATTCGGGTACTGCCGGCGTTCGTAGTTGCTGACCGGGTCGGGTATCGGAAACGGCAGCTTGGCGATGATCAGCAAAGACACCATGTCACCGGGAAAGTCGATGCCCTCCCAGCAGGAGCCTGCCGCAAACAGAACGCCGTTGCCGGATTGCTTGAACTTCTGGATGATTTTGCCGCCGTTGCGCCATGCCTGATAGGTCGGGTATTGCCACTGACCGTCCGTCAGCGCGCGGACTTCCGCCATCTGGCGGTACGCTGTGAACAGCACCAGCGCATGACCGTGACAGGCACCAACCAACCGAACGATTTCTTCTGCCATTCGGCGGTTGTCCATTCGCGTTTTTGTGCGCGGCGGAAAGTATAACAGACATTTTTTCTTGTAGTTAAACGGAGAATCCGCGCGGAAGTGGCGCAGCGGCCGGTAGGTTGTCAGCCCCAAAAGCTGTTCGGTGTGGCTGAAATCTCCGGCTGCAGCCAGCGTGCCGGAGGTCAGAATCGCGGGTTCGCGTGTGTTCCACAGGGCGCTGCGGAGCAGCTGCGGTACGCGGTTGCTGGCTGCGCAGAATGTGGGCTGGCCATCGGCATCGTAGTCGATGTATAAGATGCGCGTCGGCACCTCCAAAAGAAAAAGGCGCAGGAGGCTTTCTGCTTCTCCCAGCCTGTTCAGCAGGTATCGCGGCACATCCGGTAATCCGCCAGCATTTTGCAACAGTGCTATACAGTCGATGAGAGCAGCGCGGCGGAACGGTGTAAGCACGAACGGTTCGCTCACTTTTCTTCGCAGCTTGGAAAACCCCTGCGTGCAGGAGAACGACAGCGTAAGGAACGCCGTCCGCAGCTGTCTGGCAAAATCCTTGTAGTGCGCCTGTTGTAATAAAAGGCACAATTCATCCATGGCGCGCGAGGATAGTGTTTCCGTGTACATCTGACGGGCGGCATCGGGCAGTTTGTGTGCCTCGTCCACCACCAGCGCCTGATAGCTGCGCAGGAGCAGCGGCCTATCTTCAAGTCGGTGCGATGCGTCTGCCAGCAAATAATTGTGATTGCAAATTTGGATGTCGGGTTTCATGGAATCCCGCAGATACTGCTGGTAGCGGCAATCCAAGCGCATAAAGCAATCTCGCGGGCAGGACTTCGGCACACAAATTCGGCAGCGGTCATACCGGGAAAGTTCCGGGATATGATCCATGTCCAAAATGTGCGCAGCAATGTTCAGGCTGTTGGTCTGCCGTTTTCTGCTTGGCTGCACCAGCGATGCTCTTTCGGCAAGGCGGGCATCGCAGACAAAGCGTTCTTTGCCCTTGCGGACAACGGCTGTGATGGGTGCGGTAATGATACCTTCGTCCAGCAAGACAGCGGACAGGTCGGGCAGATACTCAGTAAGGATAGCGTCCTGCAAGGCAACGCTGGAAGTGGAGATAACGATAGGCAGTTTCATCCGTTCGGGACGGTTCATCTGCCAAAGAATACAGCCCACGAGGTAGGCCAGCGTCTTGCCGGTACCCACGCCTGCTTCGCACAGGGAAATTTCTTTATTATATAGGGTATCTAAAACTTCATGGCAAAGCGCGATTTGTTCCTCGCGCACTGCCATACCGTGCCGGGGTAAAATCTCCCGGAAAATCTGTTCGGCTATGTGGTGGGATTCCGCATAGCCCGTTGGATAGGTTTGCATTTTACACCCCTGTTTTCCATCCCGTTTAAAGCAAAATGATGGGCAGCAGGCGCTTGGGGTCCTGCTGCCCACGATTTGCCCTAAACGGCAAAAGTAGATAGTTAAGAAACTGTGCCACATTTGCCGCCCGCACCCCTGACACCGGGAACACAACAGGCAGGCCACTGGCAATGGCCGTTCACTGACTTTGCCGGAGTCTTACTGCTTACAACTCCGGCTCGGTCACCCCCTCTGACGCGGGAGGCTGCAGGTGTATCATTATAGCCTTTTCCTTGGCAACATATGGTTTTGCCAAACCGCCCATCGGGTCTGCCGGAAAAGGAACGTACCTGTTATGCTGGGTATTCAGTTGTCAAGGTGCTGGGGAACGGACTATATCCGCTAAAGAGAAAAGCGTCGGAGAATGGAGTGTGCCGCCATACGATCTTCTTCTGTTTCTGCCTCATTGTACTTCCTGCGAAGCCACTCAATTTCTATCGGTTTTAAGTATGCTGTATGAGAATTGGGTCTGCGGTCTATAAGAGAAATTCCTCCATGCGGACCGGGCTTCGTGTCAATTTCGTAAAAGTCCATAAGGTAAACAATATCATAATTGATTGTGCGGCGAGAAACGCCGAACCGTTTCGCAAAATCATCGATGCTATATTTTTTATATGTATATAAAAGCTCAATAATTTCATTGCGGCGTATTTCGACGTCAGACACTCCATCACCTCCTCTCATTTCTCTAAACCCCATCTTAAATGTAATTAGTGCAAAAACCTTGCACTAATTATTTGAACTTTTTGTGAATTTTTGAAGTTAAAAAAACACCGCCGATTTCAGTAAAGGAATCAGCGGTGTTTTGCATTAGAAGTTTTTTATTCCGACTATATGCCAATAGCGGAAAAGTTCCTGTCTCATACAGAAAGATTCAGTGTAAGTTCTTCAATGAAATATCTCTGTACTAGTTTTTCTGCTGTTTGCAATGTATCAGGTACAGCATAAAATTTATAGCAATACCGCACAATTCCCGCCTGACGGCTTAAGCACCGTTCCGGCGGCTGCCGCACCTTGCTCGCCGTATCGGTACTTAGAATTATGCGGTATTGCCTTATATTACTTCACCTATTATTATGTGTATCCTTACCATCTTGCTTTTATAAACTTTTTTCATCTGTTTTGCTTGCGTATCCAGCACAGATTGATTTCTAAGTTGCGGTGTTTTTCTATCCCGATGTTCGCTGCCAAGCGAATAGTCTTACTTCACACCCTTGTCACCAAGGTCTGACAGATACCGCGCACGGCATAGCTGCCGCTGCCTGCGGGCAGGAAGAAGCTGTCGCCTTTCTTGACGACCACGGTCTCACCACCGCAGGTCAGCTCACCCTCGCCGTCTGTGACGAGCAGCGAAACAAAGCTCTTCTCGTCCGCTGTGTCCTCAAACGCGCCGTTCTTGGCATCCACGGTGAAATATTCACCCTGCGCCAGATGGCTGCCGAAGTCATGCTTGACAGGCGGGGTGCGCAGGGTCACGTCCAACGCCTTCTCCACGTGCAGGGCGCGGGGCTTGCCGTCCGCCCCCACACGGCCGTAATCGTACACACGGTAGGTCACGTTGGAGTTCTGCTGTACCTCGGCAATGACAATGCCCTTGCAAATGGCGTGCAGCGTGCCGGCCGGAATAAAGAAGCAGTCACCCTTGTGCACCGGCACGGCGTTCAACACCTCGGTCAGGGTGTTATTCTTGATGCGCTCCTCAAACTCCGCCTTGGAGATTTCATGGTCAAAGCCATAGTACAGGAAGGCACCCGGCTCACAGTCCAGCACATACCACATTTCGGTCTTGCCGTACTGATGCTCGTTTTTCAGCGCGTACTCGTTGGAGGGGTGTACCTGAATGGACAGATTGTTCTTTGCGTCAATGAACTTTGTCAGGATTGGGAACTGTTCAAACTTCTCGCAGTCGGTGCCAAGGCAGCCCGGGTGGGCGGTCACATAGTCCGCCAGCGTTGTGCCGTCCGCCAGATAGCTGGGACCGTCCGGGTGGCAGGAAAGCACCCACGCCTCGGCCAGCGGGTTCAGATCGCTCTTGATGCCAAAGTCACTGCGCAGGCGGCTGCCGCCCCACAGGTAATCCTTGCAGCTGGGAGTCAATTTCAGTATATTCATATGGATCTCCTTTACCTCAAAATTTCATTTTTTACTCAGGCATCTTCTGTTTCCTGTTCTCGCAAAAAATAGCACACAATAAACGCTGACTGTGTCATGCCCAGCCAGAGTAGAAACACCGCATTCCAGCCTCGGCTATGCCGCCGATGCCCCGTGCGGTCGCAGCTGCACCAAAATAGGTTATGGCGCTCAGCACAGGGCGCTAAAATCTTCACTTTAAGCAAACCACTTCTCGGCGTCTTTCACAATTTCACATTCGACCTTTTCAGCAGCTTCTCTGTTTTCGGCACTGACAGAAATGTAAATTTTCAGTTTCGGCTCCGTGCCGGAGGGACGCACGACAATAGAGCAGTTATCTTCCAGCAGGAACTTCAGCACTTCAGACTTGGGCAGCCCGTCCAGGCCATAAGCATAATCCAGCAGCTTTACAACCTTCTTACCGCCAAACGCTTTGATATTGCCGCGGAATGCCTGCATAATGCTCTGCATCTTGGCAAAACCGGCGCTGCCGTCGAACTCGTAGCTGTGCAGGGTGTTCAGGCAGTAGCCATAGGTCTTGTACAGCTCGTCCAGCTTATCCAGCAGGCTGATGCCCTTGGTGGCGTAGTAGCTGAACATCTCGCAGATCATGTAAGCACCGTCCACGCCGTCCTTATCGCGGACGTAGGAGCCGGTCAGGTAGCCGTAGCTTTCCTCAAAGCCGAACACATAGCTGTCTGCCCTGCCCTGCTTTTCCAGCTTGCCAATCTGCTCACCGATAAACTTGAATCCCGTCAGCACATTGATTGTCCGCAAACCATAATGGGTGGCAATCTGTTCCCCCATATCCATCGTCACGATGGTCTTAACCATGACCGGGTCGGCGGGCATCTTGCCGTGTTTCACACGCTGGCAGCAAATATAATCCAGTAACAGCATACCTGTCTGGTTTCCGGTCAGCAGTTCATATTTACCCGCCTTGTTCTTGACTGCAATGCCCACACGATCGCAGTCCGGGTCGGTGGCAAGCAGTAAATCCGCATTGCACTTTTTGGCATACTCCATGCCCAGTGCCATAGCTTCTTTAATCTCCGGATTCGGGTACGGGCAAGTCGGGAAGTTCCCGTCCGGCTGCTCCTGCTCCTTGACCACGGTGATGTTGGTGTAGCCCATCTCCTTCAGTGTGCGGGTCACAGGCTTCAGGCCGGTGCCGTTCAGCGGGCTGTAAACAATAGCCACATCCTTATTGACTTCTTCGCCAAACAGGACAGACTGATTCTTGACCTCATTCACAAATGCGGTATAGACTTCGTCCGGGATGTACTGGATGTTGCCGCTTGTAACACCTGCTTCAAAATCGCTAGTCTTGACGTCTGCAAAAATGTCCAGCTTCTCGATTTCGGCAAGAATCTCCGCAGCAGCCTCAGTGGTAATCTGGCAGCCATCTGCGCCGTAAACCTTGTAGCCGTTGTATTTGCCGGGGTTGTGGGAAGCGGTGACCATGACACCCGCAGAGGTATGCAGATAACGGGTCGCAAAGGACACTGTAGGAACAGGCATCAGAACAGGCCAGATATTGACTTTCACTCCATTTGCTGCAAACACACCAGCGGCAACTTTTGCGAACACGTCGCTCTTGATGCGGCTGTCATAGCCGATTGCCACAGAAGGTTCTGCAAAGTTTTTCTTCAGATAGTCAGCCAAGCCCTGCGATGCTTTTGCGACCGTGTAAATATTCATGCGGTTAGTACCCGCACCGATTACGCCGCGCAGACCACCCGTGCCAAAGGCAAGGTCACGGTAGAATGCATCCTCGACTTTTGCATCATCCAGCGTTTTCAGTTCGGCGGCAACATCGGCATCTGCCGTTGCATTAGCAAGCCATCGTTCATATTCTTTTTTGATGTCCATCTTAATTTTCCTCATTCCATGCGGCTTTTGGCCAGCAGGGCTGCACCGATGACCCCTGCGCGGTAGCCCAGCGTGCAGGCTGTAATGCGGGTATGTTTTTGGGCAAAATCATGTCCGAACACCATGGGCTCCACGGCGGCACGCAGCGGCTTCAGCAGGTTTTCACCCTGGTTGGCTACACCGCCGGACAGCCCGATGACCTCCGGGAAAAAGATGTTGATCAGGTTGGCAATGCCTACCGCAAGATAATGAATGTAGGTATCCACAACCTGCTGTGCGGCGGCATCCCCCTGCGCAGCGGCATCAAATGCCGTGCGACCGTTCACGTCTTCCGGCTTTGCGGCCAGCACGTTCAGCGCACTTTCCGGGTGGGCAAGCCGTGCTTCTTTTGTCATGCGGATCAGTGCGGTTGCACTGGCTAGTGCCTCAAGGCAGCCGGGGCGACCGCAGGTGCAGCGCGGGGCGTCCGGTGTGTCCAGAACAACCATGTGTCCGGCTTCGGAGGCAGCGCCGGTGTAGCCTGTCAGCAGTTTTCCATCCAGTACAACGCCTGCACCAACGCCGGTTCCCAAAGTAACGACAACGGTACTCTGTGCGCCTTTAGCGCAGCCCGCAAGGGCTTCGCCCAATGCAGCAACGTTTGCATCATTGCCAACGACAACCGGCAGACCTATCTTTTGAGCCAGATATTCCTCCATTGCAAAATCATGCCAGTCCAGATTGTTGGAATACAGCACGGTTCCGCCGTCCACAGTTCCCGGACATCCGACACCAACACCTGCAACGTCCTTTCCCTCCGCCAGCTGCCCGATTCCCGCCGCCGCCTCCCGCAAAGGCTTCGCGCCCCGCCAGCCGAGGATCAAGCAAATGGCAACAACCAGACACAGATCGACGATCAGCAGCGGCCCGACCCCCGACAGCAGTGTGTAGAGGATGTCATTGTCCATGTAGAAATCGAACCGGGTCATGCTCCCCTGCTCTTTCCCCGCCACCAACAGGCCAAAGTCATTGCGGTAGGCCATCACCGGGTAGTCCTTCAGATACCACCGGGAAAAAGCCGCGACCTCCGGGACGGTGTAGGCGTGGTTCAATTCCTCCGGCAGATTTTCCGACCACAGGATTTCGCCGTCGTCCCCCAACAGCATCGCCCACGCAAAATGCTTCTGCCATTCCATGTCCGGGGCGGGGGCAAAGCCGTCGTCCGTCCGGGTGAAGGACTCGGCGAACTTTCCCACCGGGAAAAAGCCCTCCTGCTGCCCTTTTGCGCCGTAATGCAGCACAACGCCGATGAGCAGCGCCCCATTGACCGTAAGCACCAGAAACGCAATGCCGAAGGCCGCCAGAAGGTAGCAGAAGATCATCCGGGAGACCGTTTTCATTTCGTCCCCTCCTTCGCCAGCTTGTAGCCAAGCCCCCTCGCCGTGAGAATCCAGACAGGCTGGGACGGCTGCTCCTCCACCTTTTCCCGCAGGTGCCGGATGTGGACGTTCAGGCTGTTTTCGCAGCCGTAATAGTCGCTGCCCCAGACCGCCTCGCACAGCGCGTCATAGGTCACGATATGCCCCCGGTTGTCCAGCAGCTTTTGCAGGATGGCGCGTTCCGTCGCCGTCAGCGTGACCGTGCCGCCCGCCGACGAAACCGTGGCATCGCTTAACTCCACCGTCCGCTCCCCCAGTTGAAGGGCAGTTTCCCGTTGCAGCTGCCCCCGGTACGCCCGCCGGAGGATACCGGAGATCCGCAGAAGCAGCTCCTGCATCAGAAAGGGCTTGGTCATATAATCATCCGCCCCCAGTCCCAGACCGAACAGCCGGTCGCTGTCCGCGTCCCGGGCGGACAGAAACAGAATGGGGATGTCGCTTCTGCCCCGAATCTCCCGGAACAGGCTGAACCCGTCGCCGTCCGGCAGGTTGATGTCCAGAATCACCAGTTCCGGCAGTTCCCCGGAAATCGCCTGTCTCGCGGCCGCAGCGCTGTCCGCCATGCGTACCACGCGATAGCCCGCCCCCGTCAGTTCTTCCTTAATTAAATTCCGAAGCTCCCGGTTGTCGTCCACAACGAGGATCTTTGCGTCCTGTATCGTCTGCATAGCCCCGCCCCCTTTTTTGCCCATTATATCGGCGGGCACGGCCATTTTCCAGTGTAATGCCCACAAATTAAGGTAAATTTAAGCCCAGCGCAAGGAGGCCATAAGCTCGGGGGTGTATGCTGTCCGCACCAACCGAAAAGGAGCAAGGCTATGCAAATCATTGAAACTGAACATCTCACCAAATATTATGGGAAAACGCCCGTAGTGGACAGTCTATCCCTGTCCGTTCCGGAGGGCAGCGTCTACGGCTTCATCGGCCCAAACGGCGCGGGAAAATCCACCACCATGAAAATGCTGCTGGGGCTGGTGAAGCCTAACAGCGGAAGCATCCGCCTTCTGGGAAAGTCCATGACGCAGCAGAACCGGCTGTCGCTGCTGCGGCAGACCGGCTCGCTCATCGAGTCCCCCGCCTGCTACGGCCATCTGACCGGGGAGGAAAATCTGCAAATTCTGGCAGAGCTGAAAAACGTCCCGGAGCGGAATATCGACCGGGTTCTGGAGATCGTGGAGCTGACCGACAGCCGCCGCCGGAAGGTGCAGCAGTATTCCTTAGGAATGCGCCAGCGTCTCGGAATCGCACAGGCGCTGCTGGGAAATCCCAAGCTGCTGATTCTGGACGAACCCACCAACGGTCTCGACCCCTCCGGCATCCAGCAG
>ENA-ORTG01001778-ORTG01001778.1-human-gut-metagenome-genome-assembly--contig:-NODE-1778-length-18836-cov-9.320324_pt1 | contig 18836 bp, 9 predicted proteins | sample MGYA00241906_ERZ509176 | MGnify/ENA primary metagenome ERZ509176 (study PRJEB26280, sample SAMEA2338811) | human gut metagenome | biome: human gut; feature: human-associated habitat; material: faeces...
CAGAACGTGATAAGGAGGGCGAAATAATGCTGTACCTCCAACTGTTCTGGGAATTTTTCAAGACCGGCCTGTTCGCCGTGGGCGGCGGACTGGCCACCTTACCCTTCCTGCAGGATATGGCCGACCGCACCGGCTGGTTCACCCACGCGCAGCTGTCGGATATGCTGGCGGTGTCGGAGTCCACGCCGGGACCTATCGGCGTGAACATGGCCACCTATGTGGGCTTCACCACCGGCGGCGTCGGCGGCGCGCTGGTGGCCACCCTCGGACTGGTAGCGCCCTCCGTCATCGTCATTCTCATCGTGGCGGCGTTCCTGAAGGCATTCCGCGACAGCAAGTGGGTCAACGCGGCGTTCTACGGCCTGCGCCCGGCCTCCACCGCTCTGGTGGCGGCGGCGGGCATCTCCGTGGTGCCCATCGCCCTGCTGCACAGCGGCATGACCGGCTTCGCCGCGCTGAACTGGCCGGCCATCGCGCTGGCGGCGGTGCTGCTGGTGTGTACCAACTGGGTGCCGGTGGTAAAGAAATGGCACCCCATCGTGTTCATCGGCATCTCCGCGCTGGTGGGCGTCCTGCTGAAATTCTGAGCAAAAAAAGGAAACGGCGCAGCCGTTTCCTTTTTTTTACAGCCCCGCCACCAGCAGCGCGGCGGCGGACAGCGTCCCCACCGCCAGCGCGTAGGGCGTGGTGGCGCGGATGATGGTCAGGTTGGACACACCGGAGCCTGCGGTGGTCATCAGCACCGCGTCGGCGTAGAAGCACAGACTGTACCCCAGCGTCACGCCGCTCATGACGGCGGCGATCATCAGCGGTGCGGCCACTCCCGCCGCCAGCCCCATGGGGATGAACACCGGTATGGCGATGGTCATCACCGCCCAGCAGCCGCCTACGGCGAACACCGTCAGCGCCACCAGAAGGAACGCCAGCGGCGCGATGAGATACGCGGGCACGGCGCTGCCGATGCCGTTGATGAGAATGTCGAACAGCCCCAGCGCACGGTTGGCATCGCTGAGCATCAGCCCGAAGCCCACCACAAGGGCGATGCTCACCATGCCCTTGGCGCCCGCAAAGAAGTGGCTGAAATACTCGCCCACCGTCATGCGCCTCCGGAGCACATACAGCAGGAACTGTACCACCAGCGCGATGATAATGCCGTGCAGCAGGTCGTTGTCAAAAAGGACGGTGCCGCTCACCAGCGCCGCCAGCGGGATGATGGCGTTCCACGCGGAGGAGACGTTGTCCTCGTCCACGTCCGCGATGTCCACCAGCTTTTCCGCCGTGGCGCCCGCCTCGAAGGGCGCGCCGCCGGACGCCACCCGCCGGTACGCCTGCTTCAGCCCGCCCACCTTGGGAAATGCGCCCAGCGCCAGCAGCAGGCTCAGCAGTATCATAGCCAGCGGATAGAACATAAAGGGCACCGCATGCAGATAGTCGTCAAACCCCAGTCCAAAATCGGAGATCAGCCCCACGCTGAAGGCCGTCCAGCTGGTGAACGGCACCGTGACGCACAGGCAGCAGGCCATGATGTTGGTCTGCACCGCCAGATGCTCGCGGGGGATGCGGTTTCTGTCGCTTACGCCCCGCAGGGAGATGGTCACCGTCAGCGCGTTGAGGTACTCGTCCACAAACATGACCACCGACAAAAGCCACGCCAGCAGCAGTATGCGCCGGGGCGTGGAGGCCACCTTTGCCAGCAGGTCGCGGAAGCCCATCAGCCCACCGGAGGCCTGAAACAGAGCGATCATGCCGCCGAAGCTGATGATGACGCAGAGGGCGAACTGATAGGACGAGCTTGACAGGGTGGCGTACATGGCCTCGATGGTGCCGGTGATGAACCGCTCCCGGTGTACCAGCGCCATGGCCAGCAGGGTGGCGAGCACCATGGCGTCCGCCATTTTGCGGCTTTTGAGCGCGTATATGATCAGAAACAGCAGCGGTATAAACGCAAGAACAGCGTGCAGCATGGTGTACTCCTTTCTTCGCCTCCGTACAGGCGGTGGCCACAGTGGAATCCGTTTCCCGGATGCCGCATTTGGCCAGAATGGACGTCAGTCCGGCAAACAGCGCCGAACCGAATGCAAACAGTATCCACATGACCCGTCACGCTCCTTCTGTGCGGTACCCTGCATATCGATTATATCCCGCCGCAGCCGGTAATGCAAGGTGTGCGCGGACAAAAGAGGACAGCGCCCAAGACCTTTGACGCGGGCATCGCCCTCTATGCAGGCGTGGCGGCGCTCAGCGGGCGGCGGGCAGCGGGAGAGGGAAGGCGCAATTGCAGTGCAAGTTACGTACAAGTTATGTACAAGTTATGTACATTTTATATGCATTTCCTCTTGCTTTTTTCAGCATTGTATGGCATAATGGTGGTATACGTGCCATGCGGCGAAAATTCGTTCCACTGAGGTGCGCGCGGGAGAGCGCGGGGACGTGAGGAGGAAAAAGAGAGGACTATGAAACGACGTATCGTAAGTGTACTGATGGCTCTGGTCATGGCGCTGTCGCTGCTGCCGGTGCAGGCACTGGCGGAGGACGCAGCCGTGGGGGAGCCGGTAACGGAGATCGAACAGGCGGAGCAGACCGGGGAGGGCGAAGAGCCCGGCGACCCGGAGGAGGAGCAGGAGCCGGGGGAGCCGGAGGAGCCCGCGCGGGAATTTGTACAGGGAGAGGCGCAGCTGACGGTGTCCACGGCGGCGATGGCGGCGGGCACCGCCGGAGAGTCAACGGTGCCCGGCAACTTTTATGAAGCGCTGAACGTCGGCGGCAGGCTCACGATGCAGAACGACGTCGACTACGGCGGTGCCATGTCGGTGGGCGCCGATCTTACCATCGACCTGAACGGCTATGTGCTGAAAATGAACGGCATTAAGGTGGAAAAAGGCGTACACCTGACCATCAAAGACAGCCGGTCTGATGCGGTGCATAAGTTCACCCCCAACGATGACGGCCTGTGGGTGCGGGATGAGCAAAACGGCACAAAGACCGTCAAGGGCGGCGTCATCTACGGCGGCACGGGCAGCAGCATCGGGACATCTGTTTACGGCGGCGGCGTGTATGTGGAGGGCGGCGGCAGGTTCACCATGGAGGGCGGCAATATCGTGGGCTGTACGGCTTCCACCACCTTTCAAGCGCGGGGCGGCGGTGTGTTCGTGGCTGAAAAAGGCACGTTCACCATGTCCGGCGGCAGTATTGCGGGCTGCACGACGGTGGGAGGCCGTTCTTATGGCGGCGGCATATACAATGAAGGAACCATGACCTTGTCCGGCACGGCGGAGATCCGGGACTGTCATGCAAAAGACAGCGATGGCGATGCTGCATTTGGCGGCGGCATTTCTGACAACGGCGAAGCTTTTCAGATCAGCGGCAATGTGAGGATCACCGGCTGTACGGCCAGCGGTGGTGGAACGGACGCCGTGAGTATGGATACCGGAAGTGTCATCAGCGGCGGCACGTTTGACGGCTCGGTGCAAAACACGGGCACGATCAGCGGCGGTACCTTTAACGGCAGGGTGGTCAACAGCAACATGATCACCAACGGCACCTTTAACGGCGAGGTGGTCAACGACTACGGCACGATCACCGGCGGTACCTTTAACGGCAGGGTGGTCAACAGCAACATGATCACCGACGGTATCTTTAACGGCGAGGTGGTCAACGACTACGGCACGATCACCGGCGGCACGTTCTACGGCAGCATCAAAGACCCCGGAAACAAGATCAGCGGCGTCATCGTGACCTACAAGGACGGCGACAGTGAATACGCAAAGCAGGTTCTGCCCTCCGGCACCCCCGCGACGCGTCCTGACGACCTCGCCAAGCACGGCTACACCTTTGACGGCTGGTACACCTCCGACGGCGCGCAGTGGGACTTCACCACTGCCGTCACCGAGAACATTACCCTCACGGCTCGCTGGACACTCAAAGCTCAGGAGGTCTCAAACGAGCCGGAGCTGACCGCCGCACTGGCGGACAGCGCCAACGGTGTGGTCCGGCTGACGGCGGACATCACCATTACGGCGGGGCTGAAGATCACCCGCGATGTCACCGTGGATCTGAACGGCCACATCCTGCGCTATGACGAGGCGGCAGACCCGGACAGCATCTTCCGCGTCAAGGCGGGCAAGCTGACCCTGACCGACAGCTGCCCTGCGGCGACCCATGAAGATGCCAAGCTCCCGGCGGGCGGCCTCATCACCGGCGGCAAGGGGTTTAAGTATGACAATGGCGCGGGACAGTCCTACAATTACTATGGCGGCGGCGTGTATGTGGAGGCGGGCGCGTCCTTCATGCTGGCGGGCGGCACCATCTATGCCTGCGGCGTCCAGAGCGGAGCGAATCAAGCGTTCGGCGGCGGCATCTACTGCACGGGCGGCTCCGTCACCATGACCGGCGGCGCCATCCGGAACTGCGTCCTCTCCGCCAACAACGGCGCCAACGGCGGCGGCGTATACATTTACTCCGGGGCTTCCTTTACCATGGAGGGCGGGGCTGCTCTGCCATGTCCGGCGGCGGCATCTCGGCATACGAGGGTACCGTCCGGATCACCGGCGGCCGCATCGAGAACTGCAAGGCAAGCGAACGCGGCGGTGGCCTGTTTGTCAGAAGCCACGCAGACCAGATATCTGTTCTGGACGCTGCGATCTCCGGCTGCGAGGCGAAACGCGGCGGCGGCGTGGCCCTGATCGGCTTTGCCGAGCTGGAGCTGGGGGAGAACGCCCGCATCACGGGCTGCAAAGCCACCAACGGCGCCGCGATCTATATGGATCTTGACTCGACCTTTACCGTCAACTATCCCGGCTGCTTCCTCTATGCCAACGGCGGCCGGGTGGAGGGCACGGTGTATGTGGGAACGAACAAGATTGGCACAAAAAATAACTACTTAGACTCCGTAAAGGCCACCAACGCCATCGACCACACGGACGGGAAGCCCACCACAGTCTTTACCGGCGATGTCTCCTGCGAGGGCGACATAAGGGGCGGTATTTTCCATGGCAGCGTCACCGTGACGGACTCTAATGGGAACATGGGCACAGCGTGGGAGAAATTCTGCGGCAACATCTCCGGCGGCACGTTCTACGGCCCTGTCACCACGGAGTGCCATGTCTCCGGCGGCACATACTATGGCGGGCTGACTATGGAAAAGGACGCCAAGCTCAGCGGCAAGCCCCTCCAGACCACCGGCACCCCCGGCACGACCACCAACATCCCCGACCCCAACGGCAAGCCCGTCACCGTGATCTATGCTTACGGGGCTTTGGGCGGAACCTATGCCAAGCAGATCGTACAGACGGGGGAGAAGGCTATTGAACCGGATGTACCCAGCAGACAAGGTTATCAGTTCACGGACTGGTATCTGGACAACACGAAGTATGACTTCAATACCGCTGTGACGAAGGACATGACCCTGACGGCCAAGTGGACAGTAAATTCGTACACCATCACCTTTGATACCGACGGCGGCAGCGCCATCGACCCCATCACCCAGGGTTACGGCACGACAATTAAAGCCCCCACAGCTCCCACCAAAACCGGCTACACCTTCATGGGATGGAATCCGGCGCTCCCGGCGACCATGCCCGCCGGGGATATGACCATCACGGCGCAGTGGAGGATCAACCGGTACACCGTGACCTTTGACACGGACGGCGGCAGCGAGGTTGCACCCATCACGCAGGACTACGGCACGGCCATCACCGCACCTGCCGACCCGACGAGAGGGGGCTATACTTTCATCGGTTGGGATAAGGCGATCCCCGCGACCATGCCCGCCGGGGATATGACCATCACGGCGCAGTGGAAAGACAGCGAAAAGCCCACGGGCGAAATCAAAATCAGCAAGAACAGCTGGAAATCGTTCCTCAACAACATCACCTTCGGGCTGTTCTTTAAGGACACGCAAACGGTGACGATAAACGCAACCGACAACAGCGGAACCGTGTTCGTCTCTTATCTGGTGACCCATCAGGATCTCTCCGAGGCGGAGCTTCAATCTCTCGTATTCAGCGGGTACCAGGAGCCGTTCCACATAGACCCCAACGGGGAGTATATTGTTTATGCCATGCTTGCTGATGCGAGCCTGAACATAACATACCTTCGCTCCGACCGCATAACGCTTGATAATGTTCAGCCGGTCATCGGCGGCATAGAAAACGGCAAGACCTACTGCAAGGCACAGACGGTCACCATCAACGAGAAATATGTGGATACCGTCACCGTAAACGGCGCGGCGGTCACGCTTAACGAAAACGGCGGCTTTACCCTTACTCCGGCAAACGGCGGGCAGAGGATCGTTGTCACCGATAAGGCGGGCAACACCGCCGAAATGACCGTAACGGTCAACGATGGGCATACCTACGGTGAATGGGTATCCAACGGCGACGGTACGCACACCCGCAGATGCACGGTGGACGGCTGCACCGGCTCCGAGACCAAGGACTGCTCCGGCGGGACGGCGACATGCACCGAAAAGGCAAAATGCAGCGTTTGCGGTGCCGAATATGGCGATCTCAACCCCGCCCACCACGCGAATCTGGTGAACGTGCCCGCCAAGGCCGCCACCACCAGCGCCGAGGGCAACATCGAGTACTGGCACTGCGGCGGCTGCGGCAAGTATTATAAGGATGCCGCCGCGCAGGACGAGATCACGCAGGAGGATACGGTCATCGCCAAGCGGCGGGTGTACTACGCGCCCAGCCTCTATCCCGTGCGGAACGGCACCAACCCGCCCAGCGGGACGGAGTATTCCGGCGGCGTTTACGGGCTGATCTTCCGCGCCGCCGTGTCCGGGATCACGGGCGTACAGGTGGACGGCAGAACCATCGGCAGGGGCAGCTACACCGTCGAGGGGAGCTATCCCGTGGAGCTGTATCTCAAGGCATCGTACCTGAACAGGCTGGCCAAGGGCAGTCATACGCTCACCGTCCTGACGGACAGCGGGAGCCTGACCGCGGCGTTCACCGTGGGCAGCGGCAAGAGCAGCCCCACCACCTTTGACGCGGGCATCGCGGTCTATACAGCGGCGGCGGTAACGTCCCTGACGGGACTGGAGCTGCTGCGCCGCAGACGCAAGGAAGAGGAATAAGCGGAGATAAAAAAGCGCCGGCCTTCGGATGAAGGCCGGCGCTTGCGTCTGTCAGTTTGTGTTTTCCGGCGGCTCCGCGCTGTCCGTATCGTCTGTGATGGTGGGGATAAAGGCGCTGGCCAGCTTGCCCTGACCTCTGTGCTTGATGTAGAAGTAGCCGATGGTGCTGAATACCACCGCGCCGATGAAGTTCACGAACAGATCCTTCATGGTGTCGTACAGGCCGATGTCCAGATAGCCGCCGAAGCCCAGCTCCTGCCCGTTTACCTGCACGGAGGTGATGCCGTCGATGGTGACGGGGGTGTTGCTGTTGGTGGGATCCAGCATCACCGAGGTGATGGAGTTGACCACGGTGTCCTTCTGCATGTCCATCTGGAACAGCCGATCCATGCCGAATTCGAAGAATTCCCACAGCACGCCCACCGTCATGGAAAAGCAGAAGGCCGCCAGCGCCACATAGATCGGGGACAGCTGGAATTTGATGCGGCTGTTGCGGTTGAGAATGTCGATGAGCGCAAAGCCGGTGGCGGCGCACAGGAAGCCGGTGGTGGTGTGCAGCATGGTGTCCCAGTGGTGGAACGTGATGAAATAGCATTTCAGCTCGCCCAGTATCTCCGCCGCGAAAATAAACAGCAGAATGATGATCTCCAGCGTGGACGGCAGCTCGATGCCGAAGTTCTGCTGGATGAAAAACGGCAGCATGAACAGCGCCAGCACCAGCAGGCAGATAAAGGCGCTCTCGTATTCGCCGCGGAGGACGGAGGACACCAGCGTGGCCAGCACGATCAGCCGCAGGATGGTGTATACGGCGAACACGGAGGGCTGGCGGCGGATGGCGGCCTTCAGCTGCGCGCCGGTGCGGCGCGGCGACTTGTCAGATGGCTTTTTCATGTGTGGTCACTCCTTATAGAATTGCCGCATGGCGGCGATGAGCCGGGGGTAATCCTCTGCACCCATGACCTCCACCGCCGCGTGCATGGCCAGCTGCGCAAGGCCGATGTCCACGGCGCTGACCGGCACCAGCGTGCCCGCGATGCTGCCCAGCGTGGAGCCGCCCGGCAGGTCGGAGCGGTTGGCCATGGTCTGCACCGGCACGTCCGCCCGGCGGCACAGGGCGCGGAAGGCGGCGGCGGAGCCGCCGTCGGTGGCGTAACGGCGCGGTGCGCTGAATTTCAGCACGATGCCGCCGTTGAGCCGGGGCGCGTTGTCCCTGTCGCTGAGCTCCGGGTGATTGGGGTGGATGGCGTGGGCGTTGTCGGCGGACACCAGCATGCTGCGGGACAGCAGGATCTGATAGCCCTCCTCGTCCACGTCCAGCGCACCGGCGATGCGCCGCAGCACGTCCCGCAGCAGGGTGGAGGCGGCGCCCTCCGGCGTGGCGGAGCCGACCTCCTCGTTGTCCAGCAGGCAGAACACCGGCAGGTGCGCGCCGCCGCCGCTCTCCAGAAACCCGTGCAGGCAGCCCCATACGCAGGCCTGATCGTCCAGACGGGGCGCCATGAACAGCTCGCCGCTGCTGCCCAGCAGCGTGCCCGGCTGGCGGCAGTACACCAGCAGGTCGCTGCCCAGCACGTCCTCCGGGCGCAGCCCGGCGGACTCCGCCGCCAGGGTCAGGATGTCCGCCGCCCCGTCGCCGCCGGCCAGCGGCAGCGTGTCCACATTGGCGCGGTACTTGACGCCGTCGTTGGCGGCGCGGTCGAAGTGAATGGCCACGCTGGGGATCACCAGCAGGTCGCGGTCGATGTTCACCAGCGTCTGGCGGAGGACGCCGTCCTCCTCGGTGAACAGCCGCCCGGCCACCGACAGCGGCCTGTCGAACCAGCTGGACATGCGCAGGCCGCCGTAGACCTCCGTGTTCAGCCGCAGATAGCCGCCGTCCCGCAGGGCGGCATTTTCCTTCAGCTTGAAGCAGGGGGAGTCCCCGTGCGCCGCCGCCAGACGGAAGCCCTCCGGGGCGCGCTCCGGCACGCGGAAGGCGATCAGGGCAGAGCCGCCCCGCGTCATGTAATATTTCCCGCCGGGGCGCAGCTGCCAGCGCTGCCCCTCGTCCAGAGGGGCATATCCGGCCGCGGCCAGCAGCGCGGCGGCGTTGGCCGCCGCGTGGTAGCAGGTGGGGCTGTGCGCGATAAGCTGCGTCAGTGTGTCGATGTATGTCCGTTCCATGGTGTTCCTCCTATGCCCGGTGCCGGGCGGTATGTGGTAGTTTGTCAGGCGCTCACTCCGCCAGCTCCAGCACCACCGGGCAGTGGTCGCTGCCGGTGATCTCCGGCCAGATGTCGGCGCTTTTTACCCGGGGCATCAGCCGCTGGGACACGATGAAGTAGTCGATGCGCCAGCCTGCGTTGTTCTCACGGGCGTGGAAGCGGTAGCTCCACCAGGAGTAGGCGCCGGTGCGCTCCGGGTACAGGGCGCGGAAGGTGTCCACAAAGCCGCTGGAGAGCAGTTGGGTCATCTTCCCGCGCTCCTCGTCGGAAAAGCCGGGGTTCATCCGGTTGGTTTTGGGGTTCTTCAGGTCGATCTCCTGGTGCGCCACGTTCAGGTCGCCGCAGTAGACCACCGGCTTCACCGTGTCCAGCTCCAGGAGGTATTCACGGAGGTCGTCCTCCCATTCCATGCGGTAGTCCAGCCGCGCCAGCTGATCCTTGGAGTTGGGGGTGTAGCAGCATACCAGCCAGAAGTCCTCAAACTCGGCGGTGATGACCCGCCCCTCGTGGCGGTGGATGTCCACGCCGAAATCGTAGGTGACGGACAGCGGCTCCCGCCGGGTGAACACGGCGGTGCCGGAGTAGCCGGCCTTGTCCGCGCTGTTCCAGAACATGTGGTAGCCCGGCAGGTCGAACTGCGCCTGCTCCGGGCGCATTTTCGTCTCCTGCAGGCAGATAATGTCTGCGTCCGCGAAGGCGCAGAAATCCAGAAAGCCCTTGCCCAGACACGACCGCAGGCCGTTGACGTTCCAAGAGATCAGACGCATATCAAGCGCTCCTTTGTCTGTTGTTTTCCCCAGCATACCATATTTTCGGACGGGACACAATGGCGGCGGGAAGAAAAGCATTCCGGGAAAAAATCGGGAAATTTACGGTAGGGCACTTGCTTTCTTGAGAAAAGTATGGTACAGTACAGGCATCGGGACTACAAATAAGTGGTTATTTGACACGGAACAGAGGGGGTTGGGGGATCCGCGTGCGGATCAGAGCCGCACAAACGGGGTCAACCGAATACCGGATGCGGCATCGCGCTGCGGACGTGATCAGGCACTGTGTCGTCGGACGGTTGTGTGTGGACGGATACCTGCCGTCCTACCGGACGGACACCGGTGCCTTTTGACGTGGTAGTGGTATGTGTGGAGACACCACACTTGCGTGTCGCATAGACATAAATCAAATATGGGCTGGACTCGCCGTATATACGGCGACGCGCGTTGTCACACCGTGACAACGCGCGCAGAGATTCGCGCGGACTGTTGGAGAAGAATGGTAAAAATATAAACAGATGAAGGAGAGGGCAAGATGAGGAGAAGAGTACTGACAGCTTTGCTTGCGCTGTGCATGGCGGTATCACTGCTGCCGGTGCATGCGCTGGCGGTGGATGTCGCGGCCGGAAGTGGTCTTGACACACTGGGCATACGGCAGATCTCGGAGAAGAAATATGCCGTTACACCGGATGTCACCGAGTACGAGTGGATCCTGAACAATGCGTCACTGACCCAACAGATGATGGGGCATGTGATGGAGGTCAAGGTGGGTACCGGCTCTACGGCATCTCTGGCCTTGGGCTACAATGACTATAACATTGAAGCCATCCAGAGCGGCAGGAACTGGGCCATGCTGGAGACCACCAAGCAGGCGCAGAGCATGCAGACCCGCCGTGGTGAGAATGTTGTGGGCGCCATCAATGCCGGTGGCTACGACATGAGCAACGGCCGGCCCAGCGGCGCCTTCGTTATGAACGGAGTTGCCATCAACCGGGCTACCGCCACCACCTTCTGGGTGGATATGGATGGCAAGGCGCACATCACCGACGCTCAGACGTGCAACGCCGCCCTTGATGCCGGCAATGTCCGGGAGGCTGTTGCCGGCTTTGGCGATATTTTTGAAAACGGACACGCCCGCAGCGGACTGGACAACACCACCCGCGCGTCCCGCACGGCTATCGGTATCAAGGCGGACGGTACCGTGGTAATGCTGATGGTGGATGGCCGTCAGGCCCCCTATTCCGTGGGCATGACCATGGCGGAGGTAGCTGCCTCCATGGAGGCCTTGGGCTGTGTACAGGCGGTCAACCTGGATGGCGGCGGCTCTTCTACCTTTGCCACCCAGCGCGAGGGTGAGCCGGAGAACGAGACCACCGCCGGCCTGACGCTGCGCTGCCGCCCCTCCGACGGCTATGAGCGCAAGGTGTCCAACACCATTATGGTGCTCTCCAATGCGCAGCCCACGGGTACATTCGACCACGCGGTGCTGACGCCCAATAACGAGGTCTATACGCCCGGCAGCACGGTACAGTTTACGGCGGCGGGCGTGGATGCGGCCGGCGGCCGTGCGGATATTCCCGCGGGCGCTGCGTGGACGGTGCTCTCCGGCGGCGGCACTATCAATGAAACCACCGGCCTTTACACGGCGGGGGATACCTGCGGTGAGGTCACCGTGGGCTTGCAGGTCAACGGCAAGATTGTGGGACAGACCGCCATTCAGATCCAGTGGCCGGACAAGCTGGGCTTTACAAACACCAGCGTTTCCATCGATTTCGGCGAGACCAGTGACCTGACCTTCAAGCCCACATGGCAGGGTCGCGAGGTCAAATATAAGGATGGGGACTTTGAGTGGACGCTGGACGAGAGCAAGCCCATCAGCTATAAGTATAATTTACAAGTTGAAAGCTACTTTTATCCGGGATGGGTGCCCAGTGGTACTTCCCACTGGAAAGATGTATACATGTCTATTACAGGCAGTGGGAAGGGTGTAGGAACATTTGACAATGGTACGCTGGCCCTGTATACGACCAGATACGATGAGGAGGTTCATCCTAACGTCCTTGAGGATGGTACGATCCAAATTATCGCTAACCTCACCCATACATCCTCGACGATCCTGAATACCGACGGTACAGTTTTTAAGGATAATATTACCGAGGATGTGGTGCCGCATGAGGAAGCACCAAGAACTGCGGGAACAAAGGGCATTCAGGATCAGGTGGCTCAATTCACAGTCGGTAAATTCACGGGCAATCGCTTTGCCGCGGATCAGAACAACTCCCTGCGGGCGACTGCAAAAGTTTCGTTGTCCAATAATTCTGCTGTGACTGGTGAGGTTGAACTGGTCGTAGGATTGGAACCGTTGGTGCTCATGGACTTTGAGGATAAGAGCGGCGCCAATTGGAACACTTATATTACAAACAAGTCTAACGGCGGTGACGGTGATGATACTGCCTCTGGTCAATTGTCGAATGAGCATGTTCAGCAGTACGGCCTTTGGGTGCGGACTGCTACTAATGCCGCTGTCGACTTTAGTGGGTCTGGCGTAGTCAGTGCAGAACAGGATGGCCGCGTTCGCTTTGGCGAAAAAGCCTTTAAACTTTGCTTTGATTTTAAGGATGTAGGTACAACTGCAGTCGGAGCGGCGGATGCTGGATTTTCCTGCGATCTATATGTGAATACTGTGCAGCCTACCAAGATTGGTATGTGGGTCAATGTTCCGGAAGATTTGAAACATTGCCCCTATCTTCTGAAGGCGATTATGGCAGGCGGTGTGACTGGTACAACAGAAGCAAAAACCGATGGCGGCTATAATATACTGAACGCCGATGGTAGCTTTACTTACGTTGGGTGCGGCGAAAATGGACAAAAAGGCCAGATTCCCAAAGGAACGACAATGTATACCCAGTATTATGGCAAGGATACCGATGCTGAGGGAAATGAAGTTGTGCTGACTACTTTGGGCGATATGGCCGGTAAAGGTTGGATTTGGGTGGAGGCTGATATTTCTTCCATGCAAATGCCCATCGATGTATACCGCGCTTATACCTTCCGCGTAGTCAAGACAGCGACGGTGTCCGCAAAGATCACGGGCAATATCTTGGTGGATAATGTCCAGTTCATTTACGGTACCAACACCAACGACGTTACCCGACCAGTGCTGGAATCCGTTACGGAGACGGGCAGCGGCACGGTGCTGGCCGGGGATAGCTCCACTGTTCTCAGCAGCGGCACTCTCACGTTCTCCGCTGTGTATTCCGACAGCGAGCTGACCGACAAGTACACCACCGGTATTGACCAGAGCGGCATCCGCGTGCTGCTGGACGGTGCGGATTACACCAATCAGCTGGAGATCAACGAGGGCTCGCTTTACCTCAAGGGCGTGGAGCTTCGCAACGGCACCCATACGCTTACCATCCGGCTTAAGGACTTCTACGGTAACGTGACCGAAGAGACGCGTACCTTCCGGGTAGAGGATGCCGAGGGTCGGAGATCGGCCATCGATGTGCTGCCCCAGCCGGAGGCGCCGGAGATCGGCAAGGAGTACGCGCTGTCCATCGTGAACAACACGGGAGAGTCTGTGACCTCGGCCGAGATCACAGTGGATTTCAGCACCATGGGCAACGCCGCGAAATATCTGGAAAAGGCGACTGTGGAGGGCTCCGACGAGTATGAACTGACACTTAGCAAGACAGAGAAGCAGGCGAAGATCACAATCAAGCGGGAGACGACACAGCCGTCACTGCTGGCTCGGCTCTTCGGAGCGGAAGCCGCAGCTGCATATGACTATGTGTCTGAGCTGGGATACCTCGTCATCAACATTCCCGCGGATGCTGCGGAGAGTGACACACTGAGATATACCGTCACGAAGGGCAGCTATACCATTGACAACGGTACGGAGAGCGGCAAGACCTATACCTTCTCCGGCACGGAGCAGGAGGTCGCGCTGACGGCGGGCTATCAGCTCAGCTGCGAACGGGCTATTGTCGGGATGTCCACGGAGCTGACTGTGACAGACGCAGACGGCAATGCCGTCTCCCGCGCGACCATTTATCAGGTGAACGGCGCGGACGCCCCTGAAAAAATGGGTAAGACGAATATGAAGGGGAAGCTGACCCATACCTTTGATACGCCGGGAGAGTATACCTTCTATGCGGAAAAGGCGGGCGCAGGCCGTTCCTGGAACCAGAGGGTGATCGTCTGCGAAAAGACAGTGGAAAATGGCGGCAAGCCCTTTGGTATTCTGACCAACGGAGTGACCGAACCCGGTACAAAGAGTATCACTTGGCTCACTCAGATCGATGGCTCCGCTGCTGTGGCGCGGGTGAGGTATTCCACCAACCCGGACCTCAGCGAAGCCGAGACAGTGGAGGGAAGCTCTGTGCTTCAGACCTTTGTGCAGAGCAAGCATGGCGACGCCCTGCGCAGCAATAAGGTGCGGCTCACCGGCCTGCAGCCCGGCACCACCTACTACTATCAGGTGGGTGACGGCAAGGTTTGGTCGGAAACTGAGAGCTTTACCATATCAAATGGCAAGGAGACAAACTTCTTCATTCTGGGCGATATTCAGTCCAGCGATACTTCTAATCTGGCCAGTTCTTTGGAGGCTCTGAAGGAGAGCGAAACCAGCTACGACTTTGCTGTTCAGACCGGCGACGCCATCGACAATGTGACCAACTACGACGGAAACTGGCGCCCCTTCCTGACCACGGTCAACAGCAAAACGCTGGGCGGTGTGGACATGATCCATGTCATGGGCAACCATGAGTACTACGGCGACGCGAACGGTGAGATCAGCGGTGCGCTCTACGACCTGCCCGAAAGCGCCCAGAATAGCTGGTACAAGATGGAGTATGGCAAGGTTTGCGTTGTGGTTGTCAACAACGGAACGAAGCTGGCCACGGCTCTTGCGGACATCGCCGAGACGCTGACGACTGACTGCATCTGGAGGGTGCTTGTGGCTCACGAGCCTATCTACGGTACCGAGTCCGTTTCCGCAACGCCGGAGATCCTCGCCTCCATCGAAAAGGCGGGCTTTGACTTCGTGTTCGGTGGGGATGATCACGCTTATGCACGGACTTATCCTATGATCGGAGGCATAGCGCAGGATGAAAATAGCCGCGGCGGTGTCGTGTACTATGTCTGCGGTGACCTCAGTGGCAAGAGCAATGAGTTCCATGACCGCGATGAGTATGTAAAAGCGATCCCGCACAACGATTATACCGGTATGTACCTGACGGTGGAGGCCACGGAGGAGACCTTCACGGTGAAGGCGGTCAAGTATGACGGCACGGAGCTGGATTCTTACACGGAGACGCGCACCGACTGCGAACTGGGCAAGCACAAGGTGGATGCCGCCAGCAAGTACGATATGTCCAAGGGGACGATTACCTGTACGGCCTGCGGCGAGGCATTGGAGCCCACGGGCGAGTATGCATTCAGCGGCCTGCTGTCTACCACGGACGGCAAGCAGGTGATCCTTGCAGAGGGCAGCGTCAAGAAGAACGAGTTCTCCTCGGTGGGAGAGGACAGATATCACTCCTGCGCGGATGGCTATGCCTATGTGACAACGCAGAACGACAGCCGTACCTGCGTGACCGGCGGTTATATCACGTATACCTGCCCGGGCTGCGACACAACGGACAGATCAGCTTTCCAGATGCCTGTTGGTCATGTCTGGGATGACGACTATGTCTGCAAGGTCTGCAAAACGAAGGGCATTGACATCGCCGGGGAAGAGGTAGTGTTCAAGTTCGGCAGCCCCGACGATCCGCGCGACCTTACACCGGTGCCCGGATACTATTATCGTGAGGGAGGAGTTCGCCCCAGCAGCTTTGCCAAGTACGGGGACTTTGTGCTGACACAGAGCAACGATAACAACCTCATCAACAACCGGATCCCGGATCTCTATGTGGAATGGCCTGACAGCAAGGACATCGGTGAGGCGAAAATCGAGTGCACAGGCCGCGGTGACTATTACGGCACCAAGACCCTGATCTACAAGATCATCCCCAACGATGTAAAGAATCTCAAATGCGAGACTTCCACAGAAACAACGCTGACACTAAGTTGGTCTGCGGCCTTGGGCGCGGGGTACTACGAGGTATTTCGGTGCAACGAGAACAACAGCAGCAGAAAGTCCGTGGGAACCACTGAAAAGACGACCCTTACAGTAACCGGCCTGACTGCGGATATGGGCTACTACTTTGTGGCGGCTGGCCGCACGAAAGTTCCTACGGAAAACAACAAGGTCTACAATAGTGCTAAGTGGTCGAATGTTCTCTATGCGCGGACGGATCCCGCACCGGCGGATGTCACCTCTGTGGCGGCTACCGTGGACGGTCATCAGATCACCCTTACAGAGAAGGGTGACGCCAAGTATCTCTTCCTGCCGGCTTCCGCGGACATGACGCAGCTGTCTCTGACCTTTGCTACGGAGCCCGCGAGCCATAAGGTCATGCTTTCCGGAAACAAGGGAATGACTTATTTGAGCGACGCTGTGGATGTTACCGCAGTGGCAGCCGTGGGCGCGGACGGCTATCGGGAGATCACCGCTTCCGTGGGTAAGGGCAAACAGCCCCTGACCTTCCGTGTGATGCAGGCCTCCGAACTCCCTGCACTGTATCTGACCAGCAAGGACGCCGCGAATAAGGGCATCTCCTATGTCGATGCGGACAAGAGCCATGTGGTGAAGGATGCACAGATGGAGCTGGTCGCTGCAAATGGCACCAGCATCTACAATGGCGGCCTGACGCAGCTGAAGGCGCGGGGCAACTCCACCTTTACCTATACGCCCAAGAAGTCCTATCAGATCAAGCTGGCAGAGCCCAGCGATCTGTTGGGGAAGCAGGAGCAGGTCAAGACGTGGGTGCTGCTGGCCAGCTACTTCGATGCCACACAGATGCACGATAAGCTCATCAAGGATCTGGCCGCTGAGCTGGGGCTTGCGTATACCGCAAGCTGCGATTGGGTCAACCTCTACTATGATGGGGAGTATCGCGGTGTCTATCTCCTCAGCGAGAAGAACTCCGTGGGAGCGACTTCTGTGGCCATCACGGACATGGAGCAGGCGTATGAACAGCTCAATGAAGGCTATGGTACCGATATGACCACCGATCTGGCGGAGAATAGCTACGGTCAGCAGTACCAGTACACCAAGGATCTGAAGGAGCCTGAGAACATCACGGGCGGCTATCTCATCGAGCTGAATCACGAGATGTGGGATGAGGTCAGCGGCTTCAAGACCCGCCAGGGCGTTGCCTTCAATGTCAAGAGCCCTGAGTGGTGCGGCAATGCAGCTATGAAGTACATCAGCGAGTACTATCAGGCTTTTGAGGACGCTGTTTACGCCACGGATGATACCGGCGCGTACACGGGCTATAATACCGGTACCGGAAAGTATTTCTATGAGTATGTGGACATGGATTCTCTGGTCAAGGTGTTCCTGCTGCAGGAGCTGGCGCTGAATTGTGACGGATTCATCTCCTCGGTCTATTTCTACAAGGATGCAGACGGCATGATGTATGCCGGCCCCATCTGGGATCAGGATATGACCTTCGGTACAGGCTGGAACAAGACCAACGGTGCGGAGATCGTGGACTACCACTATCTGGCGAAGGCTCTGATCCGGATACCGGCCTTTGAAGCTGCGGTCAAGGAGTACTACACCAATACCTTTGCCTCGGAGGTTCGTGACCTGCTGGGCAGCAATGGAACCATCGCACGGCAGTACGCTCTCCTGAAGGACAATGCGGCTATGAACTACACCATCTGGGATTATATCCGCATCGGCAACCCGGAGGAGGCAGGCCACATTTGGCAGGGCGCGAGCTATCAGGGCGTTGTGGATGAGATGACAACCTGGATCGAAAACCGCTTGGCCAACATGGACAGCCGCTTTAATCTACAGAGCACCGTGGCTGGCGATGTTAACGGCGATGGCGATGTTGATATTTTCGATGTCTACGCACTGAGTCGCTACCTTGCGGGGTATGATGTAGAAGGTATCATTCCTGCTAATGGCGATATCAATGGCGATGGTGATGTTGATATTTTCGATGCCTGGGCTCTCCAGCGGCGGTTGGCCGGCTACGGCGATTGAGATTCCTTTTCTGTCGAAGGATGCCGGATAGGGCATCCTTCGACAGAAGTAGCAACCCTACGTGTATCATGTGATACAACACATTTTCATAAAGAAAGGAACGAAAAAACATGAAGAATGCAAAACAATGGTTATCGGTGATTATTTCCATAGTGGTGGTGTTCACAATGGCGCTCACCCCTGCTATGGCAGCTGGCACTGATAACGGCAGTGCGGCTACGATCACCGTTGAGACTGTACAAAAAGAAGTTAAGGCGGGCGACGAAGTTACACTGAATGTTTCCATTGCGGATAATCCGGGGTTTGCGGCTTTTGACTTTACCGTCAAGTATGACAGAGATAAACTGGAGCTGACAAAAGCTGAAAAGGGAAATATTGAGGGCAACTTTACCGGTAATAAAGATACGGGAAAGGTGAATCTCTATGTTGATGCTAACGCAGGGGAGCATACGGACGATGGTGTTCTGTTTACCTTGACATTCAATGTAAAAGCAGATTGCGCAGATGGTGCGCAGGTAACGCTTGAGACGACCACCTTTAAGAATGCGCAGAATGTTAAGCTCAACCCGACCATTGTGGCTGGCGGTATCAATGTGACCACCGGCGGCGGCACCACCGGCGGCGGCACTACTGGCGGCGGCACTACTGGCGGCGGCACCACCGGCGGCGGCACCACTGGCGGC
>ENA-ORTG01001785-ORTG01001785.1-human-gut-metagenome-genome-assembly--contig:-NODE-1785-length-18784-cov-9.423835_pt1 | contig 18784 bp, 15 predicted proteins | sample MGYA00241906_ERZ509176 | MGnify/ENA primary metagenome ERZ509176 (study PRJEB26280, sample SAMEA2338811) | human gut metagenome | biome: human gut; feature: human-associated habitat; material: faeces...
TCTGCCGCACCTCGCTCGCCGTATCGGCACTTAGAATTATGCGGTATTGCCTTAAAAATAGTACAAAGAGATAATTCTGTCCCATTATACCATGTTAAGCAGGTGAATACAATCTACAACCCCAAAAACCTGACGATGCAAAAACAAAACCCCAGGCAAGCCAGCGGCGCTGCCTGGGGGAAATGTACTGTAATACCAGAGAGAAAGCAGGTTGCGGTTCAACCGCGCTTCATGCGGCCCAGCAGCAAATAATACCCCGCCCAGTCCAGCTTGCCGAACAGGGGGTTCTGCGTGCGCGCAGCTTCGGACAACATCCATAGCAGACGTAAGCTGTTCCAGCGGCAGGGCAGGTAATAGGGGCTATAACAGTGCTCATGGCGCATTGCATCCAGCAGGCTTTTCAGCCATGGGCTTTGCAGCGCGGTGCGGGCTTTGGCGCGGCGTGCGGGCATGGCATCGGGGTCCCGCCGCAAAATGTCCGCGGCACCCTCTGCCAAAACCTGCAATTCCGCGCGGTGCAGCGGCAGCATATCCTGCGGCGGGCAGGCAGCAGCGGTGCAGGCGGCGTTCAGCTTGGCAAAATGCTTGGGCCAAATTTCGCAGTAATTGGCGTGGTACTTGGTGGAAAGGGTGCCGGTGCGGCTGCAATCGTAAAAGGTCAGGGCACTTTCCAGCACAAGGTAGCTGAAATCCGGCTGGCAGCGCCCCAGCAGAGCCAGATAATCCAGCACAAACTGCAAATCTTCGCCAAGGGTATAAGCCTGGTCAAAGGCAAGCTGCCGGGCGTATGTGCGCCGGTAAAGCTTGTTCCACGGCATGGCGATCAGGCAGTCCAGGTGCAGGCGGGCCAGGTCGCTCTGTTGGGCCGGGTGGGCTACTGTGGTTACAGGGGTGGTATCGTCCGGCTGCATGGTGTAGTGCCAGAGCACAAAAGCGTTGGGGGCAGCGGCCTGTGCCGCAAGGGCGGCGGCCAAAGCGCCGGGGCGCAGGGCATCGTCACTGTCCAAAAATACAATATACTCGCCGGTGGCGGCCCGTAGCCCGGCATTGCGCGCGCCGGAAACCCCGCGTTCCCTGCGGTGCAGTACCATCACACGGGGATCCTTTGCTGCGTAAGCGTCACAAATTTCGCCGCTGCGGTCTGGACTTTGATCGTCCACCAAGATCAGCCGCAGCCCGCCCGGCAGCTGCTGGGTCAGCACACTTTCGATGCAGCGGGGCAGGGTGGCTTCCGCCTTGTATACCGGAACGATCACACAGATGACGGGCTGTTCCATAGGTGACCTCCAAAATCGTACACAATGCGTACAAAATCATCATAAAAGCGTGCAGAAGAATAGCGCTGTGCCGTCTTTGCACCGGCGGTGCTCATCTGGGCGCGCAGATCCGGGTGTTCGTACAGCATGCGGATGGCAAAGCTCAGCTGCCCGGCTACATTGCCGTCACGGTCCACCAGCACGGCCTGGCTGCCGTCCAGATATTCCGGCATACCGCCGCTGCGGGTGGCAAGCACCGGTCGGCCGCAGCCCATGGCTTCCACCGCCACAAGCCCGGCGGCTTCCTCCACCAAGGTGGGCACGCAGACAAGGTCCGCCAGGCGGTAATATTCCGGCATCGAATCATTGGGCACATAGCCAGTAAAGCGCACCCGGTCGCCAAGGGTCTCGGCCTGCTGTTCCAACTTGCGCAAAAACGGGCTTTGCTGGGTACGGCCAAAAAACGGGCTGCCCACAATCAGCAGCTTGATGCGCGGGTCATGGATATTCTCCATCGCTTCCAACAGCTTGTGGATGCCCTTATCCGGCTCCAGGCGGCCGCAGAACAGTACAACAAAATCTTCCGGCGCAAAGCCGAGGGAAGCCCGCAGCGCAGCATCCGCCGGGCCGGGCACAAAGCGGGCGGTATCAATGCAGTTGTGCAGGATGTAGGCATGCTTGCGGTCCAGCTCGCTGGTTTTGAGGTAATCATCGCGGATAAACTCGCTCAGGGCCAGAATACCGCCGTAAATGGCGTCCATCTCATGGCTGCAGCTGGTCTGGCCGTGCAGGTGGGCCAGGCAACGCCGCTTGCCGAACATTTTGCTGATGGCGCTGCACTGGGTCAGGGTGCCGCCCTCCGCCACAATCAGGTCCGGCGTGGGCAGCTCCAGTGCAAGGGAAAGCTGAACCTTTTGATACCACGGGTCATACGGGGCGGCAACGCCAAAGCAGCGCTCCAGAAACACCATGGGGTAATACCGGCGCACGCCGCGGGGCTTGGCAACGTACAGCATTTTGGTGTGCTGCAGCCCTTGTGCCTGGGCGGCGGCTTCCGGGTCCGGGATGCTGGCGCACAGCAGGTCCAGCTTGCCCGCCCGTTCATTTTCACGGATCAGGTGGGTGACAAGGGTTTCCACCGCGCCGCCCTGCACGGCAGGAACCGGCAGCTCCGGCGGCGGAACCAGCAAAATGCGCGGTTTGCGCGGTGTATTCGGCGAGCGCAGCGGCAAAATGGACAACCCCTTTTTTCGTTGGTTTGAAAGTTTGGTGTGGACGGAGGAATAGTTAGGAGGTAGGAGGTTAATTAGAAATTAGGAATTGGAGATGTTTTGGGGGATGTGCGGAACAGATAAAATATCTGTAGGGCGCGATGCCCTCATCGCGCCGGGGAAAAACGCAAAATGGTTATCGCAAACCTAAAAATTATTTGTAGGGGACGATGCTTGCATCGTCCCGTGGCCGTTTGTCCCATATACAATCCTTGGGAAAACGCTATGACATTATCCAATCCCTATTTTTATTCTTATATTCTATTATATTAAAGTTTTTTCGCCGAAGCCTTTTTTTCAAAAAAGGCTGGAAAGCTCCCGTAAACAATCACTTTGCCGGGCAAAGGCTTTCGGCGGGCATCATGGCCCAGCGGGCGGCGGAAAGCTTTTCGGTCATTTTCATGTGGCGGCAGTTGGGCAGGTAGCTGATCAACCCCTGCATCAGAAACTGCTCCTTGCTGATGGCCTTGACCAGCTGCGGCTCCGGGTTCTGGCGTACCTTGGCGCACAGGAAAAGATACCGCCGCCAACAGGCAGCATAAGCCGAATCAATCACCGAACGGTCCGCGCCGTTCTCGACATAAAAGCGGTACCGGTCAGCCAGGCCGTCCACCGCGTCAAACGCGCCGGGTTTCAGGCTGGTGCGCATAATGCTGCCGGAACGCAGGCGGTAATTGTACAAAACATCCGGCAGGCACACCACTTTATCGCACCGCCAGAACAACCGGTGCGCCACAAAATCATCCTCGTGCAGACGGCCCTCCGGGTAATGCAGCAGCTTCCACACCTCGGCGCGGTAAAGCTTGTTCCATGCAACGGTGTAATAAGTGCCGTTGGGGGCATAAAAATCATTCAGCAGATCCTTGCCGCGGAACACACCTTCCTGCGTGGGCGGGGTGAACACCGGCTCCGGCAGGGGCTTGCCGTTCTCCTGTACGTCCTCCACTGCGCAGATCGCCATGTAGGCGTCGTGCGCTTCGCAGGCTTCGTACATCTTTTTCAGGTACGCCGGGCGCACCACATCGTCGCTGTCAATAAAGGCATAATAGCGGCCGCGGGCCATATCAATGCCGGTGTTGCGCGCGCCGGAAAGCCCCTGGTTCTCCTGGTGCACCACTTTAATGCGGTTGTCCCGCTTGGCAAGGCGGTCACACAAAGCGCCGCTGCCATCCGTTGCGCCGTCATCGATCAGCAGCACTTCGATCGTGCCGTAGCTGGCCGGGAAATCCTGGTCCAGAATGCTCTGCACGCACTCTTCCAGCCAGGGCTCTGCGTTGTAAATGGGAACGATCACACTAACTGCAATATGGTCCATCTTGTTTTTCCCCCTCATTCCTCAGTCCGTTTTGCCGCCATGCAGCTTGCCGCGGGCGTGTGCCAGCGTGTAGGTCAGCCCCGGTGCGGCGCAGAACAGCACAGCGCGCGCTTTTTCGGCACCGGGCACATGCGGGCAGCGCAGGATGTCCGGCAAAATGCTGTCCAGATGCTTTTTGTGCTTCAAAAATTCCGGTTTCAGCTTTGCCATGGCTCCGGCCTCGCTGGCCTGGCACCAGAACAGGTAAAACACCTTCCAGTACCATGCCACGGCCCATTCATAATAACCCTTATATTCGGTTTTGTCCGGCTGCGCGGCAAACCAGCCCAGCCAGTTCCAGTACATTTTCAAATCATCCAGCCGCCGCGGCGGAAACAGCACCTCGGTCATCTGGCCGCCGCGCCGCCGGTAGTGGTACAGCACGCGCGGCACACAGTAAACATACTCGCCGTCATACACGCGGTGCAGCTCGCTGGCGTCATCGCCAAAGAACATGGTTTCGTCAAAATGCACGCCTTTATCGCGGAACAGGCGGATGTCAAACAGCTTGTTCCAGCACAGCAGCCCGTAAAAGCCGCCGGTTTTAAAGGTATCCAGCAGCAGCTCCATGGCCATGTGCCGCTCGGCAATGTTGATGTTGACCCCGGCCCCCGGCACGGGCTTTTCCTGTTCGTCCACCGCGTCGGCATTGCAGGAGGCAATGCGCACATCATTTTCGCGGATGGCATTCAAAAGTGTTTTGTAGAGATCCGGATCCACCAGGTCGTCCGAATCCACAAAGCCGATGTAATCCCCGCGGGCATTGTCCAGCCCAACGTTCAAAGCGGAGGCCGGGCCGCCGTTTTCCTTGTGGAACACCCGGATGCGCGGGTCGGTTTTGGCAAGCTCATCACACAGCTCGCCGCAGCCGTTGGGGCTGCCATCCTCCACCAGCAGCAGCTCAAAGTCCGTAAAGCTCTGGGCCAGAATGCTGCGCACCGTGCGGGGGATGTAATCCTTGGCGTCATATACAGTTGTCACAATGGAAATGGTCGGGTTCGGCATGCAAAACGTTCCTCTCATAAAAAGCGGTTTTTCAGCTGGGTATAAGCGGCCAATAGCCAGGCGCTGTGCAAAAATACCCCCAGCCGGTAGGGCAGCGCCAGCAGGCGGTTGGGGTCCGCAGTCAGGCGGGCGCGCAGGGCCGCGCGGGCATCAGCATCCTGCAAAATGCGGGCAAACAGCTGCCGCCGCTGGGCAAACGGCATGCGGCCGGGGCAGCCGGTCAGCAGCCCATATTGATTTAACGCGGCACGCACCCGGCTTATTTGCACCAGGCGGTCAATTTCTGGCGCAGGCAGCTTGGCATCCGTCAAGAATGCTTCCAGCACGGGGCGGGTCACAGCCTCGGCGTCCAGCAAATCCCCCCGCAGGGAGCGGGACAGACTGCCCGAAAGCATATCATTCTGATTATAGTATACACCTGCAAGGCAATAAATGGCAGAGTTTTTTTGTAAAAAAAGCAAAAACCGCAAATATTGAAGATTAAACAAAACATCTTCATTGATTTTTAAGCGTGGGTCAAACCGCAGCTTGTTCCGGCGGATCACATCCAGCCGGAACAGCTTGGGGTAGGGGGCGGCGAGGTAGCCGCTTTCAAACAGCAGCGGGTCCAGCGCATCCCCCAGCGCGGCGGGGCCGGCATAGCAGCCGGGAGCCAGCGGATTGGGGGCAGGGCCGCTGGCGCGCACCATGCCGTACAAAATCAGGCCCGGCTGCGCATCAAATGCAGCGGGCAGCGCCTGCCACAGCCCCGGCAGCAGGGTATCGTCCGCATCCACAAACAGCACCCACTCGGCACCGCTGCGGCACAGTGTATCCAACCCCGCGTTGCGCGCGGCGGATGCCCCGCCGTTGGGCTGGTGCAGTGCGGTAACGCGGGGGTCTTGGGCGGCAAGGGCATCACACAACGCGCCGGTGCCGTCCGGGCTGCCGTCCTCCACCAGCACCAGCTGCAAATTGTCCGGTGCACCCTGCAGCACGCTTTCAACCGTCTGGCGCAGCGTGTGCTCGGCCTTATAGCAGGGGATCACCACTCCAATGGCGGGCAGGCTCACAGTGTTCCCTCCCTTTGCAGGACTTTGCGGTAAATTTCAATCATCTGTGCGGTGTTTTTGGCCGCGTCATGGGTCACCCGGGCGCGGATCTGCGCGGCGGTGCCCAGCGCCGTGCCGTGGTCCGGCAGGGCAAGCACCTGTAAAATGGCCGCGCTCAGAGCGGCATCATCCCCGGCGGCACCGTACAGCATCCCCTGCACGCCGCTTTGCAGCATATCCGGGATGCCGCCTGCCGCGCTGGCCACGCAGGGCAGGCCCAGCAGCATGGCTTCGCCCAGACTGTTGGGGCTGTTCTCGCTGTAAGACGGCAACAGGAAGAGATCGGCATCCAGGTAAGCCTGCCGCATGGCGGCGGCATCCAGCGGGCCGGTGTACTGCACATGGTCCGCCAGCCCCAGGCGGCGGATCAGCTGTTTGCACCAGGTCTGGTAGGGGAACATCCAGTCAATCACCGGGCGCAGCAGCGGCCCTTTGTCCAGCGGGGGCCAGCCCGCCACCCGCAGCACCGCGCCGGGGTACTGCGCCAGCACGGCGGGCAGCGCTTTGAGCACGGTATGCAGGTTTTTGAGCGGGTAGTTGCCCTGGCTGAGCAGCAGCACCGGCGCTTCGCCAAAGGTGCGGGGGTGCCACACCGGTGGGGTGTAAAACTCCGGGCGCAGCGTTTCGTTGCAGGGGTAATAACTGGCCTGCGGGGCCAGCTTTTGAACGGCGGAACGGTCAAAGCTGGTGCGCCCGGTCACATGGCGGGCGTTGGCCAGCACGGCGGCTTCGCTCTGGGCAAGGGTGTCAAAACGGGCCTGGTTCACGTCCAGCAGCCCGCCCGGCACATGGCGGTCAATCAAATGCTGCGCCGCGCAGGAGTGCAGCAGCCGTGCTGGCACGCCGTCATTCAAGTGCAGGGCACAGTCAACCATCACGCCCTGGATGCCCACCAGCACCGGTATCCCCGCCGCCTGGGCCGCCTGCTGTATGGTGCGGGCGGCAGCGTACTCGGTGCCCCAGATATGGACAAGATCCGGGGCAATCTTTTTGAGCAGGGCAGAAAAGTTTTCCACACTTCCGGTGGGAACCAGTGCAAAACTTACGCCGTTTTTGCTGCAAACGGTTAAAGTTTCCGCGCGGGCATCCACGCTGGCAACGGTAATGGCCGGGGCGTCCGGTGCGGCGGTCATGCCGCCCAGCGCGCCGGAAAGCCACCCCCCGCCGATCTCTTTTGCCTGCAAACCGCAGGCATCCGCGGCAGCAGGGATGGTGATGCTGACAAGCCAGAGTACCTTCACATTAGCCACCTCACAAATTCAGCCGCAACCGCCTGCGGCACCAGCTCAGGGAAGAGGTCACACACTTCCCCAAAGGGCAGCTGTTTACCGCACACTTCACCCAGCCAGCGGTGCAGAATATCCGCAGCATCAGCCTGGCCTTGGTGCAGCACCAGCGCCAGCGGATAGCGGGCCAGATAGGGCAGGGCAGGGTCGTTTTCGATCACGCAGAGGTGCAAAACTGGCTTGCCCGCAGCAAAGTAGTCAAACAGTTTGCTGGGCAGCTGGTTGTCTACCGCGTTGCCAAGGTTCAAAAGAACATCGGCCTGTGCCTGCATGGTGCGGGCGGTTTCGGCGGGCACGGGGCCGGGCTGTTCAAACTGTTCGCCCAATACAGTCTTGGTCTGGGCAGCGTCCGCGGCAAAGTATTGCCAGCCGCCGCCTGCCATCGTCAGGGTCCAGCCGCTGGCCGGGCCCAGGGCGCGGAAAAGTTCCAGCGCAAAGCCCGGCTCCCGCAGGCCGGGATACAAAGAACCGCAGAACACGCAGCGCTTTTTGCTGTCTGCTGCATGGTTCGGCACTGCCGCCGGGGGCACCAGACTGGGGAAATCCAGCACATGAACTTTTTCCGCCGCCGCGGCCAGCGGGGCGCCGGGGGCGTAATCCCCAACGGCCTGCCGGGTGATAAAGGCGGCGGCCAGATGGTTCAGCAGCTCCAGCTCCCGCGGGTAGCCGCCGGGGGCCTGATAATCCCGGTTGGAAGCATAGGGGTCCAGCTGCCAGATGGCCTTTTTGGCCTGCACCTGCGCGGTTTCCAGCGCAAACGCGGCGCGGTAGGGCGCACAAACAGCGCAGATCACCTCAAAATGGAACGCAGCATCCAGCTTTTCCAGCTCCCGGCGGGTATCCACCACCCGGCGCGGGGCGTGCAGCACCAGCTGGCGGAACGCCGCCGCCACCGCCGTGGGGTGGCAGCAAAGCCGCGCCAGCCGCACCGGAATGGGCGAACCGCCACTGCGGCCGTTTTCCAGCGCGGCGTTCATCAGGCGCTCGTCCGCAAAGGCAAGGCAGTGCACGGTGCAGCCGGGCAGCTCCGGCTGGGGATGCAGGCCGTCCCATAGTTCCAGCAGGTGTACGGTGTGCCCGGCAGCACAAAGCACCCCTGCCAAACGCTGTGCCATCAGCACATTGGCAGAGGTTGGGTTTTCCACACTATCCAGTATAAATAAAATACGCATGGTGTTTATCCTGTGCAAAAGGAGTCAGCGCCGGTCTTTTAACATGGTACGGCACACTTTGCGCCACAGCACCGGGCAGTTGATGGTTGCCCACGCCGCCGCGCGGATGGAAAGCGGCAGCCGCGGGTTGCGGCCAAGGTTAGGGTCCTGCAGCCCGGCGCGGATGCCCACCCCCAGCTCGTTGATCTGCACGCGGTAGGCGGCGGCATCGTCCCGCCGCAAAATCATGCTGGCAAGGTAGACCAGCTTTTCGTAATAAAAGGCGTTGGCGCTCTGCTGGATGGCCGGGCTGGCATGCTCGCGGATGAACACGGCGGCCTGGCGCTGCTGGTCAATGCTTTCCGGCGGCAGGGCACGGTGGCTGGCCGAAGCTGCGTGCTGCCGGTAATGGTAGCCTGCAAAATCCACATAGGCACAGCCGTCTGCCGCGCTGAAAATCTGCCAGTTGGCCACAAGGTCTTCGTTGTAGGCAAGGCCGTTGTCCATGATCTCGGCGGTGATCAGCTCATGGGCGTACAGCTTGTTCCACAGCCCAAAGTCCACCCGGTGGTCATGCAGCAGGGCATCCAGATGGGCGGGCGGCTGAAACACCGTGGTCTGGCTGGGCGGCGGGCTTTCCGGAGGAATATCCTCGGTAAAGCAGTCATACCGGCAGCAGGCAATCTGGCAGCGGGTGGTTTGGGCAGCGCGGTACAGCGCATCCAAAAACTGCTTGTGGTAGCAGTCGTCCGCATCACAAAAGGCGAACCACCGGGCGTTCAGGTTCAGCCCCGCGCGCACCCCGGCAGCACGGGCGGCGGCAACACCGCTCTGGCGCTGGTGGATCACAACAAACCGGGCGTCCCGGCTTTCCCACGCGGCGGCAAGCTCGGCGCTTTCATCGGTGGAACCGTCATCCACCACAAAACAGGCGAAATCGCCAAAGGTCTGCGCAGCCAGGGATGCCAGACACTGCTGCAAAAACGCAGCGCCGTTATGTACCGGCACCACCACGGCAATGGCAGGGCCTTTGAACTGGGGCTCGGTTTCACTCATGGCTGCACCTCCTTTGTATATTTCTGCGTCTGCTCCAGGTAAAATTTTTGCAGGATGCCCGCGCTGGTGTGTACATCAAATCCGGCGGCAATGGCTTTGGCCTGGGCGTTGGGGTCACGGGTCAGGTCCGCCGCGGCAATGGAATCAGCCCAGGCGGCTTCATTCTGCAAGGGCAGGTAGTGGATGTTGCCGGCAAACGCCGCGCCGGGGTCCACCGTATCGGCCACAAAGCAGGGCAGGCCGGCGGCCTGGGCTTCCACCAGCACAACGGGCAGCCCCTCAAACAAACTGGGCAGCAAAAATACATCCATGGCGTGGTACAGCGCGGCCATATCCTTGCGCACCCCGGCAAAAATTACCCGGTCGCTCAGGTTAAGTTCCTGGGCAAGGGCACGGGTGGAATCAACCAGCTCGCCGGTGCCGATCAGCACCAGCCGGGCGTTGGGCATGCGGCGGCTGACCCCGGCAAAAATGCGCAGCAGCCCGGCATGGTTTTTCTGCTCACAAAAACGGCCCACATGGCCAAACAGAATTTCGCCTTCCTGCACGCCAAGCTCAGCACGCAGGGCGGCGCGGGCGGCGGGATCGTGGAGGGCGAACACATCGGTCATAATGCCGTTGGGCAGCACGGTGAACGGGTGTTTGCCGTACAGCATCTCCCCGGCGCGCTGGCTGCAGGCAAAGCGGTGGGTCAGGTCGTGGTCAAAGCGGGAACTCATCAGCCGGTCCAGCTGGCCCACCAGGTTGTGCTCATAGGCAGTGTTGTGGCTGTGGCCTGCCCGCACCGGCACCCCGCAGCGGCGGGCCACGGCATTATAAAACATGCCAAAGCCGCTGTAATGCCCGTGGATGACCTTGTATTCCGGGTGCGCGGTAAAAAAGGCGCGCAGGTCATGCAGGTATTTCGGGATATTATTGTCCTGCCGCACCGTCAGCTTGGTAATGTGCCCGCCTAGGGCTTCAATTTCAGCATCATAAAAGCAGGGCTTATCATAGTGGTACAAAAAGTCAAACTGTACCTGGCTGCGGTCCACGGCACGGTAGACATTCATGACAAAGGTTTCCATGCCGCCGGCGTCCATGGCGGGCATGATTTGTAATACGCGGATCGGCGGCAAAGTGCGCCCCTCCTTTTGCGGCTTGCCGGGGGAACATCCACCCGGCAGCGTTTGGCATTATTCCTGTTCCAGCGCTGCCTTGCAGTTCAGCAGTTCGGCCTTTGCATCGTCCGAAAGCACCGGGTATTCGTGGCAGCTCTTCTGCAAAGCATCCAGTACAATCTCGCTGACCAGGTAGCGGGTGTACCATTTCTGGTCAGCCGGGATGGCATACCACGGGCTGTGCTTGGTAGCGGTTGCGGTGATGACTTCATCAAAGGTATCCAGATATTCGTCAAAACGCATCCGCTCTTTCAGGTCAGAGCAGGAGAACTTCCAGTTCTTTTCCGGGCGGTCAATGCGCTCTAAAAAGCGCTTTTTCTGTTCGTCCTTGGAAACGTGCAGAAAGATTTTGACCACGCGGTAGCTGTTCTCGTACAGGTATTCTTCATAGCTGCGGATCTGGCGGTAGCGCTTTTCAAAAAAGTCCTTCTTGCTGTCTTCCAGCACGCGCGGGGCCATCTGGTAGGTCTTTTGCAGGTCGTGGACCTGCACCACCAGAACGTCCTCGTAATAGCTGCGGTTGAAAATGGCAATGCTGCCGCGGGGCGGCAGAGCTTTGTTCACCCGCCACAAAAAGTCGTGGTGCAGTTCCTCGCTGGTGGGCTGCTTGAAGCTGGTTACCTGTACACCCTGGGGGTTCAGGCCGCCCATCACATGCTTTATGGTGCTGTCCTTCCCGGCGGCATCCAGCGCCTGCAGAATGATCACAAGGCCCTCGCGCCCATCGGCGTAAAAGGCGTCCTGCAGGGCGGCCATCTTTTCCAGGTTTTCGGCAGTTTTGGCCAGGATATCTTCTTTCTTTACATGGTCATCCTTGTTGTCGCAGGGCAGCTTGCGCAGCGCGCATGGGTGGGAACCATCAAACAAATAGCGGTCAGCCTTCATCCGGGCGGCCTCCTTTCTGCAAAAGGACAAAATTACACTCTCTTAGTATACCCGTTTTGGCCCCCATGTGCAACCGCAAGATGCAAAAAAGGCATTGCAGACGCGCGGCCCGCAATGCCTTTTTTCATAATTACAAAACAAAATCAGAACGTCAGGTTGCCGAACTCGGAAAGCTTCAGCTGTTCGTTGTGCTGCTCGGCCCAGTTGATGCTCCACGGGCTGCCGAACAGCAGCAGGTGGTTGCCCTTCAGGTCCTCGATGCAGCGGGTGTCGCTGGTCAGGTCCAGTGTTTTGGGGTCCAGCTCGTCCGGGTCGTTCATGATCCAGCGCAGGTGCTCATACGGCAGGGTCTGCATACGGATGTCAACGTTATATTCGTTGCGCAGGCGGTATTCCAGCACTTCCAGCTGCAGCACGCCGACCACGCCGACGATAACTTCCTCCATACCGGAGCCAAGGTCGCGGAAAATCTGGATCGCGCCTTCCTGTGCGATCTGCTCCATGCCTTTCACAAACTGCTTGCGCTTCATCGTGTCCACCTGGGTCACGCGGGCAAAATGTTCCGGTGCAAAGGTGGGGATGCCCGCAAACTGCACATGCTGCTTGCCGGTGCACAGCGTATCGCCAATGGAGAAGATGCCCGGATCAAACAGACCGATGATATCGCCGGCATAGGCTTCGTCCACGATGGCGCGGTCGTCAGCCATCAGGCTGGTGCCGGTGGCAAGCTTGATGTTCTTGCCCTCCTGCACATGGAATGCTTCCATGCCGCGCTCAAACTTGCCGGAGCAGATGCGCAAAAACGCAATGCGGTCGCGGTGATTCTTGTTCATGTTGGCCTGGATTTTGAACACAAAGCCGCTGAACTGCTCGCTGCAGGGATCCACCACATCGCCGGTGGGGGCATCCTTGCGGGGCAGTGGCGGCGGGGTCAGGCGCAGGAACTCTTTCAGGAAAGGTTCCACGCCAAAGTTGGTCAGCGCAGAGCCAAAGAATACGGGGCTCAGCTGGCCGTGCTGCACAGCGTCCAGGTCAAACTCTTCGGCGGCACCATCCAGCAGCTCAATGTCGTCAGCCAGCTTCTGGTGGTTGGCCGCGCCGATCAATTCGTCCATTTCGGGTGCGCCCAGCTCGGCGGTGATCTCGTCCACCATCTTCACGCCGTTGGCGCGGCCATCGCTTTCAAAAGCCAGCACCTTGCGGGTGCCGCGGTCAAACACGCCCTTGAACTCTTTGCCGCAGCCAATGGGCCAGTTCATCGGGTAGGTTTTGATGCCCAGGATCGTCTCAATGTTTTCCATCAGTTCAAACGGGTCGCGGGCTTCGCGGTCCATCTTGTTGATGAAGGTGAAAATGGGGATATGGCGCAGGGTGCAGACCTTGAACAGCTTGATGGTCTGGGCCTCAACGCCCTTGGCGGCGTCGATGACCATGACGGCGGAATCCGCCGCCATCAAGGTGCGGTAGGTATCCTCGGAGAAGTCCTGGTGGCCGGGGGTATCCAGAATGTTGATGCACTTGCCCTGATAGTTGAACTGTAAAACAGAGGAGGTAACAGAGATACCGCGCTGTTTTTCAATATCCATCCAGTCAGAAACGGCATGTTTGGCGCTCTGCTTGCCCTTGACGGAACCGGCGGTCTGGATGGCTCCCCCGTACAGCAGCAGCTTTTCGGTCAATGTGGTTTTGCCGGCGTCCGGGTGCGAAATGATCGCAAACGTCCGGCGGCGCTCGATTTCTTCACGCAAAGTTGCCATGAAAGTCAATACTCCTTTATTCCATTGCAATGTGACTTTTTACGGTTGTCTGCTTCCGTCACATGGGGGACACTCCTCTATCACTCTGGTTTTCAGGCGGCACCTGAACTATTACAAGAAAGGTTACAAGACATACCTTTTTATTTTACTATGATTTTTAAGGGATTGCAACGCCTGATACCGGATTTTTAGCCGGTAAGGGGAGAAAAAAGCAAAATTTGATAGAAAATGCGTGGTGGGGGGCCATCATCCCGCCGGGGGAAAAAGGCAAATGTTTGACTGTACGCCACAGATTCTAATAATGTGCTGAGATTTTATTCGTATGTACGCACATTATACGCCCGCTGCCTTGTGGGTGGGTGACGGGGTAAGATATCCGGCAAGGTGCGTCTGCGGGACGATGCCGAGCATCGTCCCCTACGGATTATTTGTTGGCTTGCAACACATTATAAAATGTTCTGTAGGGAACGGTCTTGACCGTTCCGATGCTTAAGGCAACACCGCACAATTCCCGCCTAGCGGCTTAAGCACCGCTTCGGCGGCTGCGGCACGGCATCTGCGTTGCCAAAATGCTCGATAATGTCGGGTTGCGGTACCCGCATCGTGCTTCGGGGGCAAAAGCCCCTCGCACTCTGCGACCGCTGCCCCTGCTTCGGTTCGCTGTTTCCGCCACTGGCGGCGCTCACCTTTGCAGCATCCAGTATTATCTGCGCTTTTGGCTTGGCATCTGCCGCACCTCGCTCGCCGTAATCGGCACTTAGAATTATGCGGTATTGCCCTAAAAAATTTGTGTTGTCCCCTGCAAAATAAAATCAAAGAGCGAACATACTCGTCAGGACTTACTTATTCGCCTCCGCATGGGCGGTGGCTTCCGCCACATACCCTTCGGCATTTTTTCGGTTGGCTTCCATCAGGGCGGGGCTGGCGGCTTCACGCACCTTGGCGGGCACACCCATGGCCACCATGCCGTCCGGGACCACGGTGTTTTCCAGCACCAGCGCCCCGGCGGCCACCACGGCATTTTTGCCCACCACGGCGCCGTTCATCACCGTGGCGTGCATACCGATCAAAGCGCCGTCCCCCACCGTACAGCCATGCACCACTGCACTGTGGCCGATGGATACATTTTTGCCGATCGTTACCCCCAGGTTTGGCCCGGTGTGCAGCACGGCGTTGTCCTGGATATTGCTGTTTTTGCCAATGCGGATGGCGCCGGTATCTCCGCGCACCACCGCGCCGTACCACACGCTGCTGCCAGCGGCCAGCACAACATCCCCGGCCAGGGTGGCGTTGGGGGCCACAAAGGCTGCACTGCCAACATCCGGCGTTTTGCCGTATACTGTGATAACTGCCATAATTTTACCTCCCTGCCCGGAATAATTCTACCGCCGGGCACTGTTAGTTAAATTGAAAAACAGGCCTGTGTTTGTTATACTTTTACTATATTAAATAATATATTACGTTGCTTCAGGAAAAGCAATCAGGGGGAAACAAATATGATAAAAATGGTTTGCAGCGATCTGGACGGCACCCTGCTGCAATATGGGAAAAAGCTCATTGAGGGCGAAATTTTTGATGAGATCCGCGCTTTGCATGACCATGGTATCCTGTTCTGCCCGGCCAGCGGGCGGCAGTATACCAGCCTGCGCAAACTGTTCGCCCCTGTGGCAGACGATTGCATCTACCTGTGCGAGAACGGCGCGGTTGTCTACCGCGGTGGCAAAGTAATCGCCAAAACGCCGATGCCCCGCGCCCTGGCAGAAGAAATCGCCTGGGATTTCTGGAACAACACCGAGAACTTAGGCGAAGTGATGCTTTCCGGCGAAAACATGTCCTACCTGATGGAGCGCGGGCACGGCGTGGTGGACCGCATCAAGTTCATTGGCAACAATTATACGGTCATCACAGACCCCGCCCAGATCCCGGAGGATATCGTCAAGGTGTCCGTCTATTTGGTGGACGGCGTGGAGCCGTTTGTGGAGCGCTTTGTGCCCAAATGGCAGCAGGCCAACTGCGCCGTGGCGGGACCCAAGTGGATCGATACCACCGTGGCCAACAAGGGGATTGGCGTACAGAGCATCTGCCGTGTGCTGGGCATTGACCCGGCGGATGTGATGGCCTTTGGCGATAACTATAATGATGTTGCCATGCTGGATTTGGTAGGTCACCCTTACATTATGTCCACCGCTGCAGCGGAGCTGCGCCGGCGCTATGCAAACCATACCCCCCGGCCGGAGGATACCCTGCGTGCCTTCCTGGCCAGGCAGGAAAACTGAAACTGAGTGAATCCACAATATTGTTAAAAACATTTTGTTGATTTTGTGAAAGTTTACAAAAAACGACAGGGCAAAATGCAGTATTTGCATTGACTTTGCTCAATATTGCTGGTATAATCAAATTGTTAAATTCTCCACAGGCTTGTTGAAAAGCTGTGGAACAGAGAGGAAGACGCATCTATGAAGCAGTTTGATTATACCATTCAGGAAGCAGTTGGCATCCATGCCCGTCCGGCCGGTTTGCTGGTCAAAGAGGTCAAAAAGTATAAGAGCACTGTTACCGTCATCAAGGGCGATAAATCCAGCAACGCGCTGAAACTGATGGCTTTGATGGGTATGGGCGTTAAGTGCGGCGATACCGTTACCGTTACCGTGGAAGGCGAGGACGAGGATACCGCAGCACCGGCACTGGAAGCTTTCTTCAAAGAGCATTTGTAATTGAATCCTTTTGTTTGCGGCACCTGCCCCAGCAAGGCCATTACCCGGCGCTGGGGTAGGCAGCCGCATTTTGTTTTCTGCTGCATTTGGTTGTATAAAATAACCAGTCAGGATCCCATTGAACACCAAAGAAAGGACGCTTGTTATGATCAGTATTCAGGGCAAGGGCGTATCTTCCGGCGTTGGCGTTGGCCCGCTTTATTTCTATCACCGCACCAAAACCGAGATCCCCCGCTATACCGTGACCGATCCCGATGCCGAGTGGCACCGTTTCAAGGGCGCGCAGACCGCCGCCATTGAGCAGCTGGGCGAACTGGCCGAAAAGGCCCGCGCCGAAGCCGGCGATGAAGCCGCCATGCTGTTTGAGACCCACCAGATGATGGCCGAGGATCTCGATTACGAGGAAGCCATCTCCGACCATATCAACAATGAAAAGATGAACGCCGAAGCCGCGATTTCGGATACTGCAGTTCAGTTCGCCGCCATGTTTGAATCCATGGACGATTCCTACATGCAGGCCCGTGCGGCAGATGTGCGCGATGTATCGGATCGCATCCTGGGGATCCTGTCCGGTGCAGTGCAGGGCGGTATTGCTTCGGATGTGCCGGTGCTGCTGGCTGCGGACGACCTGGCACCTTCGGAAACTGTGCAGCTGGATAAATCCAAGATTTTGGGCTTCATCACTGCGGGCGGTTCCGGTTCCAGCCACACGGCCATTCTGGCCCGCACCATGGGCATTCCCGCCATTGTGGGCGTGGGCGATGCCCTGAAGCCAGAGTATGAGGGCCGCCCCTGCATTATTGACGGCGCTACCGGCAATGTGGTGATCGACCCGGACGATATGACCCGTGATTACCTGCTGAAAAAGCGGGAACAGCAGCTGCGCCTGCAGCGCCTGCTGGAGACCCTGAAAGGCCAGCCCAATGTGACCAAGGATGGCAAGAGCATCCGCATTTACTGCAACATTGGCTCCCCGGACGACGTACATGCCGTGCAGGTCAACGATGGCGGCGGCATCGGCCTGTTCCGCAGCGAGTTCCTGTATCTGAACAGCCCGGATTACCCCACCGAGGACCAGCAGTTTGAAGCCTATAAAAAGGTTCTTGCCGATATGGACGGCAAGGAAGTTATCATTCGCACGCTGGATATCGGCGCGGACAAGCAGATCGGCTACTTTAACCTGCCCAAAGAGGATAACCCGGCTATGGGCATGCGCGCTCTGCGTATCTGTCTGAACCGCCCGGAAATCTTCAAGACCCAGCTGCGTGCCCTTTACCGTGCTTCCGCGTTCGGCAAGCTGGGCATCATGTTCCCCATGGTGACCAGCGTGTGGGAAGTGCGCGAAGCCAAAAAGTACTGCGAGGAAGTCAAGCGCGACCTGAAAGCTGAGGGCATTCCCTTTGCGGAGGATGTGCAGGTCGGCATCATGATCGAAACCCCGGCAGCGGCCATCATGAGTGACCGTCTGGCCAAGGAAGTGGATTTCTTCAGCTGCGGCACCAATGACCTGACCCAGTACACCCTGGCCTGTGACCGCCAGAACAATGATCTGGGACGTTTTTATGACCCGCACAACCCGGCAGTGCTGCGCCTGTTGAAGATGGTGACGGAGAATGCCCACAAGAACGGCATTTGGGTTGGTATCTGCGGCGAGCTTGGCGCGGACCTGACCCTGACCGAAACCTTCCTGGCGATCGGTGTGGATGAGCTGTCCGTCAGCCCGCGCGCGGTGCTGCCCCTCCGCAATGCCGTGCGCATGACCGATACCCGCGAAAGCGCACCCCGCCTGCTGGCCGCCATCGATGCCGAGTACCCGGAAACGCTGTGAAGGGCTTTACGGAGGATTTGTGTTCCTTCTTTGAAAAGAAGGAACCGAAGAAACTTTAACTTTAGTATAATAGAACACAAAAGATAATTAAAGGCGCATCACACAAAACCATCGTGTGGTGCGCCTTTTTGATGTTGGCTTTATAGAAATTGGTACAAGTTGAAAAACAATCTGTAAGGAACGGTCTAGACCGTTCCTTACAGAGCATTTTATAATGTGTTGCAAACCAACAAAGCATCTGTAGGGCGGGGTGCCCTCACCCCGCCGCGGAGGAACCATGCCTATCGCGGTAAACGCTGCAATTTATTTATAGGGGACGATGCTTGCATCGTCCCGCGGAACGTGTAACGGTAAAAATCTACCGCGCACCATCACCCCATCACCCGAATTACCCCCAGCACCAACAAATGCACCGGGTAAAACAGATAGAAAAACCAGTGCGAAAAATTCTTTCCCCGCGCCGCCCGCTGGCCATTGTACAGATACAAGATCACAAACCCGGATGCAGCGATCCCTGCCATGCTGCCGCAGGCCATCAGCAAACACTGTGCGGTGGGGTAAAGCCACACGCTGCTGGTGTAATTCAGCCAGCCAAACAGCGCGGCAGAAAGCGCAAAACTGAACCGAAGTCGTTTTTGGTCCTGGCCGGACCAGCGAAAGAGCAGGGTGAACACCGGGGCCAGCAGCGCCCAGTCACAAAACAACGAACCAAAAATCAGCAGTACGATCAGCACGCCGCGCAAAAAACGGTTCCGGATGGTTTCGATACACAACAAGATACAAAAACACAGGAACAGCGTGAACATCATGTTGAAATCCTGAAATTCCAGAATGCCGTTTTGGGCAAACGCCATCGAGAACGGCACCTGTGAAACCACACCGAACCCGAACAGCCGTAAGGCATACTGCTTGCGGCTGTGGGTGTACCGGAAGCCCTCTACCAGAAAATAGCACATGGTAATGGCGGTAA